>Ga0272443_10004513_pt1 | contig 15116 bp, 11 predicted proteins | sample SSMAcet12_FD_193581 | JGI IMG/M metagenome (GOLD analysis project Ga0272443, IMG submission 193581) | Marine sediment archaeal communities from Little Sippewissett salt marsh, Falmouth, MA, United States - SSM-Acet-12 | ecosystem: Environmental > Aquatic > Marine > Wetlands > Sediment ...
TGCTGGGCGATGACGGATAGTTCCTCCGGTGCGAACTGTGAGACACTGTTGCGGATGTGCTCGGTGCCGAAGACGTCTTCAACCATCTGCTGAACCGTCTGGTAGCGTTCCTCCGGATCCTTGGCCAGAGCTCTCCGGATGACGCGGCGGAACGGCTCTTCGATGTGTTCCAGTTCCGGCAGCGCCGTCATATGCTTCATGAGAATCTCGGCCGGGCTGGCGCCGATAAAGGGAAGCTGACCGGTGAGCATCTCGTAAAGCAACACGCCCAGCGCGTAGATATCGACGCTGCGATCGTACTTGCCGGCGCCGATCTCGGGCGCCATGTAGTGGACCGTGCCCACCGTGATGGTATGACTGACATGATGGCTCGTACTCATGGCCTTGGTCAGGCCGTAGTCGCCAATCTTGACGTAACCATTCTCGTAGAAGATGTTGCTGGGCTTGAGATCGCGGTGCACGATGCCGCATTCGTGCAGATAGGAGAGCCCCTTGGCAATCTCCTGGAGGAAGAAAGCCGCTTTCTGCGTGCCCAACCCGCCCGGCGACTCTTTCAGAAGATCGCTCAAGGCGACGCCCGAGACGTATTCCATGATGACAAACGGCTTGTTCTGATCGTTGTACTTGACGTCGAAGACCGTCACCAGGTGCGGGCTCTTGAGGTTCATGCATTGGGTGATGCCCCGCAGCTCGATCTGCTCGTAGCTCTGCACGACCTTGAGCGCCACCTGGCGGCCGCTGTCACTGATGGCATAATAGACCTCGCCGAAGCCGCCCCGCCCGGCTGCTCGCTGGATCGTATATCCCTCAAGCGGCCGATCTCCGTATTTGTATTGGTACGCTTCCATAAGTCTTCTGCCGGAATAAAGGTTGGATTCTGGTTTCCTTCTACGCGTGGAACTTGGCCAGGACCATGGACAGTTTGCCGATACGGATCGGTCTGTCCAGTGTCAAGCCTGTCTCAGGTTGCATCGGCCGGTCCTCGACGGCAATGGGTCGGGCCGCCCGGCACAACAATCGGTCGTTTTGACAGAAGAAAGTCACGGTCTCTTCCAGATGTTCGCTTTGAATGTGGTTGTTCGTATAGGGCCCGGCGAGGATGTCTCGGCCCATGAGAACGACGTGGCGAATGTCGGGCCGACCCAGCCGGGCACCGGAGAGCATCAGGACAGCGGTGGAACTGGCCGGGTTGGGCAGGCGGAACCGCAGCCGGCATCGGGATGACAGAGCAATCGCATCGCCATCGGACAGCAGCTTCTCGGTCACCGGCTTGCCGTTGACCTGTACCGCCTGTTCGCTGCGCAGGAAGTAATCCCCATCCATCCGCTCAATACTGACCACGGGCAGATTGGGATCGGCCATGAGCCCCAGAGTAGGCCGCTTCGACGAACTGATCGGGCCCACTGTGATGCGGCTGTCGCGAAAGACGAGGTAGCTGCCAATGCCATCCATCTGCATGACGAACTGGGAAGGCAGTCCGGATAACGGTAATCCGGAAGACGGCGAAAGGTTGTCTTTTACCATCCGTCGTCTGTTCTCCGTTGTCATCCTTCTGTCTTGCGTCGTCTGTCCTCCGTTCTCCGTGCCGACGGCATCGGTGATGCTCAGCCCGAGCGGCCCGGCGTCCAACTCTTCCAAGGCTTCAGCCGCCTGCCGTACATCGGCCACGGCCTTGTCCAACCACTTGGCCGACGGGTACATCGTCTTGACCTTGCGAAGCAGAGGCAAAGCCACGCCCGGCTGCCCGGCCGCTACGCATTCGCCCGCCTCGTGACACTGCGTCAAGGCCCGGCGTAACTCGGCGATGTCTTCACCGTCGATGCCCAGCGGTGCCAGTCGCTGCAAAAGGGACTGGGCCCGGTCGATACGTCCCTGCTCGAAGCTGACGCGCGCCTGCTCGGCGGCCTGACGGCTGATCTGCCGCAACAATTGCCCGGCCTGGCCATTGCGGTTCTTCGTGATACCGCCCGCGCGCAGCAAATCGACCGCCGTCTCGATATCGCCCTGCTTGAGAGCCTGCTCGGCCTTGGCCACGGCATCTTCGGCCTGAAGCCGGGCGGCGGCCAGTTCCTGACGCAACAACTGGGCCTGGCCATCCTCCTCGGGGGCATCCGCCAAGATGCGTTCTCCGACCGAGAGCCACCCGTCGGCCGCGTTCTGCCGGGCCTGGGCCACGCGATAGGCCTCTTGCTGATGTTCCTGCTGGTGCTGGGCCATCGCCCGACACACTGCGTCACGAAGCCCGGCCACCTCGGCCGCATTGCCGGCCAATTTCTCGGCCTTGTTGCAGTCCGCCAGGGCCGGCTGAAAACGCCCGGCCTCCAGATTCTGCCGGGCCCGCCGCACGAACGCCCGCGTGAGCCGACCGATGAGCCGTTGACCGTGACGGTGACGCCTGACATCGTCGGCCCGGGCGATCTCGAAAGCCTCGTCCAACCGATCATCGGCCAACGCACACTGGGCTTGTTTGATTCGCAGGATCAACACTGCAAGGCTCCTTTTCGCTACGGCTGCCGGTGATGCTGGCCTGGGTCAATTCTACCACTTGGGCTGAGTTTCCGCAACGCGAGCACCAGGCCGGGCTTGCCCGGCCCGCCGAACGCCTGGGGCGTTCGGAATAGGTCCTATACGACCTATAGGACCTATTCTATAGACGCCCGAGTCAGTCGCCTTTCGCGACAGGAGCGGCGTTTTCGTCGGCCGGCGCTTCGTGCTCCTGGAAATACTCGTCGACCTGAGCGACCAGATCGGCTTCCAGAACCGTATCGACCGGGATGGCCTCGACGAAGCGGCTTTCGTGGGCCAATACACGCTCGGCCACGTCGAGCCGCTTCTGGATCTGGGCGATCAGCTTCTCAGTCTGGGCGAGCTTGCCGTTGTCGACCTGGATTGGAGAGCCCACCGAGGCCGCTTTGACGAGACGATACTGGCTGGCCAAAGCCTCGATCCTGTTCTCGAGGATGCGCTTTTCGTTGCGGGTCTTCTCCAACAGTTGCATCGCCGCATGCAGCGACTTCTCCCGGGAATCCAGCAGCCGTTCCTTGCTGGCCAGGACCAGTTCGGCCTCTTTGAGCCGTTCGAAGCGGGCCGCCAGATCCGCTTTGATGTCGTTACGGGTGTAGTGTCGACCGGCGAAGGTATATTGGGCCTGATGCACTTCCAACGAGCCGCGCAGCGTCTTGATCTTGGCCCGCTCATCGCCCAGATTCTCCTCGTTCTTGGCGATTTCGCCCTTCAATGCGGCCACTTCCACTTCTTCCTGGGCAATCAGCCGGATATTGGCGTGCATTTCCGGAATGATGTCCTCCAGCAGGTCACGAGCCCGGCGAAGCTCGAATTCGATCGGAACCGAGTCCTTGACGACCGTCCGGACGCTCTTGGCAGAGCTGCGTACGTAGCTGACGACGTCTTTGCCAAAGATCAGGCCGCCTACCAAGCCCAACCCCACGGTGCCCAGGATTCCCCTTTTCAGCCATTTGGTAATCATGGTGCGACTCCTTTAATCTTGCTAACCCCACTGTTTCACTTCTCTAGGGCCCCAATTCGGCCACATAAGGGTGGTCGCAGGCTGAAAACGATTATTGCCGGGAAAATAGGTGGTCTCGGAGCCGATTTTATCCCAGGGAGGTGATTTTCGAGAATCCGCGTGATGAAGGTGCCTCTGGTGCGTCCGTACCCCATAGAGAGCCGGGCCAAATCAATGTTACCGGGCGACCGGGAACGGCCCTATTAGGATGAAGACCAATGAATCCACGGTTCAGGGAGGATTCAGAAAATGAAACCGATCGCCGTAAACAACAAGACGCATATCAAACAACTCCTCTATTCCGACTGCGTGCTGGGCATTGCGGACAGCAGTTGCCAAGCCTTCGGCGGCTTTCAACTCTGGTGGTACGACAGGCAACATGATACCTGTCACTGTTGCCAGTCGCGCTGGAGCGATCTGCGCAAGCACATGGAGCAATGCAGCCTGGACAAGGCCGCGCGCATCCTCTGGCACAAGCGTCGCGCGCTGTTCCTGCGCGGCCGGCATCTCTCCGAAGACAAGAAACTCAGCAGACTGAACCAGTGCTGCAACTGAAGCCGAAAGCCAATTCACTCCGCCGCGGCTGGCTTGTACCTTGTCAGGCGAGCCGGTCTGCGGTAGCATGTCGGTTCAGTGATTCCACGCAACCGGCAGAAACTCAAGGCATGAGGAGTTGAGCATGAAGGTGGTGGCTTTCAACGGCAGTGCCCGCAAAGACGGCAATACGGCGATTCTCGTGCGGCAGGTCTTCTCCGAGTTGGAGAAGGAAGGGATCGAGACGGAACTGGTCCAACTGGCCGGCCAGACCATTCGCGGCTGCACGGCCTGCGCCCAGTGCTTCAAGAGCAAGAACGGCCGGTGTGTCATCGATAGCGACGTCGCCAATTCATGCATCGAGAAGATGCAGGCGGCCGACGGGATCATCCTGGCCAGCCCCACGTACTTCGCCGACGTGACTACCGAGATGAAGGCCCTGATCGACCGGGCCGGCTTCGTCGCGCGGGCCAATGACGACATGCTCCAGCGCAAAATCGGCGCCGCCGTGGTCGCTGTCCGCCGCGCGGGATCGATCCATGTCTTTGACACCATCAACCATTTCTTCCTGATCGGCCAGATGATCATCCCCGGTTCGAGCTACTGGAACATGGGCTTTGGCCTCGCCAAAGGCGAAGCTGAGCAGGATGAGGAAGGCCTTCAGACCATGCGCACCCTGGGTCAGAACATGGCTTGGCTTCTGAAGAAAACCGCCGTCTAGAAACCGACTCCAGCGCCCAATACTCACACCCGTGTCGCCTACGCGGCCAAGGACCGGTCTGCCCACAGCATACCCAGAATGCGCATTTTGGGGATGTTATCTGCACGTAATGGGATTGGTCGAGCCCAGTCGCAATGCTAGAATTTGGGTGGAGTGGGTATTTCGTGCTCATTCCAGCCGCTTCTTGAATGCGGAGATGCGTGATGCGAAGCAGCCGGACGGAGGCAGGATTCATGCACAGGGGCGTCTTGGAGCCGTTTGCGGACTTGGAGCCGAAGAAGTCACACCCCGGTGCGCATCGGGTCTGGAATACGTACGGCCCGGGAAATGGTCCGGTCCATGCGGGCGTCTGCGTGCTTGGTTTGAGCAACCTGACAGGATACGAACTAGAAGGATTGTGATGATCTCACATCGACCTCGTATTGATATCCCTTTTCCTGGAGGTGCGGCAATGAAGATGCGATTCCTGGTAACTTCTGTTGCAGTCGTTTTGCTCCTGGCTCTGCTGGGCCGCGTTGCGCAAGCCGATGAGCTGGCGGGGGTATCCGATGTTACGGTGGTCGACGGAGAGCTCATCAGTTTCCGATATGGCGGCACCGAGTATGTCGCAGCCAACGAGGACGTGATCCTGGGGACCACGACGCGATGGTATATCCCGACCGATACCGGTATCGAAACGCTGTGGCCGGATGGAGATCCGGCGCCCGCCGACACTGTCACCGGAACATCCAATGCCAAGATCGGTGACACCGGTGCGAAAGGTGACAACTTCCTGTTCACCGACAACGGGGCCACCGACATCTCCTCCATCGACGGCGTCAACTTCCAGGAGACCATCTTTCCGCTTCCGACCACGATGATCTTCGTCTTTGAGCGAAACGGTAACGACACCGGCACCGTCCAGGGAATCTTCGAGGACGGTTCGCTGGGCGCGGCCCTGCCGCTCGCGTCCGGTGGCGCCCCTTACGCCAGCACAGGCGTGGATGTCAACGGTCAGACCGCTTTCGGGTACGTGTTCATCAGCGACAAGCCCGTGATGGGGCTGCGCATCACGGCCTCGGGACACGACACCCTGACCATCTGCGCCGTTCCCATGCGATTCGATCCGAGTCAGAGCCACGACCCACAGCCGGTCTTGGAAGCGACGGATGTCCTACGAGACGTCGAGTTATCCTGGACACCGGGCGAATATGCCGCAACGCACGATGTGTACCTGGGCGCGTCATTCGACGACGTCAACAACGCCAGCCGGGCTAATCCACTCGACGTGCTCGTCAGCCAGGGGCAGACGGCCAGCACGTATGATGCTGGTCGCCTCGAATTTGGCCAGACCTATTACTGGCGCGTCGACGAGGTCAACGCCGCACCTGACAATACCATCATCACGGGACCCGTCTGGAACTTCACGACGGAGTTGCTGGCGTACCCGATCGCAAACGTCACCGCCACAGCCTCTCACGCCGAGCCCGGCGCAGGTCCCGAACTGACCGTCGATGGTTCCGGCCTCAACGATCAGGACCAACACTCGATCGACGCGCCGGATATGTGGCTGGCGGCACCAGCCGGTGAATCGCTCTGGATTCAGTACGAATTCGACAGTGTCTACAAGCTGCATGAGATGCAGGTCTGGAATTACAACGTCGGTTTCGAATTGGTCCTGGGGATCGGACTGAAGGACGTCACCGTCGAGTATTCGACCGACGGCGCCAACTGGACGGTCTTGAGCGACGTGGAGTTCGCCCAGGCCACGGCGCTGGCCACCTACACGGCCAACACCACCGTAGATTTCGCGGGCGCCGCGGCCAGATTCGTCCGGCTCAGCATCAACAGTGCCTGGGGTATGATCGGTCAGTTCGGCCTCTCAGAAGTGCGCTTCCTGTCAATTCCGGTCCTGGCCACCGATCCTCAGCCGGCCTCCGGCGCGGCAGGCATCGCTCCGGACGTCGTATTGAGTTGGCGTCCCGGGCGCGAAGCCACCGCCCATGATGTCTATCTCAGCACCGACCAAAGCAGGATCGACGATGGAACGGCCCTGGTCGATACCGTGGCCGAGCCCAGCTATGATACCAGCGCCCTCGATCTGCTGCTGGACACGACGTACTTCTGGAGAATCAAGGAAGTCAACGAAGTCGAAGCAGTGAGCGTCTGGGCGAGCAGCGTCTGGAGCTTCTCCACCGAGCCATACAAAGTCGTCGACGATTTCGAGAGCTACAACGACGAGACCAATCTCATCTTCGAAGCATGGATCGATGGCTGGATCAACGGCAGCGGCTCAACCGTGGGCTACCTCGAAGGCCCGTTTGCCGAGCGGGGCGTTGTCTACGGCGGTCGCCAGTCCATGCCACTGTTCTACGAAAACGCCGGGATAGGCGATTCAGTGGCTGAACTGACGCTTGACACATCCCAGGACTGGACACAATCCGGCATCGGCACTCTGGTCATCCATTTCCAGGGCGACACCGACAGTGCCGGCGGACAACTCTATGCGGAAATCAACGGAGTGAAGGTCGTCTACGACGGTGAGGCCAGTGACCTGACGGCTGCAGCGTGGACCGCCTGGACGATCGACCTTTCCTCCGTGGGCACGAACCTGGCCAACGTCACGAAGCTGGCCATAGGGGTGGAAGGCAGCGGTTCGGGAGTGATCTACATTGACGAGATTCGTCTGCTCCCAACCGCTCCTCCGGCTCCCGCCGGCGTGACCGTCCAGCCGGTCAGCGCCCTGGAGACCACCGGTGACGATGGCATGGTCCTGTCCATCAATGGCATTGAAGTCAGCAACCTGATCCTCGGGGCGACGTCGACCGATTTCGAGAAATATGCCGATCATCCGGCCGTCGACGCCGACGACTTCGATTTGAGCACCTACGCCAGCCTGGACGATTCCGGCGCCGTGACGATCATGTTCCCGACCCCCGTCACGACCATCTTCATCGTCGAGCGCGGGGGTAACGATCAGGGATCGCTTCAAGCGCTGGATGCCGAGGGCAACGCGCTCGAAGGGCTCGCACCGTTCAGCCAAACCAATTGGTACAAGCCCGGTATCAGCATCAGCGGCCAGAGCGCCGGCGCCCTAGCGATCGAATCGGATGTGGCTATCGGCGGCGTCACCATACTACCGCCGGCCGGCGGCGTCATTGGCATCGACCCGGCCGTCATCGCGGGCATCGCCGCTCAATGACCGGTGCAGGACGGAAGATGTGGCCGCCTCTCGAAAGGCGGTCAAACGGTCCTCTCACGAAAGGAATTGGCCCACGCCACCTGATACAGCGTGGGCCAATTCTATGTCTATACGGCGCCGCGGGCGGCGCATGTTTTGGGTACAGGTTCTGCGCATAATGGGATTGTCGGCGAGCGACCGCTTTCCTAAAGTCGTGGTAGAGCCGTGGAGATCGTGACCATCCGTCTAGTGGCAATTGGAGAGGCCAAGTATGAAGTCGGAGAAACACCTGAGCGGGTTCACATTGATCGAACTTCTGGTCGTCATCGCCATCATCGCCCTACTGATGGGCATCCTGTTGCCCGCCTTGAGCCGGGCGAAGAAACAGGCTCAAGGCGTGCGCTGCCTGAGCAATCTCAAGCAGATCGGCGTCGCCACCCACATGTACGCCCAGGACAACGACCTGTATATTCCCCGCGATGAAACCGACGGGGTCTGGATGATTCTCTTCATGCCTTACGTCGGTGGTCAGTCGAACAAGGTCGAGCACTATGCGGACCTCGATATCTACGACTGCCCCAGCTATCCCGACAAAGAACAGACCGTCGACTATTGCAGCAACGCGTGGGACATCAAGAAGAACATCGAAATCCGACGGGCCACCAAGCTGGACTACTTCTCACGTCCGGCCCAGACGGTCTATCTGGCCGATTATGAGTACGTTCCAGAGGCTGCCCACATCCAGATCATCTACCGCGATGAACCCGATGCCGATGCGCTGTTGCTGAAACTCCGTTGGTTGGATGTCTACGCCGACGTCCATCTGCCCAACTCGGACACCGGCCGCCGCGTGGCCCGTGAGCGGCATGGCAAAGGTACGAACCTGCTCTATGTCGACGGTCATTCCGGCAAAATGAACTCCGCCGATATCACACCCTGGGACTACGGCCTGCCGCGCGAGATGTCTGCACCCGCCCAATAACCCAATCCGATGCACGTTCCTCCCATAGCTTCCGGTCAACCCGAGCCTGGGATGGGCTTTACCCGTGTGTCGAACGCTGATACAATGTCCTCGACGGCAGGGAAGGGAGCTATGGTTCGAGGATAAACGGATCTGTGTTCAAAGCACCGAAAGTCATTCTGTTAATCGCGCCGACCCGGGCTTTCGATCGCGGCCTGCTCCAGGGGATTGCCCGTTACGCCAACGAACGCGGCCCGTGGACCTTCTATCGCGAGCCCCCCCACTACCAGGCCATCGACTGGAAGAAGAAGGTCTCGGACCGTCTCCGCGCCGGCCAGGTCGATGCCATTATCATGCGGGAACCCGAACGGATCGACGAGATCATCCGCCGGAAGGTACCGGGCATCTGCGCCCCGGTCACCAAGCGCACCATCGAGGGCTTCATCAACATCGCCATCGATAATGAGGCGGTGGGCCACCTCGCGGCCGAGCACCTGCTCCATTGCGGCTTCCGTCACTTCGCCTACTGCGGACTCGAAGGCATTTATTGGTCCGTCAAGCGCGGGGAAGCCTTCGGCCAGCGCGTCCGGCAGGCCGGGTATACCTGCCAGACCTACGCACTGCCCAAAGCCAGGGGCGTGCAGGCCCTGTGGGAAAAAGAGGAGCCCCTGCTGGTCGACTGGCTCCAGTCGCTGCCCAAACCCGTCGGCATCATGACGTGCAACGACGACCGGGCCCAACACGTCCTCGACGCCTGCCATGCCGCCCAGATTCACGTCCCCAGCGAGGTGGCGATCATTGGCGTGGACAACGACGAGTTCATCTGTCGACTGGCCAACCCACCCTTGTCGAGCATCTGTCTGAACGCCCAGATCATCGGTTATCGAGCGGCTCAAGCCCTGGATCGCGTCATGGCCGGCGAGAAAGGCGGCGAAACCGTCGTGGTCGGCAAGCCCACCCACGTCATGGCCCGCAGTTCGACGAACATTCTGCTCGTCGAAGACCTGGAAGTCTCCGACGCCATCCGGTTCATTCGCGAGCATTCCGATCGACCGCTCCAGGTGGACGACGTGGCCGACGCAGTCGCGATGTCCCGACGAACGCTCCAGCAGCGCTTCGCCAAGACCGTGGGTCGCTCCGTTCACTCCCAGATCCTGCGCGAGCGCGTCAATCGGATCACCCAATTGCTGGTGGAAACCGATCTGACCGTTACGCAGATCGCCCGAAAGCTGAACTTCTCCAGCGCCAAGCAACTGGACCGGGTCTTCACCAAGTTCCAGGGCGTCACCCCAACGACTTATCGCGTCGAACATGGCATGAAGTGAGAATGGCCCCCGTGCATGCGATTCCTGTCGGCCAGCCGGGTTTATGTGCGCGTTTTGGGGTGTAGGTCTGCACAATGTGGTATTGTTCCGGACGGATGGTTGCGGGATAATTACAGTCTCTGTATGGCGTTCGCCGTCCGCTAGTCTGGGTCCCAATGGAGGTCAAACGGTCGTGAAAGCGCAAGCAAAGTGTAGCATCACAAGCCTGATCATCGTTGTCGTCTGTCTTTCCATCGCTCAGGCGGGACAGGTTTCCGGTGAACTCAAGACGTGGCACAAGATCACGATCACCTTCGAGGGTCCCCAGACCAGTGAGGCGGCCACTCCCAATCCGTTTACCGATTGCCGCCTGATCGTCACGTTCTCGCAGGGCGACCGGCAATACGTCGTGCCGGGTTACTACGCCGCCGATGGGAACGCCGCTCAGACCGGCGCCGAGGCAGGCAACAAATGGCGCGTCCATTTCGCCCCCAGCGCAGAGGGCCGCTGGGACTATCGCGTCTCTTTCCGCTCCGGCCCGTACATCTACACCAGCGACGATCCCCAGGCCGGTACAAGCGCCGGATACATGGACGAAGAAACGGGAAACTTCACGGTCGAACCGACGGACAAAGAGGGACGCGACAATCGCGCCAAGGGCCTCCTGCAATACGTGGGTGAGCGTTATCTGCGCTTTGCCGGGACGGGCGAGTACTTTCTCAAGGCCGGGGCCGACGCGCCGGAGAACTTCCTGGCCTATCGCGACTTCGATGGCGACTTCAAAACCGATGGGCACAAAGATAACCTCATCAAGGATTGGGCCCCGCACATTCGTGACTGGCAACCGGGCGATCCGACGTGGCAGGACGGCAAGGGCAAGGGCATCATCGGCGCCGTCAACTATCTGGCCTCCAAGGGCATGAACGTGTTCTCGTTTCTGCCCATGAACATCGCCGGCGACGACCGAAACGTCTTTCCCTATACGACCTACGACGAGCGTGAGCGGCTGGACTGCTCCCGGCTCGACCAGTGGGAGATCGTCTTCGAACATGCCGACACGCTGGGTATGTACCTGCACTTCAAGACCATGGAAACGGAGAACGAGCTGCTGCTCGACAACGGCGACCTCGGCCCGCAACGTATCCTGTATTACCGCGAGTTGATCGCACGCTTCGGACACCACCTGGCCTTGAACTGGAACCTGGGCGAAGAGATCAACGACGCCACCCACGAGCAGAAGGTCGCCTGGGCCAATTACTTCTGGACCCACGATCCGTATCAGCATCACATCGTCATCCACAACATGGGCGATCCGCACTACGATCTGCTGGGTGATGCGTCAGCATTGACCGGCTTTTCGCTCCAGACGAGCAAGCCCGATTTCAGCCAGGTCCACGGAAGAGTCCTGGACTACATCAACCGCTCCGTCGCCGCGGGCAAGCCATGGGTCGTCGCCTGTGATGAGCCGGGGGATGCCTCCCACGCTCTGATCACCGATGCAGAAGATCCAACACATGACAACGCCCGTCAGAATGCCCTGTGGGGCGTCTTCATGGCCGGCGGCGCCGGCATCGAGTGGTACTTCGGCTACCAGCACCCCCATAGCGATCTGACCTGCCAGGACTATCGCACCCGCGAGAACATGTGGGACCAGTCGCGTTACGCACTCGAATTCTTCCGGCAGTACGAGATCCCCTTCTGGGAGATGGTCAACGACGACGACCTGACCAACAATCCCAATGACTACTGCTTCGTCAAGCCGGGGGAACTCTACCTGATCTACTTCAAGAACAGCACGCGCATCAGACTGGCGCTGGACGGCGGCCCCCTGACCTACGGCTGGTTCAATCCGCGCACGGGTGAGGGCCTCGACGCTCTGCTCAAACCGGGCCAAACACAGGGCCAGACCGAGATCACCCTCGTCACGCCCGGACCGGGCGACTGGCTCCTGTACCTGAAGAAGGCAGGCGACGCGGCGGTCGCCCTGAAGGACCTCACCAAGGTCCAGACGGCTGCACCCGGTATTTCCGGCGGCCCCTATACATTGATCGCTTTGCAGGACTTCGAGGGTGTTACGGAGGGCCCGTTCGTCCCTTTCTACAAAGATGAAGAACGCGGCGCGTTGGCGATCAACTCGGCCCAACACAAGGACAAGTTCGCCGCCGCCGAGGGCACGTTCAAGGGCGTCTCCGGCACGTATGACATCACGATCGCTACCTTGACGGAGACCGACGGCGAATCCACCTACCGCCTGTCCGTGGGCGGCAAACCCGTCGGCGTGTTCACCAATCCCCGGACCAGCCAGGATTACCGCCCCGCCCGGCATACCTGGAAGAAAATCGCGGTGAATCAAGGCGACACGGTACGCGTCGAATTCAATACCGCATCCAATCGGAAGAAGAAACAAGGTGACAGCTTCGACTATGCCCGCGGCCGCTGGACGAAACTGGATTTCACTCCGGCCGGACCATCCGATGTAGTGTTCGCCGAGGGAAATGGCATCGTCGCGGTAGAAGCCGAGCATTTCTGCGACCAGACGCTCACCGAAATACGGCGCTGGTATGTCACCACGGCCGACAAGACCCCGAGCATTCAACCCGACGGAGACGAGAACCACGCCGCCGGAGCCAGCGGCAACGCCTACGTCGAAATCCTGCCCGACACCCGCCGCACCCACGCCGACACACTGACGGCGGGAGAGAACTTCAGCAACGAACCGGGCCAGATGGCCGTGCTCTCGTATTGGGTGCACTTCACCACGCCGGGCCGCTACTACGTCTGGGTGCGGGCCTACTCCACGGGCAGCGAAGACAACGGCCTCCACGTCGGACTCGACGGCGCATGGCCCGAGTCGGGTCGCCGGCTCCAGTGGTGCGACGGCAAGAACACCTGGCGCTGGGAAAGCAAGCAGCGCACGCAGCAGGAGCATTGCGGCGAGCCTTACAAGATCTACCTGGACATCGACAGTGCCGGCCTGCATCGCATCTCCTTCTCGATGCGCGAAGACGGTTTTGAATTTGACAAATGGCTGATGACCACGGATCGGGACATGGGGCGCCCCGACGATGCGGGCCCCTCCGAGCGTATCCATCGACCTGATTTGGCGATATAATCTCGTGCCGTCGGTCATATTGAATCGAACTCATTGCATGTAAGAGAGATTGTCGGACTATGACACGTGAGTACAAGATCGCCGTTGTCCCTGGTGATGGAATCGGCCACGAGATTGTTCCGGCCGGAGTGACTGTGCTAAAGGCCGTAGCCAAACGCTGTGGCTTCGCCCTGTCGTTCCAGGAGTTCCCGTACGGCGCAGGATATTATCGCGAGACCGGAAGCTTCATGCCAGGCGATGCCCTCGATACCCTGGGGCAATTCGACGCGATCTACTTCGGCGCGGTGGGGCTGCCCGAAGTGGATGACACGTTACCGGCCAAGCTGTTCACCTTCGCGCTTCGCAAGCATTTCGACCAGTATGTCAACTACCGCCCCGCGCGGCTGCTGCCCGGCATCGAGAGCCCCCTGCGCCGCAAGACGGCACAGGACATCGATTTCGTCGTCATCCGCGAGAACACCGAAGGCGAATTCGTTCAGGTCGGCGGATTCGTCCAGCCTGAACAACCGTCTGGCTTTGCCATGGATACCAGCATTTTCACCCGCACCGGCATCGAGCGTATCGCTCACTACGCGTTCCAACTGGCCCAGCGCCGCCGGGGCAAGGTAACCAATATCACCAAATCCAATACGCTGATCCACTCGCTGGCCTACTGGGACAGCATCATCAAGGAGGTCAGCCGAGCGTATCCGGATATCACCTACAGCAAGATGTACGTCGACAACGCCTCGGCCAACTTCGTGCTCCATCCCGAGTACTTCGACGTGATCCTGACCACGAATTTCATTGGTGATATTCTCAGCGACTTGGGTGGCGCCATCATGGGCAGCCTGGGCCTCGGCGCCAGTGGCAACATCAATCCCGAACGCAAGTTCCCCTCGATGTTCGAACCCATCCATGGATCGGCACCGGACATCGCCGGACAAAACATCGCCAATCCCGTCGGGGCCATCTGGTCAGGCGCGCTGATGCTCGAACATCTGGGCGAACAGGACGCGACCGACCTGATCGTCAAAGCCATTGAAGCCACCACGCAATCCGGGCTGTTCACAAGAGACCTGGGAGGGACAGCGGGGACAAGAGAGATTGCGGATAGCATCGTGAGCAAAATCGACAACTCTTAAGGAACCATGGCGCGAATCATCGATCTAACTGTGCCGCTGACCAACGACCTGCGCGGTGTCTCCATCGAACCGGCGCGGCAGCTTGAGCCCGACGGCTGGAACGCCACCACGCTGCATCTATATTCGCACTGCGGGACGCATATGGATGCCCCCGTGCATTTTGGTGTCACCCAGAAGACTATCGACGAAATCCCGCTCGATAAGTGCATGGGGCCGGCCTGGGTCGTAGACCTGACGGGAATCGAGCCCCGCACGGTCATTCAGGTCGCGGACCTGGGCTCCGTCGCAGAGAAATTCAATGCCGGTGACGGCCTGCTCCTGCGGACAGGCTGGAGCCGACATATCGGCACCCCCTCGTATCGCAATTCCCTGCCCCGGGTCAGTCTCGAACTGGCCCGGTGGTGTGGGGACCGGGGGGTGCGACTGCTCGGCGTGGAGCCCCCCTCGGTGGCCGACGTCAACAATATCGAGGAATTGACGGCGGTACACGAAGCGCTGCTCGGCGCCGGTGTCATCATCGTCGAAGGACTGACAAACCTGGACCAGATCCAGAAGCAGAAAGTGAACTTCATGGCCTTTCCTCTGAAAGTGGCGCAAGGAGACGGCGCGCCGGCCCGTGCCTTGGCGATCGAGGATTGAGCCCATACTGAGATCGAGAGCAGACGAATGAGCAG
>Ga0272443_10004514_pt1 | contig 15114 bp, 10 predicted proteins | sample SSMAcet12_FD_193581 | JGI IMG/M metagenome (GOLD analysis project Ga0272443, IMG submission 193581) | Marine sediment archaeal communities from Little Sippewissett salt marsh, Falmouth, MA, United States - SSM-Acet-12 | ecosystem: Environmental > Aquatic > Marine > Wetlands > Sediment ...
CGTCTCTTGCCGGCCAGAGGGCCACCGGAGAAGCAGAACCGAGAACGCGGATCGCGCCCACCTTGAGGAACTTGCCGCGGCCGACCGACAGGAATACCCGCATCTCCTCGGGGCTGGACACCACCAGGTCGGCCTTGCCGTCCCCGTTGATCTCGCCGATCTCAATGCCCAGCGGAAGATCCCCCACGGGAACCGGCTCGAGCAGGGACATCTTGCCACCCTCGGCGCCCTTGACCACCGCAAGCACTCCGCGACGCCCCCCGTACAGGAGCGCGACGTCGGGCCTGCCGTCGCCATCCACGTCGCCGCCACGCACACACTCCAGCACTCCCTTGGGCAGTTCCAGCATCAACTCGCGGACGAGTTTGCCGCCGCGCAGGGCGTAGACCAGGAGCTTGCCCGCCCCGGTACCACCGGAAACCGCCAGGCCCACGCGATCCGCCTTGCCCTCCCCGGCATCGAGCACGAAGAGCTTCGGCGGCAGGCCCGACCTGGCCAGGGGCGTCTCAGCCAGCTTGCCGCCCCGGCCCTTGAACACCAGAATCTTGCCGGCCCGGCGGCTGGCGACCACGGCGTCATCCCGGCCGTTGCCGTCGAGGTCCGCCAGGACCAGGTCGTCCACGACGGTGCGCGCCTCAGCCACACGCACGGCCTTGGAGGGCGCCCGGCCCGCAGCTCCGCGCAGAAGCAGCAGGCGGCCGGACATCCACTCCGCCCAGACCAGATCGGTGCGGCGGTCGCCGTCAAGATCGCCGACCGCCATGCCCGCGGGCGCACTGTCCAGAACCCAGTTGGGCGCCTGGCTGAAGTGGCTGCCCCCCCCGGCCGAAAGCATCATCGCAAGCTTGCCGGTAAGGGGCCGCCCGCAGGCCGCCGCGAGATCCGGCCGGCCATCCCCGTCAAAGTCCGCGAAAGCCAGATGGACCTGGTCGCGGGACGTGCGATAGATGTCGTTCAGCTGCACGTTGATCTCGCGCGGCGTGTCCAGGCTATAGCGCACCCGGAGCCGCAGATCCTTTCTGGCCTTTCTCTTGCCACAGTTGGCCACCACCCTGGCGGTCTGCTCTCCGGGCACCGCGAGTTCATCCGCGCCTCCCGGGACCCAGCGGAGAAGACCGGAGTCCTCCTCGATGGTCATGCCCTTGGGAAATGGCTGCTCCAGGCTGAAGCTGAGTTGCTCGGAGTTCTTGGGCGGGGTGGTCCTGTTGCCCGGCCAGGTCATTTTGAGGCCCGCGGCCATCTTGAGTTCCAGCGTTTCCAGAGGCTGCACCGGCGGCACGACCATGGGCGCGAATTCCATCCTGGTGGGCGAGACCTTCACGACCTTCGCGGTCCCCTTGCCGTTCTTGGGGCGCTTGATGACCTTGACGGGTTTGGGCTTGGGCGGCGTCTTGCCCAGCAGATCGTTGATGAAGCCGGGACCGGGAATCAGGTCGGCGTAAATCGCCCCGACGTACCCGCCGGCTCCCAGCAGCACGAACAGGAACAGCAGGATGAGCACCGGCGATCCCTTGCGCCGCGGCACGGGAACCACGCGCTTCTCGGACTTCTTGTCCTCTTCCTCGTCCCGGGGTCGGGTGGAGGCGGAGTCCTCCCTGGCGCCCAGGGTATCCAGGCAGTTCCTGCACACCCGACGGCCCTCGTGCGCCGACATCTCCTCTTCGGAAACGGTGCGCAGGCACAGCTCACATCGCACCATGCCTTCGGCCACGGCGCTGTCACTGCGCTGCTTCTCAAGCCAGGAGGCCAGGCGCTTGGCACGCGGCCCGTCGGGCGAGACCTCCAGGCACTTCCTGTAGACCTCCTGGGCCTCGTCGAGAAGCCCGCGCTTCTCGTAGCACTGTCCCAGGAAGTAGTAGACCTCGGGATCGTCGTTCCTGAGCTCCTGGGCCTTCTGGAGCAGAGCCGTGGCCCGGGAGTGGTCCTGGCGGCTCAGTGCCACCCGCCCGGCCAGCAACAGCGTCGCGAAGTGCTGCGGGGACTTCTCCATGACCAGGCTGCAGAAGCGCGCGGCCTCGCCCATGTCCCCGTCCTGGAACTTGGTCATGGCTTCGGTGTAGAGCCGGCCAATCTCCTCGTCTTCGTCGCCGCCGGCGTCGGCGGTAGCAGCCTCCTGCCCGCCGTCAAGCCCGGAGCCGCCGAACATGTCCGCGAACTCCTGCTCGGCCTTGTCGCTCAGGCCCGAATCCCCGGCGCCCGCGGCGGCGACCGCCTCCTCGTCTTGCCCGCCCCCGGACGATGCCCCGGAAACGGACTCCTCCCCGGCAGACACGGCGGCGCCCGCATCGCCCGGGGCCGACTCGAAAAACTCGGCGAACTCCTGGTCGGCGGGCGGCGCGTCTGCCGCCGCATCTGCTGTTTCGCCTGCCGGCGCCGTGCCGTAGGGGGACTCGGCCCCGGGAGCGGCCGCTTCCGCGGCGGCGCTCGCGACACCCTCCTGGTTGATGAGGTTGAAGGGCGAATCGCTTGCCGGTTGGCCCGCAACCGGCTCCTGCGCCGGCAGGTCCGCCTCCGCGGAGGCCTCCTGCGCATCGGCGGCCTCGACACGCACCTTGCCGATCCAGTCGCGGATCTTGGCGGCGTCCTCCACGTCGGGAGTGAGCCCCAGGAATCGCTCGTACTGCTCGGCTGCCTCGACGTCGCGCCCAAGGCGCCTGAAGGCGAAGCCCAGGTTGTTGTAGGCTTCGGCGTATTGGGGATCAATAGCCACCGCCTGCTGCAGGGCAGCCACTGCCTCCTCAAGCCGCTCCTGCTGGATCAGCACCATGCCCAGGTTGTTGTGGGCCACGGTCATCGAGGGGTCGGCCGCCAGTGCCTCGCGGTACCGGGCTTCGGCACCGGCGACATCGCCACCATCGTGCGCGTTCAGTGCGGCATCGAATGCTTCTTGAGCCTGGTCCGAAGGCATGGTCGGTCCTTCCTAGCTGCAGGTCTCAGCCGGCCGCAAACCAGCAACTGGCGCAACCCGGCAGGGGCTATTCCTCGTCTTTCTCGGAGTCTCGGCCGCCATCGGGCAACTCGGCCTCTTCCACCAGCATGACCGGTATGTCATCCACGACCGGATAGCGGCGTCCGCACTCCGTGCATACCAGTCTATCGCCCTCCAGCCGGACAGGCCTCTTGTCGAGAGGACAGGCAAGTATCTCCAGCAGTTCCTTGTCCAGTGCCAAAGATCGGTCTCCTCCAGAAGCACACCTCTGCGAGAAGAGTCTAAAGACGCCGCGCGGGGGTGTCAAGAGTCCACGTTTGGCGCATTTCGTGCTTCATGACCTTCCGGCTCGGGAAGATGCGCACGCCAGCCCGGCCGGCGGCCGCCGGCCGCCGCCCAAAGCACCGGCCGGCGCCCCTCGGGGCGCCGGCCGTATTCAGTGCGTCTTCTGTGGCCGCCTACTTCTTGCTGCGGCGCCTGACCCGCTTTCTGGAGCTCCGCTTCTCGGCGCCTTCGGACCGCTCGCGGGTGCGGGTGGCCTCGCGCTTGACGGTACCGTCCTCGCGCTTGCGCGTCCACTCGGTGGTACGGCTGCCACCGCGCGGACCGGTAACGGTCCGGGTGCCTTCGCGCTTGCCGTCGCCCCACTTCACGCTGCCCTCGCCGGTGCGCAGGACCCGGCCCTCTTCTCCGGTTACCTTGTTCTCCCAGGTGACGCTCTTGCCGTCCTTGACGGCCTTGCCCTCGACGGTGGCGGTCTTGCCCTTCGGCCCGGTGACGGTGCCCTCCCGCGTCCAGGTGTCCCCGTCGCGAGTCACCGAACCCTCCTTGCTGACCGTGCCCTTCGGGCCGGTGCGGGTCTTCTCGTAGTCCCAACCGTCATCGGTCTTGGTGCGGGTGCTCTCCACGGTGACGGTGGAACCGTCCTTGCGGGTGATGGTGTGCTCGTGCTCGACGGTCCCGGCGCTCTTGTCCCGGGTGGTCGAGCCCTCGCGACTGCGGATGACCTTGCCGTCCTCGCCGGTCACGGAGTGCTGGTGAGACACCGTATTGCCGTCGCGGGTGGTGCTGCCCTCGTAGGTCGCGGTGTTGCCCCGCGGACCGGTAACGGTGCCCTCGTGCGTGACCGTGTTGCCGTCACGGGTGCTGGTGCCCTCGCGGGTCACGCTCTTGCCTCCCGGGCCGGTGGTCTCGACTTCGTGGGTGACGGTCTTGCCGTCGCGAGTGTGGGTGGCGGTGCGCGTGGCCGAGGCGGCCTTGCGCCGTTCCCTGCGCGCCCTGCGCCACCTGGCCCAGCGGCCTTCCCCCCCCGAGGCCGAAGTGCCGGCCAGGGCGATCAGCGCGATCGAGGCTGCTACGGTCAGCGTTTTCATTCTGGCTCTCCTTTTCCTGCTCTTTCGTCAACCCGTAATCCCAATCCAGTGAACCCCGCTTATCATTAGCAATGCCCGTGCCATGGTGACGATTCTGCTATCCACCTGAACGGCCGTCGCATAGCGATCCTGCGGCGCCTGCGGCGGTGTTGGAGATCACCACATCCTGCGCTCTGCAGGGGCGCTCGGCCACAGTTCGAGCACGCTACCGGTGGTCCCCGTGCAGGGCCCGTACGCGATCCTTGCCCCGCACAGGCTTCGCTTGCGGACTGCCCCCGACACCGGTATATTCCGGATACGACTCCTGGAGGCAGACACATGACTGACTACCTGCGCGTTTCCGTTGAGGACTACCTGGATGCCGCCGCCTCGGGCTTGCCCACTCCCGGCGGGGGTTCGGTATCGGCACTGGCCGCGGCGCTGGGCGCCACCATGGCGTCTATGGCCGGGAACTTCACGACCGGCAAGAAGAAGTTCGCCGCCGTCGAGGCCGAGGTCAACCAGTTGCTGGAGTCGCTCTCCGACGCCCGCCGCCGCCTGGCGGACCTGGCCCAGAAGGATACCGAGGCCTACGGGGCGGTAAGCGAGGCGTTCAAACTGCCGCGCAAGAGCGACGAGGAGAAGCTGGCCAAGCGCAACGCGATCGCCGAGGCATGCCGCGGGGCGATGGCAGTTCCGCTGGACGCGGTCCGCGCCTGCCGGGAGGCGCTGGTGGCCACCCGCCGCATGGCGGACCTGGCCAATCCCAACCTGATCACCGACGTGGGTGTCGCGGCGATCCTCCTGGAGGCCGCCGCGCGCGGCGCGGCGCTCAACGTCCGGGTCAACCTGCCAGGCATCAACGACCAGGACACCACCGAGCAGGTCGTCGCCGAACTCGACAATGCCCTGTCCGAGTGCGCCACCATCGCCGCCGAAACCGCCGCGGCGGTCGCCGGGACGATGGCGGGTGGAGCGGGATGAACGTTCCGGTTCCCGGCTGGGGCACTGCGACCATCGCCGCGTTGTGCGTGCTGGTTGCGGGGTGTAGCGCACGGAACCCCTCGGGACGGCAGGTTGGGGCACTCGGCACCGAAAAGCTGATTCTCGCGCAGGTGGTCGACGAGGCCGACGCACTGGCCTGGGCGGGACAGATCGAGGGTCGCGCCCTCGACCTGCTCTTGAAGCAGAAGGTTGACGCAGGCGCCAAGTACGCCTTCCCCGATCTCGCGCAACTGGCGAAGGACCCGGCCGAGTATCGCGGCAGGCCGGTCCGTTTCTGCGGCAAGCTCGTCGGTCTCGAAACGCTCGGCTTCAGCAACGAGGCTGCCCCGCTTGGAAAGCTCTGGCGCGGTGTAGTGCTGCTGCCGGGCGCGGGGATGGTGGCGTTCATCATCTGTGCCGAACGCGAGCCCACAAGAGAAGCCGTGGGCGCGGGGATGAAGGTAGCGCTGAAGCTGCCGCCGAAGGGCTCGGACGTTTGCCTCGAGGGCCGCTTTTTCAAGCGTTGGGCGGCGATGGACGCGGGGGGCAGGGACTACGTGGTCCTGCCGCTGGTTGCCGCGCATTCCCTCGGGGAGTTGCCGGAAGCCAAGGCCGCTCCGCTTGCGGGACTCGCCCCCCCTACCGGCAAGCTGCCGCTCAAGCCGATTCCCGCACCGGAGGTCTGGACGCGGCCGGTGATTGAAGTCCGCGCGGACGGCTCACTGCTGCTCGACGGCAAGCGAACGAACTGGGACGGCCTGCACGAGGCGATCTACCCGCAGGCCGCCAGGCACCGCAACCCGCTGGGCGACTCGGCTCTGGCGGTGGTGGTGATATGCGACCCGCAGGCGCCCGGGAAGGCCCGCGAGCGCGCCAGGAAGCTCCCGCGGGAGCACGGCGCCCGGTGCGTGTTCCGCCTCCTCAAGTAGCGTCAGGCGGCAAGCCCCGCGAGTCACTCAGGCAGGCAGGCGGTCCGCAACCGGGGAAGACACACCGCTCCCCGCGTCTTCGCTCCGTGCATCCCGAGCCCTACCGCTTCACCGCCTGGTGCTGGTAGGCGGCGAGAAACGGATCGCTCTTCCACGGTGATCCGCAGCAGGCCTCGGCCGCGGCCTTGCAGCCCCCCAGGCACTCGTGCTCGAGCGAGCACCCCGCGCAGAACTCCGGCCTGGCCGCCATGAACTCCTCCATCGCCGGGCCGGCGGACATCTCGGCAAAACTCGTCTCGCGGATGTTGCCGAGCACCAGCGTGCTGTGGTTGCAGGGCCGGACGTTCCCCAGGGGATCCAGCGTGTAGTACGCGCGTTCCGTGCCGGCGGCGCAGAACCCGAACGTCAGGCGTTCGTACTTCTTCACTTCAAGCAGGCACGGCGGCATGGCGATCGAGCAGCTGATCGACAGCTCGTACTCGGCGCTGATCTCCTCGGCGATGTCCAGCGCGGCCTGGACCTCTTCCGGCGGAGCCTGCAGCAACTCGATGTTCTCGCCGCCCCGACCGCCGGGATTGAAGCGGTTGAACATCACCCCGTCGACGCCCAGCGCGACGGCCAGTTCGGCCGTTTCCCTCCAGGTTGGCAGGTTCAGCCTGGTGGCCACGAAGACCGCGACTACCCGCTCTCCGCGCAGCTTCAACTCGGCAATCGCGCCGGTGACCTTGTCGAAGGCGGCCGGGGCGCCGCTCATCCGATCGTGGATCTCCCGTTCAACGGAGAGCAGCGGCAGCTCGAAGATGCTCATCTTCCCGCCCGAGAGCCGCGCGATGGTCTCGTCCGACAGCAACGTCCCGTTGGTGATGAGGTTGACGGCCAGGCCGCGCTCGGACAGGAAGTCCACGATCTCGAAGAAGTCGGGCCTGAGCAGCGGCTCGCCGCCGGTCAACGAGACCAGCGACGCCCCGGTCTGGTCGAGGAGCTTCGCGTACATCTCCAGCGTCTCGCCAGTCGAGAGCTCGACGCCCCGCGGGTAGTCCACCGGGTTCTTCCACGCGTTGTAGCAGTGCAGGCAGTCGTGGTTGCAGCGGGTGGTCAGTTCGAAGACGAAGGAGTTCTGGGCAGCCATGCTTCACTCTGGAATCAGAGGCAAACGCGGATATGCGCAGGTGACGCCTTTGGCCCCCGGGCCCCCGCGCTCACCTGCGTTCATCGGCAGCTGATCGATCCCTTGTCATCGCCTTGATGCTCGCCAGCGCGGCCTTGACGGCGTCGCGGGTCTTGACCGCTCTGGCGCGCTCCTTCTCCTGGAGCCTGGCCAGTTCCTTCTCGCTTGACAAAGTCTCCACGTCGCTCTCGATGGTGGCCACCACCTTCTGCCACGCCGGGGCGTTGAGCTTTCCGGCGGCGACCAGCTTCCGGATGAGGGGCAGGCGCCGCTCCAGACGCCCGAGGCTCTTCCGGGCCGGCACGACCATCATCATCTTGTAGCAGGTCACCCTGGAATCGGTGGGCGGGTTGCGGTAGATGTCCTCGCGAAGCCGGGCCAACTCGGCCTTCAGCAGGCCCGCTTCGGCGGCGGCCAGCAGCCCGGCAGCGACCAGCCCGTCGGCGGCCGCGCCGGCGGCCTTGATCTTCGCGTCGGCCTGCTTGCGCTGCGCGTTCGTGCTACTGCCGCTGGTCGCCAGGGGAGTCGCGTGTTTCCAGGTCGCGAGAATCTGCTGCCATCCCTTGCTGTCTTCGAGACTCGAACTCGCAGTGCCCGTCGGTGTGGACAGGAGCTTCTTGAGTTTCTCGACCTGCTTCCTGACCGCCTCGCGCGTTTCCTCGGCCTTCCTGCGCTCCTCACCACTGGTGTATTCGAGCGCCTTACTGTCACCCAGCGTCTGGAGGTCGCGCTCCACCGACACCAGCACGCGGCGCACGACGGCGCTCCTGAGCTTGCCGCTCCCGGCCAGTTTCTCCAGCAGGGGCAGGCGCTCCTTCAGGCGCCGGGCGCTTTCCCGTGCGGGCAGGACCATCATCGGCGTGTAGCAGGTGGCGTTGCGCAACTCGGTGGGGCGCATGCGCCCCACGCCGCCCGTGAGCGTCGCCAGGTCCTTCTTGAGCAGCCCGGCCTCGGCCGCGGAGAGCTCTCCGCAGGCGGCCAGCCTGTCGACGTCCTTCGCCGCCGCGGCCAGCGCGTCGAGCAGCTTCTTCTTGCCGGCGCGGTCGAAGGGATACGCACCGCGCTTGCCGGCGACGACTTCCTCGGCCTGCTTCCACGCCGCCGAGAGCGCGCGCCACTCCCTGGAGGCCTCCAGACCGGTCCCGGCCGGCAGCTTGGTGCCGCCCGGTCCCTTTCCGCCGCCGGGCTCGCCCCCCTCCGCGCAGGAAACCAGTCCCAGTGCGGCCAGCAGGGCCAGACCCGCGCCGAGCAGGCGGCGCTTCCACTGCGGGCCCCGGCCGGCAGCCCTGTAGACGTTGAGCCCCGCCAGGAACAGCCCGGCCACCGCGGCCAGGCCCAGTAGGCCGTAGAAGAGTCCGGTTACGCGCTGCGGCATCTGCAGAATCTCCCTGTTTCTAAACCCTATGTTCGCTACCGCTACGGCTTTAGACGAACGTGGCGGGCCCGGGTTTCGCAGAAAAAGATCCCCGCCTGCAAACGCAAAAGACCACCGCGCAAGAACATAGACTCAGAAGTCGGCCTTGCCCGAGCGAATTGCGGAGCGCCCGTTGCCGGCTTTGCCGATGGCGTCCAGCAGTTCCTGCACGCGGGGCAACAGGTCGGTCTCTCCGGAATAGAGAACCTTGAAACGGCCGAGAGCCTCGGCCGCCTCCGACACCCGGCCGCTCTCGACCAGCGCCGCAGCGTGCGCCACCTCGGCCCTTGCCGCCAGCTCGGGAACGTCGCGATAGTCGGACGCTGCCCGGGCAAAGTCCTTCGCGCGCATCCAGGCCTCCGGCAGCTTCTTCGCGGAACTCAGCCTGACCCGCGCTCCCTGCCGGCGCATATCGCGCATGTCGCCCATTCTGTCCTCGGTGATGCAGCAGAACACCTTCGCACCGCTGACCCGGGCGTCGAGTCCCGCGGGCATCTCCAGCGCCAGCCGCCACCCGGTCGCCTTTTCGGAAGCCAGCGCGTCGCGGAGGTCGGCCGGCAACCGACTGCGCCCCCAGAAGGTGGGAGTGCCCCAGTAGAGCGCGAAGCCCACCAGGTCGAGTTCCAGCTTGCCGACTTCGCGCTTGACCTTCTCCGATTCGGCTGCCGGAAACAGCTCCGCTCCGCCGCGCAGCGGCCCGCCCGCCTCCAGGGCGATGGCTTTCGGCTCCTTCTCCGTGCCGGGCCTGGTTACCGGGGCCAGCAGCAGGGAGGCCCTGGCAATGTCCTTGCCGGAAAGCTCGAAATCGACGCTGAACTCGCCGGAGAAGACCGGCGACCAGTTCAGGCGCACGAGGCCCTGGTCCTCCTTCTTCGCCAGTCGCCAGTCGCGCCGGCTGCGGTCCCGGGCGAAGTCGTATTCGATGCGCAGGCAACCGGGCAGGATCTCCCGGACCTTCCCGGCGAAGGGTCCGGCCAACACGCAATCGCGCTGCGCCTCGGCCAGCAGCAGCAGAAGCGTCTTGCGGCGCGCCGCGACGTACGCCGTGCGCCGGTAATCATGGAGCAGCCGCCCGAGGGCCGCGAAGGCCTCGCCGGGGCGCCCCTCGGCAAGCTGCTCGCGGATACCGCGCTCCAGCTTCTCGGCCGCCGCTTCGTCGTCCGGCGAGGCCAGCAGCCCCATCTCCTCGCTCAGCGCCGCAACACCGCGCTCGGTACCCGGCATGGTAGCGGCGGCCCTCAGGTACTTCTCCGCCTCGGAGGTGTTTCCGAAGCATATGTGCAAACGGGCCATGCCCAGATGGTCTTCCCCGCTGCGCCGGGAGAAGGCCAATCCCGCGAGGCTGAGCAGTTCACCGCTGCCGAGGTCCCGCCACTTGACCCAGGTGGTGACCTGGGGATTGTCCTTTACTATCATCTCCAACCCGCCGGGATGGGCCTTGCTGATAACCAGGCCCTTGGCCTTGCCGCGGGCCCTGAAAGTGCCGTCCGATATGGGGGTCTTCGCGGCGTTGATCTCCTTGATCAGTCGCCCGCGGTGGGCCAGCAGCAACCGGGCCCGCTCGGCCGCGAGTTCCAGCCGGCAACGACCACGACTGCCCACCGGCAGCTTGCCGGCCTCGACCCTGAGGTAGCTGCGGGCCCCCAGAAAGTCCCAGCGGCGCATCCGCGCCTGGGCATCCCCGAGTATCCGGTCGACCGCCTGCGCAGCGCTACGGATCTCTGCCAGCTCAGCCGCGGCGTTCTTCCGCCTCTCCTCCAGCCCCTTCCGGGCAGCGGCCTTCCACTTCTGGCAGGGCGCGAACAGTCCCTCGCGGACAGCCCCAAGCAGCAACCCCGCGCGCTTGAACCTCTCCGCGGCGGCCAGAGCCCGGAAACGGGCGTCGAGACGCTCGACCAGCGCCCCGGCATCCCTGGTCTGCCGCGCGCGAACGGCCTTGACCTGCTCCGCGCTGATGGTCCCCTGCCAGCGCCCCTCCAGGCCCGCAAACACGTCCAGGGCTCCCGAGGGACGCCCCCAGCGAAGCGCCTCTACGGCCAGGTACGCGCGGCGTTCGAGATCCGCGCGAGCCAGTGCCTCCCTGCGCGCCACGAGCTTCTGCCGCGCGCTCTCGAGTTCGTTTATCAGGCGTCCGGCACCGTCACGATGTGTCTCGTATAAGGCCATGGCCTTCTCGAGGTCCTCCGGGCCCCGGGCCGAGGCAGCCGCCCCCAGAATGCTCCCGATGGCCTTGCGCGTGCGCAACTCGGCCGCGGTGTCGACCACCTTGGTTTCGGCGGCGTGCCCCTCCGTCACGTCGACGTCCGGCGGCTCTTCGCCGCCGTTGCCGGATCCGGTCGGGTTGATGACCGGCGCCTCCTCGCGGGGCATCTTCCTGCGCCCGGCCACGAAAAGCACGAAGCTGATGACCGCCAGCGCCGCCAGTGACCAGGCTGCGGTCTGGATCAGACCTGAGGGTCCCGCCGAGCCCAGCAGCCTGCCACCCGAGGGCTGTCGCCGCAGGCGCCTGGAAAAACGCTTGCTGCCTTGCCGGGATCTGACAGCCCTGGCGACCGTCTCGACCTCATCGAGCAGCGCCAGCGTGCTGGCCGGACGCCCATCGGGATCGCGCGACATCATCCGCTCGATCAGATCGCTGAGCGCCACCGGCACGTCGGGACACAACACCGACGGCGGGATCAGCCTGTCGCTGGCCGCGCGCATCAGGACCTCCACCGAACTGGGCCCCTCGAAGGGCAGCTTGCCGGTGGAGAGGTGATAGAGCGTGGCGCCCAGCGCGTAGATGTCGGCACGTATATCTACCTTGCTGGAATTACGGGCCTGTTCCGGCGCCATGTAGTAGGGGGTGCCGCAACCCCATCCCGACTGGCTGGCGCTGGTAACGTCCGCCAGACGCTTGGCCAGCCCCAGATCGGTGACCCGGATGTCGCCGCGCGGCGTGAGGATGATGTTGTCTGGCTTGATGTCGCGGTGAACGATCTTGCGCTTCTCGGCGGCCTGCAGCCCGGAGGCCACCTGGCGGGCCACGTCGATGACCTCCCCGGTCTTGAAGCGCCCCCGGGCCAGCAGCTCGCGCGACAGAGTGCGGCCCTCGACGTATTCCATGCAGATGAAGAAGTGCCCCTCGGCCTGGCCGACTTCGTGCACCGAGACTATGTTGGGGTGGCTGATCTGACCGGCGGCGCGCGCCTCGCGGATGAACTGCTTGATGTACTTGCGATCGCGGGTCAGGTGCGCGGCGAGTATCTTCAGAGCCACGATCCGGTCCATGTTCAACTGCCGCGCCTTGTAGACCGCACCCATCCCGCCGCGTCCGATGCGCTCCATCACCTCGTACTGGCCCAGTCTGCGGGGAACTTCGTGCAGGCCGCTCTGGGCGTCGGTGATCGCGCCCTCCACCTCGGTCCTGCGGCTCATCAGCCTGGCGTGCTGCTCCTCGGTGATGGTGCCCTCGCCGACGAGCAGCTCGCCGATACCGGGGGCCTCACCCCCCGCCTCGGTAATCCGCCGCAGGAGCCCCAGCGCGCGCTGCACCTGGGCGGGAGTGGCCAGGCGCTCGATAAGCGCGATGCGCATGTACTGAAGATCGCTTTCGCGAGGCTTGTACAAGTCGCCTATCCCCCGCCCTTTTCGCGCCGGAGCGCCTCGCGGATCTCGGCCAGCGAGTGCACTCTCCCGCGATCGAGCCCCGGGCAGTCGATTCCCGTTCGCTCCCAGTCCGAGGGCCGGCGGAGGTTTTCCGGCCAGAACGGAAAGGTTCGGCACTGCGTGGGTCTGGACTCGTAGGCCAGGCAGCCTTCCGGCCCCAGCAGCACGCAGTCACCATCGGGACGCTCGCGCAGCGACGTCCGTCCCCCGATCTCGCGGCAGTACTTGCCGCGCAAATCGTCCTCGCCCATGCCCAGTTCGGCCGCGAGCGCGGAGATCTCACGCGCAGAGACCCATACGAAACCCGGCTCGCCCCGGCAGCAGCCCCGGCAGCGCTGACACTCGAAGGCCAGCCCGTCGCGATACCACGGGGTGCTCATTCCGGCGCCCCCGGCGACCCGTTCTTGCTCCGGTCCCCGGACTTGCCCCCCAGGCGCCTGGCCCTCACCGAGCGCGCGCGCCGCCCCAGATCCCAGATCAGGAATCCGAGGGTGTAGGCCCCGAAGACGACCGTACCGGCCACCTGCGGCAGAGCCACCATGAAGGCCAGCCCCACCAGAACCAGCATCACCGGCCAGAGCCGCTTGCGGCCCGAGAACAGCCGGTTGCCGACGTGCATGTAACGCACCCGGCTGACCATCAGCCAGGCCAGCAGCAGCATCAGCGGCGGCAGGAAGAGCACCACCCAGCTGGCGTCGACACCCAGACCCTCCTGCTTGCCGGTCAGGAAGTAGTAGAGCAATACCGGGCTGACCGCCATTCCCGCGGCCGCCGGGCTGGGCAGGCCCACGAAGTAGTCCTTGCCCTTCGTGGCAACGCTGCCGTCCGTCGGCTTGATGGCCTCGACGTTGTAGCGCGCCAGGCGCACCGCCGCGGCGGCGACGTAGAGCACCAGCATCACCCAGCCCACCCGGACCACTGCCGAGGACCAGTCGCCCAGGTCCAGCAGGCTCTTGGCGACCACCGCGGGAGCGACCCCGAAAGAGACGATGTCCGACAGCGAGTCCAGCTCCGCGCCGAAGCGCGAAGTCAGTCCCGCCATGCGCGCGATGCGCCCGTCCAGCACGTCGAAGACCATCGCCAGGAAGATCAGCCCCACAGCTGAGTTATGGCAGAAGGCGATGGAGTCGAACTCGGACTCGACCGAGAACTGCGTGGCGCGCATCGCCAGGGTCATGGCCCCGAAGCCGCAGATCATGTTGCTGAGCGTCAGCAGTGTGGGAAGCGGGTTTACGCGCCTCACTTCATGACCCCCATGAGGGTGTGTCCCGCCGAAACGTGCTGGCCGAGCATGGCCTTGAGCTCCACCGCCTGTTCGACGGGGACGCACAGATCGGTACGCGAACCGAACTTGATCATGCCGATGCGCTCGCCGATCGTAACGCCGTCCCCCTCCCGCGGAGCGCAGATGATCCTGCGGGCTATTGCGCCGGAGATCTGGCGAACCAGCACGCGCACTGCCGCCCCTCCCGGAGCACTCCCGGCAATCACCACCGCGTTGGCCTCGTTGCGGCCGGAGCAGTCCTCGCGGCGGGCGTCCAGATACTCGCCGGGGCGGTAATCCACCTTCTCAACCGTTCCGGAAAGCGGGGCGCGGTTGAGGTGCACGTCGAAGATCGAAAGGAATATGCTGACCTTCAGGCAGCGCCCTCCCAGCAGCGGCTCGTCGACCTCGCCTATGAAGTCGACAGTGCCGTCGGCCGGCGAGAGCAGCGCGCCGTCGGGCAGCGGGGTCTCTTCGGGAACCCTGCAAGGATCGCGGAAGAAAGCCAGCACGTACAGGAAACCTGCCGTCGGCAACGCGACAAGTGGAGGCCAGAGCGCCCACAGAGCCGCGGCGCATACCAGCGACGCGACAGCCGCGAGGACGATTTCCCTGGCTCCGTGTCCGGTCAAGGGCAGTCTCAAGACAGGCTCCCGGCGATTAGCGCTTCCCAAACCTCTGCGATCCCGGATTATAACTCCTCGCACGCGCCGAAGTCAATGAAGTGAGCACCAGGTCCATGCCGGGAGCGCGGAACCTTTTGGGGTTCGCAATCGCAGGCAAGCGGGTCATAATCAAGGGCTGCGGAGGCTGTGGGAACGGCCGGACGCCTGCCGACAGGGGACCTGCATCGGGATGCGGCAACGCGTCTCCGGGCATTGCCGGTCGCGCGACCGGCAACCTCAGCGCAGGAACGCTGCAGACCGGGAGTAGGATGAACGGTTACTGCTTCGGGACCGAAGGTGAGTACCGGGTCACGGTGGCCGCCGACCGCGCCAGCCGGGAGCGCGCCCTCTCGCTGGTTTACGGCGTCTACCTCGCCAGTGGTTTGACCGGCAAACGTCCCAGCCGGATGCAGCTTTCGATCCACGACGCCCTCCCGGGGACCACCTGCTTCCTGGTGGAGCGCTCCGCTCCCACCGACGCCGAACCCGCGGCGGTTGCCAGCCTTACACTCATCCCCGACACGGAACTGGGCCTGCCGATGGACGCCGGTTGCGGCAAGACGCTGGCGGCGCTGCGTTCGGAGGGGCGCAGGCCTGTGGAACTCGCCAAGCTCGCCACGGTCGGAGCGACAGAATCGAGTAGGCAGGGGGCTTACGCCCCCCGCCTCTCACACCACCGGGCGTACGGTTCCGTGCCACGGCGGTTCACAGGCCGCGTTGAAAGCGCGAGTATTCATCGAGCAGGCTCACGAGACCCAGCT
>Ga0272443_10004515_pt1 | contig 15113 bp, 11 predicted proteins | sample SSMAcet12_FD_193581 | JGI IMG/M metagenome (GOLD analysis project Ga0272443, IMG submission 193581) | Marine sediment archaeal communities from Little Sippewissett salt marsh, Falmouth, MA, United States - SSM-Acet-12 | ecosystem: Environmental > Aquatic > Marine > Wetlands > Sediment ...
CACCGGGTGATCGAGCTCTGGAACCTGGTCTTCATCCAGTACGACCGCCAGGCTGACGGTAGCCTCCAGCCGCTGCCGCAAAAGCATGTCGATACCGGCATGGGCTTCGAGCGTGTGACGGCCGTACTGCAGGGCAAGTCCTCGAACTACGATAGCGACGTCTTTGCTCCGCTTTTCGAGAAGATCACCGAGCTGACCGGCGTGCGCTACACTGCCTCGCTCGACAGCGCGACCGACATTGCCATGCGCGTCATCGCCGACCACTGCCGTACGCTCACCTTTGCGCTCTCCGACGGCGCGATGCCGGGCAACGAGGGACGCGGCTACGTGCTGCGCCGCATTCTGCGCCGCGCGGTGCGTTACGCGGGCACGCTTGGCTGCCACGAACCGATCATGTACAAAATGGTCGAGGTGCTGGTGCGCACGATGGGCGATGTTTTCCCGGAACTCGAAAAACAGCAGCCGACGGTCGAAAAGATCATCCGTGCCGAAGAGGAGAGCTTCCTTGTCACCCTCGGACGCGGCATCGAAATCTTCAACGAGGTGGTCGCCGGAATGAAAACCTCCGGCAGCACGATCATTTCCGGCGAGGACGCCTTCAAGCTCTACGACACCTTCGGTTTCCCGCTCGACCTGACCCGCCTGATGGCCGCTGAAGTCGGCTTTGGCATCGACGAGGAAGGCTTCGAGCACTGCATGACCGAGCAGAAAACCCGCGCCCGCATGGATCGCAAGGACAAGATGCAGGTGCAGGACGACGGCGGCGAATGGCAGTGGTTCGCGCCAGAAGCGCCGACCACGTTCGTAGGTTACGACACGCTTGAAACCAGCGCGACGCTTACTGCCGTCAAGACTGGCGGCGACCGGCTGATGGTCGTTCTTGACAGGACGCCATTCTATGCCGAAAGCGGCGGCCAGGTGGGCGACCACGGTACCATCGAGACCGACGACTATCGCCTCGACGTCACCGACACGCGTAAGGATGGCGAGCTTGTTATCCATTTCGTGACCTCGGCGCGCGACAAGGTTCGCGACTGCGCGGTTTCGCCCGCCGACCTCAGCTTCGAAGGCGCCGTCAGCGTGGAGGCCGCCGTTGACCGCGACCGCCGCGTCGCCACCGAGCGCAACCACACCGCCACGCACTTGCTCCACGCCGCCCTGCGCAAAGTGCTCGGCGAGCACGTGCAGCAGAAGGGCTCGCTGGTGACGCCCGAACGCCTGCGCTTTGATTTCAGTCACTTCTCGAAAGTCAGCCCGGAGGAAATGGAGCAGGTCGAGCACGAAGTGAACGCCCAGATCCGCAAGGCGGCGGGCGTCACCAAACACGCCGACGTGCCGTACGAAGAGGCGCTCGAACTCGGCGCGCTTGCCTTCTTCGGCGACAAGTACGCCGACCGCGTGCGCGTGGTCGATGTGCCCGGCATCTCCATCGAGCTGTGTGGCGGCACCCACGTCGGCAACATCGGCCAGATCGGCATGGTCAAAATCGTCAGCGAATCGTCGGTCGCTGCCGGTATTCGCCGCATCGAGGCGGTCACGGGTGCAGCCGCTGAAGCGCTGCTCTGGCAGGAGTATCGCAATCTTCAGGAGATCAAAAATCTGCTGAAGCTCAAGGCGGACGAACAGGCTGGGCCGAAAATCAAGGAGCTGCTCGACGAGAAAAAAGCGCTCGACAAGCAGCTTCAGGAGAGCCGCCTCTCCGGCTTGCTCAATCAGCTTTCTGCAACGCTTGCCAGCGCTGCAGAGATTGGCGGCTGCCGCATCATGACCGAGCAGCTCGACGGTCTTGGCGGTGACGAACTGCGACAGGCTGCCGTGGCCTTGCGTGAACAGGCTTCATGCGTTGCCGGGTTGCTTTGCAGCGTTACGGATGGTAAGGTGTTTCTCGTAGGCTTCGCCTCCGACGAGGCTGTGAAGTCGAAAAAGATCAACGCCGGCAAGCTGGTCAAAGAGGCTGTGGCCTACGTCAAAGGAGGCGGTGGCGGCAAACCCGAACTGGCCACGGCCGGCGGCAAGGAGCCCGAGGGAGTGAGCAAGGCGATTGAAACCTTTGTCGCTTCGGTCACGGCCATGCTCGCCTGATGAACGCACTGAACAGGCCACCTCTAAAAACTTATTGCGCGCCTCGATTGCTGCGTTGGATGGTGCTCGAAATCCTCACGTACTCTCAGTACGCTCTGGTTTCTGTGCTCCATCCGCCTTGCACTCGAACCGCTTATGACACTTTTTAGAGGTGTCCAACAACGATTGCTTATGCTGATTCTCGACTGTTTTTTCGGAAAATGCGAAAAGCCAACCTGCGACGGCTGTGGTTTGGTGCCCGTGCGCAACCTACGGCGCGCCCTCAAGGCACGCTCAATGGACGCAGGCGACGATGCTTCAGACGAGGCCTGGAAAAAAGCGGTGGAGCAGACGCTGGCCGGTAAAGCCCCGGCCTCGAACAAGTCCGCGCCTATGCGCAAAAAGCGGTTGCTCGTGCCGCGTGAGGAGATTCCGTGGTACCCGACCATCAAGCCCGACCTCTGCAACGGCTGCGGTGACTGCAAAGTGCTCTGCAAACCCGGCGTCTTCGAGCTGGGCGAACCCGACCCGACCGGCGTTCAGCGCCCGAAACTCGTGGTCGGCCACCCCTACAACTGCATCGTACTCTGCGACCGCTGCGTGCCCATCTGCACCTCGGGAGCAATCACCTTGCCGAAAAAAGAAGATTTCGAGAAGTACGTGGAGTATCTGGACGAGTGATCAGTAGAGATTGGAAAGTTGATTAATTGATAATGGAGAAGTGATGGCAAAGAAGAAACGGCTGCTTGCACCGAGGGAGGAGATTGCGTGGTATCCGACGATTGATTCAGACCTCTGTAACGGCTGCGGGGAATGCGCGGAATTCTGCCGTCCCGGCGTGTTCGCTCTTGGCTCGGTAGAAGAGAATGCGGAGGTTGTGAAGCGTCCCAAAATGATGGTAGCCAATCCCTACAATTGCCTCGTCCTCTGCACCCGCTGCGTGCCCGTCTGCCCCTCCGGCGCGATTACGTTGCCCGATCCGCGGGAATTCGAGCGTTTCGTTGAGTACGTGGATTAACGAAAAAAAATGGACGTCATAAGCGTCCATTTTTTCTTTCCCCTGATTCGGCTTCTCACACATCCAGCGCGTCGCGGTCGCGGAATCCCATCAAATACAAAATTGCATCGAGGCCGAGCGTTGAGATCGCCTGACGGGCGGTTTCGCGCACGATCGGCTTGGCTCGGAAGGCGATGCCAAGTCCGGCTTTGCCGAGCATGGGCAGGTCGTTGGCGCCATCGCCGACCGCGACGGTCTGTTCGAGGCGGATGTTTTCTGTGGTGGCGATCTCCTGCAGCAGCTCCGCCTTGCGCTTGCCATCGACCACCTGGCCGATGACGTTGCCGGTCATTTTGCCGTCCACAATCTCCAGCTCGTTGGCGAAGACGTAGTCGATGTTCAGCTTTTTCTGCAAGTAGCGTCCGAAGTAGGTGAACCCGCCGGAGAGGATAGCGGTCTTGAACCCTAGGCGGTGCAGGTTGTGGAACAGGTGCTCTGCGCCTTCGGTCAGTTGCAGCCGCTCGGCCACCTTTTGCAGCGTCGATTCCTCCAGCCCTTTGAGCGTGCCGACCCGCATTTTCAGGCTTTCGGTGAAGTCGAGTTCCCCGCGCATCGCCTGCTCGGTGATGGCCGCCACCTGATCGCCCGAACCAGCCTCTTTGGCCAGCTCGTCGATCACCTCCGACGTAATCAGCGTCGAGTCCATGTCGAACACCACGAGGCGGCGGGTGCGCCGGAAGATGTTGTCTTCCTGAAACGCGATGTCAACACCGAGGCTGTCGGTGATGTCGAGCATTTCCGCTCTGAGCTGCTCTTCGTCGTTGAGCGCGCCCCTCAGCGAAAACTCGATGCACGCCTTGGTCTGGCCCGGATCGCGCTCGTCTTCGAGTGGCAGGCGCCCGGAGAGGCGGTTGATGGTGTCGATGTTCAGGCCGTGGCTCGCCACCAGCGTCGTCACTTTTTCGAGATGCTCCGACGTAATTTTTCTGCCGAGCAGCGAGAGCAGGTAGCGCGGCTTGCCCTGTTCGCCGACCCATTTGTGGTATTCGCGCGTGTTGATCGGCGAAAATTCTATCACGAGGCCGAGCGTGTGCGCCGTAAAGAGCAGGTCTTTCAGGATCGGCGCGGAGGTGGAGGCTTTCGGCACTTCGATGAGCATCCCGAGCGAAAGGTGGTTGTGAATGACCGACTGGCCAATATCGAGCACCGGCACGTCATAGCGTGCAAGCACTTCGGTGATCTTGGAGGTCAGGCCCGGCTTGTCCGGCCCGGAAATGGTGATGAGCAGCAGTTCGCGCATGTGCGGAAGTTCTCGGTTAGCCCTCGTCGAGCGGAGGGGTTGAGCGACAAGGCGTTGCCTCGTAATGGTTTATGATTCAGCCCGGTTTGAGCGAGAAGCACGGGGAAAGATAGCGTTGTTTTGCGAACCTTCAAAAAGAGGGTGAGGGTGGGGGAAGTGTTGTTTTTGACGAAGTGCGAATGTTGTGTACATTTTTAAAATGAATCAGATTTCTGATGAAATGAGCAGAATGGAGGAAACAATTGATGATTAAAACTGAGGCGGACAGGATTCTGAGCAATGCGCTCAGGCAAACAGATACCGAACGGGCGCGGATAGCGGAGGCTTTAATCGCCAGTCTTGATGCGCCAGAGGATGAGAACGTAGATCGCGCCTGGCAGATCGAGATTGAGAGGCGAATTCACGATCTCGACTCGGGTGCCGCGAAGAGCATTCCGTGGGAAGAGGTAAGGGACAGACTCTACCGAAATGCCAATGTACAGCGTTGAAGTCCATCACGAGGTTTATGCTGAACTGGAGTACTCCCGTTTATGGTATGAAGAGCGCGCAGCAAATCTCGGGACGGAATTCATTATCGAAGTTGATCGGGCCATTGAGAAAGTACGAGAATCGCCTTTGATTTGGCCTTTTCCCTACGAAGATCGCGGCATCAGGCGTTACCTCGTTCATCGCTTTCCGTATTGCGTGATTTATCGTGTCAAAGATCGGCTTATTCAGATCATTGCCGTGATGCATCTGCGACGCCATCCTGACTACTGGCGAGGGAGAGTTCTGAAATGGGAATGAGATTGACAAATGGCACTAATAGACCCTGCAGCTAAAAGAAAGCTTGAGTAAACACTTAGAAAATATTATACACATGAGCCGCTTGGAAAACAGAAAACGCAGCAACTTCAATTATTGGCTTGCTGGTGCAGGACTCATGGCAGTCGCGTTGTTTGTTCCCCAACCATTCAATGTTCTCATTTTTCTTGCGGCTATATTTGCAATATGCTGGGAAATATCTGATCGCCTTCGTGAGCAGTACTACATACACGAATCAGTCAATGAAAATTTGGAGAGACTTGTGGAGTTGCTCGGAAGAACAGAGCGAAATACGGAGAAAATCTCAGGATACCTGTATGAGAAAACTCCTCAGTACCAAGAATATTTAGCGGAACTAGAACGGTAGCCGGTAGCGCCTATAACAACTTTACCCAACGGTTAACCGAATTCCCCATAAAATTGCGGAGGTTAGCTTTAACTTAGCCATCATCCTCCAATTCGTTTTCCTTCCAAAAAAACACAAAAAACCCCGCCGAAATCGACGGGGTTTTTTCATATCTCCAGAAATCTCTCTTTTTCTTTACTCCCACTCGATCGTCGCCGGTGGCTTGGACGAAATATCGTACGCCACGCGGTTGATGCCTCGGACTTCGTTGATGATTCGGTTCGAGACTTTTGAGAGGAAGTCGTGGGGGAGGTGGGCCCAGTCTGCGGTCATGCCGTCGGTGGATTCAACGGCGCGCAATGCCAGCACGTTTTCGTAGGTGCGTTTGTCACCCATGACGCCGACTGACTGCACCGGCAGGAGCACCGAGAAGGCTTGCCACACTTTCTGGTAGAGGCCGCTCTCTTTGAGTTCGTCGATGAAAATCTGGTCGGCTTCGCGCAGCACGTCGAGGCGCTCGCGGGTGAGCGAACCGAGTACGCGGACGGCGAGGCCGGGGCCGGGGAAGGGGTGGCGCATCAGAATGTCCTCGGCGATGCCGAGCTCGCGTCCGACGGCGCGGACTTCGTCCTTGAACAGCTCGCGCAGCGGCTCGATGAGCTTGAGCTTCATGCGCTTCGGCAGGCCGCCGACGTTGTGGTGCGACTTGATGGTTTCAGACGGCCCCTTGACGCTGACGCTCTCGATGACGTCCGGGTAGAGCGTGCCCTGCACGAGGAACTTCTCGTCGTGAATGTTCTCCTCGAAAACGCGGATAAAGGTGCGGCCGATGATCTTGCGCTTCTTCTCCGGCGAGGCCACGCCTTTGAGTCGCCCAAGAAAGAGATCGGTAGCGTCGGCGAGGGTGATCTTCAGGCCGAGCGGCTTGAGGAACTCCATCACTTTCACCGCTTCGTCCTTGCGCAGCAGGCCGTTATCCACGAAAACGCAGTGCAGCTTGTCGCCGATCGCCTTGCTCACCAGCACGGCGGCCACCGTGGAATCGACGCCGCCGCTGATGCCGCATACCACGGTCGAGTCGCCCGCGACCCGCCTGATCTCCTCGATCTGGTGCTGGATAAAGCTCTTCGGCGACCAGTCGGGCGTGATGCCCGCGATGTCGATCAGGAAGTTCGAAAGGAGCTGCTTGCCGTAGAGCGAGTGCTGCACCTCGGGGTGGAACTGCAAGCCGAACACCTTCAGCGCGGCTTTGCTGCCGAAGCTCTCGATGGCGCACATCTCGGCGTTGGCCGTGCTGGCCGTGACGCGGAAGCCGTCGGGCAGTTTGGTCACCTTGTCGCCATGGCTCATCCAGACGTCCGAGTCCGGAATGTCCTTGAACAGCATGCTTTCGCGCTCATCTTCATGGCTCACCAGCATCTTGGCGCGGCCGAACTCCTGCTTCGACGAGCTTTCGACGTTGCCGCCGAAGTGCTTGGCGATGGCTTGTAAGCCGTAGCAGATGCCGAGCACCGGCACGCCGAGGCTGAACACCTCCGGATCGGGCATGAAGGCGGTTTCGTCGTACACGCTGTTCGGGCCGCCGGAAAGGATGATCGCTTTCGGCTGGTGTTTTTTCAGCTCCTCGGCGCTGGTGTGGTAGGGAAAAATCTCGGAGTAGATGCCGATTTCACGGATGCGACGCGCGATGAGCTGGGTGTACTGAGACCCGAAGTCGAGGACGATGACCGATTGAAGGGTTGTTGCCATATTGAGGTTGAAACCAAAGAAGAGGTTGATTTAATACTGTTCCCGAGGCGTCAGCACCGGCATTTGTATCGGTGTCGGTTCCAGTTCCGGTTCCGTCTGCGTTCTCGTGCTGTCCTGCGGTTTGTCCGATTCCTGCTGGGCCGGCGGCGGAGTATTGTTCAGCTCGCCAGAGCGGTAGCGGGCAAAGCCTTTCGGCGTGAAGTACTCTACATAAACATCACGGTTGAACAGGTTTCCCTGATCGCCCGAACCAGCTGAAATCGGCACGGCAATCACTTTGTCGGGCATGGTGAAATAGCGGTTTTCCAGATGAAGTTCCGGATCGGCATAGCACTTTTTCATGAATGACGCCCATGCCGGAAGCGCAGCTCTGGCGCCCTGACCGTACGACATCGAGGTGAAATGAACCCGCTCGTCGTCGAATCCTGCCCACACCACCGTGACGAGTTGCGGCGTGAAACCTGAGAACCACGCATCCCTCATGCTCTGGGTGGTGCCGGTTTTGCCACCGGCCTCGGCGTCGAAGCCGTAGCGCGCCCGAACGGCGATACCGGTGCCGCGATCGATGACATCCTTGAGCATGGTGACCATGACAAAGTTGCTCGCTGGATCAAGGCCGAAATGGCTGACGGGCTTATGCTCGGTAATGACGCGCCCGCGCTTGTCGAGCACCTTGCTCACCGGAAGCGGTTCGCTCCAGGTGCCGTTGTTGGCGAAGGTTGTAAAGGCCTGGGCCAGCACCAGCGGGGAGACCTCGGAGGTGCCGAGCGCAATCGAAAGGTTCGGCTGCATAGGGGTGGTAATGCCCATGCGGCGTGCATAGCTGATAATTTCCGAAGGAGTCAGGAACTGGTAGGCAAGCCTGATGGTAACCTGGTTCAGTGAGCGCCTGAGTGCGTCACGCAAGGTGGTCATGCCGCCGGACTGGCCTTCGGAGTTACGAGCCATCCAGACGGAGCCGTCACCGCCTCTCAGCGCCAGCGGCTGGTCGAGAATTCTGTAGTTGGCCGGAATTCCCTGATCGATGGCTGCCGAATACACAAACGGCTTGAAGGTCGAGCCGGGCTGACGTCTTGCCTGCCAGACATGGTCGAACTGGTAGCGGTAGTCGTCCGGGCTGAAATTGGTGCCGCCGACCCAGGCCTTTACATGGCCATTGGTCGGATCGAGCGAGATCAGGGCCATCTGGACACGGCTTTTATCGTGCAGCAGATTCTTGACGAACACTTTATCGGCCAGCAGCTTCGAGAGTGCCGTTGCCGGCGCAACGCCCTCTTCGTTCACCAGTTCCCGATACTGCGGGCTCTCCTTGATGAACTGCTTTTTCAGCGCGTCGCTGCATGTCCAGCGCTTGTCGAACTCTGCCTGCAGAGCCGCAGCCTGTTCGGCGATGGCCTCCTGGGCGTAGCGCTGCATCCGGCTGTCGAGCGTGGTCTGGATGTTCAGGCCATCGCGATAGAGGTTGACTCCGTCAAGCTGCGAACTTGTTTTGATGTTCTGGCGGATGTATTCGGTGAAATAGGGGGCTAGGCCGTGATGAGTGCTCGGCGTGTAGTGCAGGGTGACTGGCGTGGCTTTCGCTTTGACCGCCTGGGCGTGTGTGATGAAGCCCTCTTTTTCCATCAGCCCGATAATCAGGTTTCTGCGTCCAAGGGCCGTCGACGGATTCTTGGCCGGATTGTACGCGGTTGGATTCTTAAGGGTGGCGATCAGTGAGGCGCTTTCCGGAATCGTCAGTTCGCTTGCCTTCTTGCCGAAATAGGTGTTGGCAGCCGCCTCGATGCCGTACGCTCCCGAACCGAAATAGACCGTGTTCAGGTAGAGCGCCAGAATTTCGTCCTTGGTGTAGGTTTTTTCAAGCTCTACGGCCGTGATCAGCTCCTTGGCCTTACGGCTCAGGGTGCGCTCCTGGGTCAGGAAGAGGTTTTTGGCCAACTGCTGCGTGATGGTGCTCGCGCCATGCCAGCGGGTGCGGCCCTTGATGATATTTTCGCCCATCGCCAGGGTCAGGCGGCGGAGATCGACGCCCCAGTGCTGGTAGAATGCCACATCCTCGGTGGCGATCAGGGCTTTTGGCACCCACTTGGAGATCGACTTGAGCGGCACGAAGGTTCTGTTTTCCAGAAAAAACTTGTGCAGCAGGACGCCGTCTTCGGAGTAGACCAGCGAGGCAAGGTTCGGTTTGGGATTTTCAAGCTCTTCAAGGCTCGGTAGCCCTTTGAACAGGCTGATGCCGAACAGCGAGCCGGCACCGATAATGATAACAAGGAGTAGTCCGGCGATTTTCATGGTGATGTTCGTACCGCGCTTTTTGGTTTTGCTTCTTTTCTTTTTCGTCTTTTTGCTTTTCGTGCTCACGTGAACATGGATTTCAAAAGGTGGTTCATTCTGGTTCGTGCTTTTGCGCTTTCTGTCGGATGGTCTGGTGTCAGGCTCCGGTGGTCACGGTATCTGCACCCTCTCGGCAAGGGGCTCTGAGGGGTGAGTCTTTTTATAAAAATGTTGCGCAAATTCAAAATGTTTTTTCAGCTCTTCGACAAAGCGCGCTGTATCTTCGAGCATCGGCAGATGGCCGAGGTGCATGAACTGCACCAGCCGGGTGGGCGACGAGGCCGAGGCCTTGCGCTTTTCGAAAAGCGTGACGGTGCCTTCCGGAGGAATGGTGTGGTCGGCCATGCCGACGCAGCAGAGCACCGGTGAAGCGATTTCAATGACGCTTCGGGTGTAGGTGCGCAGCGCCACCGGGTCGATGGAAAAGTGGCCGACAGCGTTGGTGGCCGCTTTGTCGGAGGTAGTGAAATCCTCGATGATGATGTCGCTGTACTCCTTGCTGATCGGCTCGGTGGCCGCCCGTTTGATGAAGAGCGAGCGCAGCGGTTCGACCTGGAAGATGTTCCTGAAACTCATCGAAACGTCGATCAGCCCGCCGAGGAACATGAGCCCAAGCGAGGTAAACGGCGTCTCCTCGAAAATGCCGCAGGCAAGAATGGTCGAGGAGAGCAGCGCGTCCTTGTAGCGCAGGCACAACTCCGTTGCGACCATGCCGCCCATCGAATGCCCCACGATGTGCAGGTTCCGGCTCTTGTCGAGCCCGAGATGCTCGATCAGCGCTCCGGCCTCATTGGCAAACCCGGCAATCGTCAAATCGGGATGCAGCCCGTCGATGGAGGTCTTGCCGGTGCCGCTTTGGTCGTAGGTGATGCAGCGGTACTCGGACTTCAGCAACTCGATGGCCGGTTTCCAGTAACGGGATGAGATGGCCCATCCGTTGACGAACAGGATTGCAGGTTTCTCTTGCTGTGAAGGATCCTGCTCGGCCGTATCCTCATAATAAAGCCGGCATCGGGATGTTGTAAGGTAGCTCATGGGTTCGCATGGTTTGCGCTCTGCCAAAAACCTTAATATATCATTATTTGTAATGATGAATACCGGAGGCCGCATGCCGAAAGTTGCCTTTATGCTCGATATTGTTTTTATGCGATTATATTATCGTTTGTTTCTCATGTGGCGATGACTATGTAATTGATAGCGTAACGAACGATTTTATATCAAGTTAATTTGGATTGTGGTGATTTTATGGAGTTGTTTTCGACACTTGCCGATTTTATCCTGCATATTGACGGGCATCTTCAGGTTCTTGCTTCGGAGTACGGTCTCTGGCTGTACGGGATTCTTTTTCTAATTGTTTTCCTGGAGACCGGTCTGGTGGTCATGCCGCTTTTGCCGGGTGATTCCCTCTTGTTCGCCGCAGGTTCGTTGGCGTCGATCCCGATGTCGCAGCTCAGCCCGCACTGGCTTTTTGTCATCTTCAGCGTTGCGGCTATTCTCGGAGATACGGTCAACTACTCCATCGGCCATGCGCTTGGGCCAAAAGTGTTTTCTTTCAAGAAGTCGAGGTTTTTCAATCCCGATCATTTGCGCCAGACGCATGAATTTTTCGAGAAATATGGTGGCAAGACCATCATTATCGCCCGTTTCGTTCCTATTGTCCGCACCTTTGCGCCTTTTGTCGCCGGAATCGGGGCCATGTCCTACTCACGTTTCATCATGTACAATGTTGTCGGTGCTTTGCTGTGGGTTGCGGTGTTTACCTACGGTGGATACTGGTTCGGCCAAATGTCGTTTTTCAAGGATAATCTGAAGCTGTTGATTCTCGGTATTATCGTGGTTTCAGTGCTGATTCCGGGCATCGAGTATGTGAAGCATCGCTTCCGTAGCCGGGCAGGACTTAACGCGGATTGAGATGATCCGCAGTAAAAATCATTAGGGTAATTTCCTGAATATTCTTATTATCCAGTCCTTAATCGGCGTATAGCGCAGCCTGGTAGCGCACTTCCTTGGGGTGGAAGGGGTCGTGGGTTCAAATCCCGCTACGCCGACTCTTATTACCCTCCCTCAGCATCCGGATACGTACCTGTAACCAAACCGGAATTCAGTTATGGATTTTGAATGTCAGTTCGTCTGCGAGCTGAAAGAGCTTGCGCCCGTTCCCGCCATTGTTATTCGCACACGCGTAGCCGTGTCTGAAATCGGGCCTTTGTTCGACTCCGGCTTTCGCGAGATCAGGCAAGTGCTTGAAAGCCAGGGCAAGCAACCTTCAGCCCCGTCTTTTGCGCGGTATTACGACATGAGTGAAGGATCGCTCGATGTCGAATTCGGTTATCCCGTCGACGGAAACGTTCAGCTCAGTGGCCGGGTGGTCTCCGCCTCGACGCCTTCCGGCAAAGCGGCAACCTGCCTCTATATTGGCCCTTACAGTGAAATCGAGCCTGCGTACAGTGCGCTCATGAAGTGGATTGCCGAGAACAGTCTCGAGATGAATGGCGAGGCCTACGAAATTTACTTGGACGACCCTTTCGAAACGCCACCTGAAAAGCTCAGGACGCAGATTCATCTGTTGCTGCGCGAAGATTAACGGGAATTGTCTTCCTGTTTCGGCGATTATGAAGGGTGAGTCTTTTCCTCACCCTTTCGTTTTTTGCCATGGATTTGCGTGATCTGCACTGTATCGTCATCGGCGCCGGAATCGGCGGGCTTGCCGCCGGAGCGCTGCTGGCGCGGCGTGGCGTACAGGTGGTGGTGCTCGAAGCGCAACGCTACCCCGGCGGCTGCGCGGCCACGTTTTCGACCGGAGGCTACCGGTTTGATGCGGGCGCGACGGTCGGGTGCGGCTTTCACTCCGGCGGGCCGCTCGACCGGCTTGGCCGCGAACTCGGCATCGAGTGGCCGGTTCACGCCGAGCCGCTGGCCTGGCAGTACCGCCATCGCGATCTTCGTCTCGATCTGCTTTCCTCGCGTGACTCGATCATCTCGCGATTTCCCCGCTCGAAAGCTTTCTGGGAAGAGCAGGGCAAGATTGCCCGACTGCTCTGGCAGCTCTCCGTGGAAGCTTTGCCGTGGCCGGTTTCCGGCGTTCGGGATGTTGCCGATTTAGCCAGCCGCTCGCTTGCAGCATTGCCGGATTCTGCGCAGCTTCTGCCCTTCATGCGACGCACAGCCTGGGACTGGCTCCGGCAGCACCGACTCCATGCCGATCCGGACTTCGTGCGCTTCATCGACGCCCAGCTGCTGATTTCCGTGCAGACCACCTCTCTCTACGCCAACGCGCTTAACGCGGCCATTGCGCTCGATCTGCCGATGGCTGGCACGTGGAGTGTGCAGGGGGGAATCGGCACGATCGCCCAGCGGCTCGTTGACTCGATCGAGCGCGACGGCGGGGCGGTGCTGTACGGCAAAAAGGTGACCCGGCTCGATACGATCAACCGTGAGGTTTTGGGCGTCGAAACCGCCGATGGCGATGCCTTGGCAACCGATATGGTTGTGGCCAATCTTACGCCTGACTCATTCATTCTTCTCGACGATTCCGCCCCGGAATCCGAAGTTCCAGCCCCCTCCGGTTGGAGCGCCTTTATGCTTTACCTCGGCGTAGATTCGTCGCTTTTCGAACGGGCAGGAGCCGATCATTTACAGATCGTCGCACCGGAGGGGGAGCTGGGCGAGTGCCGCAGTCTTTTCGTTTCGGCCTCCCCGGCAGGCGATGCCGGACGAGCACCGGAGGGTCAGCGAGCCGTCACCGTCTCCACGCACACCCGCCCGGAGCGCTGGTTCGAGGCGCTGCGGCAGGGTCGCGAGGCGTATGAAGCGCTGAAGCGGGAGTACACCGATCGGGCGCTCGCGTTGCTTTACGAGCAGCTTCCGGAAGCTCGCGGTGCGATTCGTTCGATGATAGCCGCCACGCCGCATTCGTGGGAACAGTGGACGGGCCGTCATCGCGGGCTGGTCGGCGGCTATGCGCAGACCTCGCTCTTCGGCGCGCGCGGGCCAGCCACGAAGTACACCAATCTCTTCCTCGTCGGCGATTCGATCTTTCCAGGTCAGTCGCTGCCCGGCGTCGTCACCGGCGCACGCCGGACGGTGGAGCTGGTGCTGCGGCGAGCAGTCCGAATGAAGAGGTGAGGCAACATTCTGGGCAACCGCAAGGGTTGCCCCTACAGAAAACGTCCGAAAACCGATAGGTTCTCTCTCCCTTTGTAGGGGCGTCCCGACTGGTCGGGATGCTCGGATTCCGGTTATCCCCCGAATCTTGAACACACTGACGAATAAGGGCGACCGCGAGGGATTGCCCCTACAATTTTCTCCCTCTCCTTGATATATTCGTTCTATGGAGCTTCAGGAAAAAATCACGATCCTTTCGGGGGCGGCGCGGTACGACGCTTCGTGCGCTTCGAGCGGGAGCAATCACGAGGGTTCGGCGGGAGGCACGGGCAATACCTCGCAGGGGGGCATCTGCCATTCGTGGTCGGATGACGGGCGCTGCATTTCGCTCCTGAAAATCCTGCTCTCCAACGACTGCCGCTACGACTGCGCCTACTGCGTGAACCGTTCGTCCAATCCGGTGCCGCGCGCTTCGTTCACTGCTCGGGAGGTGGTCGATCTGACGATGGAGTTTTACCGGCGCAACTACATCGAGGGGCTGTTCCTCAGCTCGGCAGTCAACGTGAGTCCCGATCACACGATGGAAGAGATGGTGCGCGTCGCGGAGATTCTGCGCAACGAGGAGCGCTTCGGCGGCTACATCCATCTGAAAATCATTCCTGGCAGCAGCGACGAGCTTGTCCGCCGCGCCGGGCTTGCCGCCGACCGCATCAGCGTGAACATCGAGCTGCCGTCGCACGAGTCGCTGCAACGGCTTGCGCCGCAGAAGAAGAAGGAGGCGATTCTTGCTCCGATGAAGCTGATCGGAGCGGAGGCGGGCGTGAGCCTCGTCGAGCGGCGCAAGAGCCGCAACGCTCCGCGCTTCGCCCCCGCCGGGCAGAGCACGCAGATGATTATCGGCGCGAGTCCCGAGACCGACCTGCAAATCCTCCAGCTCTCGCAGGGGCTGTATCGCAAGATGAACCTCAAGCGCGTCTATTACTCGGCCTTCGTGCCGGTCAATGAAGACAACCGCCTGCCGGTGCTCTCGGCGCCGCCGCTCCTGCGCGAGCATCGGCTCTACCAGGCTGACTGGCTGTTGCGCTTCTACGGCTTTTCGCCGGAGGAGATTCTCTCCGACGACGCGCCGAACCTCGACGAATCGTTCGACCCCAAAACCGCTTGGGCGCTGCGCCATCCGGAGTTTTTCCCGGTCGAAATCAACCGCGCCGACTACGCCACCCTGCTGCGCGTTCCCGGCATTGGCGTCGTCTCCGCCAAACGCATCATCGCCGCCCGTCGCTTCGCGCCCGTTACGCACGAGGGGATGAAAAAGATCGGCGTGGTGATGAAGCGGGCAAAGTATTTCATTACCTGCTCGGGCCGTCCGTTCGAGAAGATCGACCAGCAGCCCGCTCGCCTCCGCCAGCGCCTGCTGCTTG
>Ga0272443_10004516_pt1 | contig 15110 bp, 20 predicted proteins | sample SSMAcet12_FD_193581 | JGI IMG/M metagenome (GOLD analysis project Ga0272443, IMG submission 193581) | Marine sediment archaeal communities from Little Sippewissett salt marsh, Falmouth, MA, United States - SSM-Acet-12 | ecosystem: Environmental > Aquatic > Marine > Wetlands > Sediment ...
ACCCTATGGTGTCGTATAACTATGGGTATGGTCTTTGAAAAATCCGAGATTTTTCAGATTTGATCATTATTATTTGAAAATGCTGAGGTCTTAATAGATCAAATGTCGGGGACGGGGTTTAACTAGATAAGTCAAATTATCCGAAAAATGCCCCGAAAAACCCCTTTTCGAGAATAGATTTCCGAGCGGATGACGGATGGAAGCGATCCGGACTAAGATGAAAAGAAGCCCCTTCCAACGCGTCGGAAGGGGCTTCACCATTTTTTAACCTCATGTTCAAAAGGTGAAAGGAGTTAATACTCATGATTATAATGAGTTATGTGAATGAAAAAGATGAACTTTTTCTTATTGCATTATGGTGCAAAAAATATTAATACCACTTCTCATATGAGCAACTAAATGCGTTGGAGACACGGACGATACCGGACTTCAAGGTTCATAGAGGTTATCCCGGAAGTCACATTCTTCAAACCAGCAGGAGTTCCAGTATGGAATCTTGAGATTGTGGAGATCAGCTTTCCGGAAATCGAAGCCTTGAGGCTCGTTGACTATGAAGGGCTAACTCAGGAGAAAGCGGCTGTTCAGATGGGGATATCAAGAAGGTCCCTCTGGAGCGATCTTAACTCGGCGAGAAAGAAGGTCGCATATGCGTTATCCCACGGTTGTGCCCTTCAGATTACCGGTACGACTGTTGATAAAGCCTCCGCAGACGCAGAGAAAGAAAAGGAAAGTGGTAATAATGCCTAGAGGAGACAGAACTGGGCCATGGGGCGAAGGACCCATGACGGGAAGAGGAGCCGGATACTGCTCTGGGAGCGGTGTCCCTGGATTCAGGAATAACACAGGGCGGGGTGGAGGAAGAGGATACGGAATGCGATCCTTCGGACCCCCGAGGTTCCGCAGATTCTTTGGATTCGGACCATTTCGGAGACGATTCTTCTTCGGAAGAGGTAGGTGGTGAAATGCCCTGGGGTGATGGAACAGGCCCATGGGGCAGAGGCCCCTTGACAGGAAGGGGACTTGGTTACTGCGGAGGGTATTATCCTTCGGCATATGGCAGACCATGGGGGAGGGGGTTCGGAAGAGGTGGGAGACGGTTCTTCGATGATATCCCGGAAAGGTTCTCCCCGACATTACCGGGAGTGAATCCGTATTACAGAGAACCTACCCGCGAAGAAGAGAAGCGCTACCTTGAGGGTATCATGAAGGATATGGAGGAGGAACTGGAGGAGATCAAGAAACGCCTTGAGGAGCTGAATAAGGAAATAAAAGAATAAGAAATCCAGAGACCTTCTACAAATTGGACATGTATAAGGCAGTGACAGATATGGACGAAAAGGGCAGAATGCGGGAGATGCAGGAGAGGATTGATAGAAATGTGTCCCATATAAGGCACAAGGTTGTGGTGATGAGTGGAAAAGGCGGGGTCGGAAAAACCACCGTTGCAGTGAACATCGCCAGTGGGCTGGCAAAAAAGGGACTTACAGTCGGGATAATGGACGTTGATATACACGGACCGAACGTCCCAAAGATGCTTGGAATCGAGGGGAAGGGTTTAACGTACAATGAAAGCGGAATGATACCCATCCAGGTCACAGGGAATCTGAAAGCGATATCGATGTCCTTTCTCCTTCCCGATCCGGAATCACCCGTTATATGGAGGGGGCCTATGAAGATCAAGTTGATCAACCAGTTTCTTGGAGACGTCCAGTGGGGGGACCTTGACTATCTCGTAATAGATCTGCCTCCGGGAACGGGGGATGAGACCCTTAGCATCGCCCAGCAGATCAAAGGAGCGCATGCTTTGATCGTCACAACACCCCAGGATGTTGCCCTGCTTGATTCCAGAAAAGCACTTAACTTTGCACGGAAGCTCGATATGCCAATCCTCGGGGTGGTCGAAAACATGAGTGGCATGATATGTCCTCACTGTGGCAAGACCATAGACTTGTTCAAGAAGGGCGGAGGTGAGAGAGCGGCTTCCGAGATGGGAGCCAATTTCCTGGGCAGACTACCGATCGATCCGAACATTGTGATAAGCGGTGATGCAGGGATCCCCATGGTTCTCAGGAAGGAAGACTCGGTCTCGGTAAAACCTCTCAATGGGATAGTGGACAGGATACAGAAGAAAATGGAGTAGATAGAATGCAAGAAAAAAGAAGTGAATACGGAATGGGGCCCGGCGGGGTGTGCGTCTGCACAAAATGCGGTTACAAGGAACCTCATCAGAGGGGCGTACCCTGCTTCGAACGGAACTGCCCTCAGTGCGGGTCGCCATTGATGAGGAAAGAAGTATCGGAATGAACGCGAATAATACCAGTAATGCAAGGAGGCGATATCAGATGAAAATAGCAGTAACATCGAAGGGGAAGGAGATGAGTTCAGAGGTGGACCCGAGATTCGGAAGATGCAGTATCTTCACCATCGTGGATACTGACACGAATGAGTACCAAGCTGTCGAGAACACAAATTCATTGGCAATGGGCGGGGCAGGACCCCAGGCTACACAGACGATTTCGAGATTGGGGGTGGAGGTGCTGATAACCGGAAATGTAGGGCCCAACGCTTTTCAGGCGTTAAAAGCATCCGGGATTCGGGTACTTATCGGCGCCAAAGGCACCGTGCAGGAAATGATAGATAAATTTGGACGTGGCGAACTGGAAGAGATCAACGACCCGAGCGTGGCGTCCCACTCGGGTATGAGACCGTGAACGGGGTGAGTATGATGAAGTTATGCATACCAACAATGGGCCATAGAGGAATGGATGAACTGGTGGGCGAACATTTCGGAAGGGTGCCCACTTACACAATAGTGGACACTGAAACCAACGAGACAACCGTCATAGAGAATAGTACAATGCACATGGGAGGTGTCGGTTATGCTCCCGACCTGATATCCAAGAAAGGGGGGGAGGTCATGCTCTGTGGTGGTCTTGGAAGGAGGGCAATTGGATTGTTCGAACAGTCGGGGATCATGGTTTACGTTGGTGCCTCCGGAACGGTCAGGGATGCGATACGGCTTTTCAATGAGGGTAGACTCACGCCGGCCACCGATGAAACAGCTTGCCAGCAACATGCGTTCAGGGGCGAAGGAACTGGTCAGGGTCACGGGCATCACCATCATCACTGATAGGGGTATGGATGTGAAGATAGCCGTTGCCAGTGGAAAAGGTGGGACAGGCAAGACCACTGTTGCTGTGAATCTTGCCCTGAGCATCGAGGATTCGGTCCTGATAGATTGTGATGTGGAAGGGCCCAACAGCCACATCTTCTTTCCGGGCCCGATGAGGAAGCTGAAGGATGTTTTCATTCCGGCCCCCGAGTTCAATCTTGATAAATGCACTTATTGCGGAAAATGCGCCGATTTCTGTCAATATAACGCCATTTCGGTGATAGGTAAGAAGCTGCTCTTCTTCGAGGAGCTCTGCCATGGATGCGGAGGATGCAAGATCATCTGCCCCGTTGACGCCATATCAGAAAGGGAACACCACATAGGCATGATCCGGCATAACGACGACAGGACACTGCATGATGGCTTGCTCGATATAAGCGAACCATTTGGAGTGCCCATAATAAAGGAATTGAAGGAGCTAGCCATGGATAAAGGGGTAACCATTTTCGACTCTCCACCTGGAACCGCATGCCCCGCGGTCGAAACTATGAGGGATGTTGATTACTGCATTCTAGTCACTGAACCAACACCGTTCGGTCTTCATGATTTGAATCTCACGGTGGATGTGGCAAGAGAGATAGGTGTTCCCTTCGGAGTTGTGATCAACAGAGATGGAATAGGTGACGACAGTGTGGAAAAATATTGTGTGAAGGAGGGAATACCCCTTCTTGCAAAAATACCAAATGATATAGAGATAGCAAAGGCGTATTCCAGGGGCACTCCTGTAGTGAAGGCAAGGCCGGAATACTCGAACATTTTCATGGACATCATCGACATGATAGGAGGAATGATCTGATGGTCAGGGAATTGACCATCATCAGCGGCAAGGGCGGCTGCGGGAAGACCTCGATCACCGCATCTTTTTCCGCAATGGCAAGGAACCACGTTACAGTGGATGCGGATGTGGATGCAGCCGACATGCATATACTTCTTGATCCCAGGGTAATCGGGAATGAAATCTTCCACGGTCTAAACGTTGCAAGGAAGAATGACGACCTGTGCATTGATTGCGGAAAATGCTATGAGAACTGCAGGTACGGGGCTTTTGATCCTGACAATACCCTGCATGCCGAGAAATGCGAAGGCTGCGCGGTTTGCGAGTTTGTATGCCCTGTTGGTGCGATCGAGATGGTGGAGAGGCAGGCTGGAGAGGCGTACATATCCGATACAAGGTTCGGCCCTCTCGTCCATGCAAAGCTCCATGCGGGAGAGGAAGCTTCCGGGAAACTGGTAGCGCTCGTGAGAAAAAAGGCCAGAGAACTAGCCGAGGAGCAGGGAAAGGACCTGATCATCATAGATGGGCCCCCGGGAACCGGGTGCACTGTGATATCTTCCATAACCGGGGTTGATCTGGTCCTCGTGGTGATCGAGCCCACTCTTTCCGGGATACATGATTCCAAGAGGATCATCGAGGTGGCGGAGCATTTCAAGATCCCATGCGTGGTATGCATCAACAAATGCAATATCAATAATGAAAACACAATGAAGATAGAGGAATTTTGCAAAGAAAAGGGAATTGAGGTAGTCGGCAGGCTTCCCTATGACGATACAGCCACAAAGGCGATGATGGATAAGAAGACCATCGTGGAATTCTCCGATGGTGATCTTTCCAGTGGGATAAAAGATATCTGGAGGAAGATCGAGAAGGCGTTGCTTTGACCATGATGGATATTGACGGGATCATTGATGACCTGGAGAAAAGGTTAAGAGAGGACGAGAAGAAGAGGTTCTCCGAAATTGCGCTTCGGGAGGCCAGGAACCCCCAAAATATGGGAAGGATCAAGAACCCGGATTGTCAAGCCTGGATTACTGGCCCATGCGGGGATTCCATGGAATTCACATTGAGGATCCGGGGTGGCATTATCGAGGATATACGGTTCATGACTGACGGCTGTGGCTCGTCGATCGCGTGCGGTAGCATAACGACGAAGATGGTGCTTGGAAAAAGACTGGAATACGCCAGGAATATCACCGACCTTACCATACTTGATGAATTGGAAGGTCTGCCCAGGGAGAATCGCCACTGCGCGAAACTTGCCGCCGACACACTGGCGGAAGCGATACAGAGTCTAAAGAATCAGGAAGGGTGATGACTTGAAATGCGCCTATTGCGACAGCAAGGATTGCTATACCGGCAAAGACTGCGTGGGTCTTAAGGAAGAAGCCGAAAAGCGATACGATAGTGAGGTTCTGAGATCGATGAAGTTATCCACATCCATAGAGTCAAGATACTACATGGAGAAGACCCGTCTGGAGGAGTTGATCCTATATTCCAGGGGCATGGAGTACGAGAGGATCGGGCTCGCTTTCTGCATTGGAATGGAGAAGGAAGCAAGGATCGTTCATAAGATACTCGAGAATGATTTCGAAGTTCATTCCGTCTGCTGTAAGGTATGCGGGATAGACAAGGACAGGTTTGAATTGGAAAGACTCCATTCGAAAGAGGGCGTGGAAGCCATGTGCAATCCCATCGGGCAGGCCATGATGCTGAACGACTTGAAAACACAGCTGAACGTGATATTGGGTCTGTGTATGGGGCATGACATACTGTTTACGAAGCACTCGGAAGCTCCGGTTACAACTCTGGCAGTGAAGGACAGGGTGCTTGCCCACAATCCCCTTGGAGCCGTTTATTCCAATTATTATCTGAAGAGAAGGTTCGGAGGAGGATTTGATTGAAGCTCACGGTACTTTACGACAACGAAGCCCTTGAGGGTTTCAGGAAAGGGTGGGGTTTCTCCTGTTTGATCGAACATGTTGGAAAGAAGATACTTTTCGATACGGGATGGGACGGAAGGAAACTGATCTACAATATGAAAAAAGCAGGGATCAACAAAGGGGATCTGGATGTGATAGCGCTTTCACACAACCACTGGGACCATATTGGCGGTCTTACCCGGGTCCTTCACCCGGGGGTGGAGGTTTATGTTCCCATGTCCTTTTCCAAGCGTTTAAAGAAGGAGATATCCAAGGAAGTTCTTCTTCATGAGGTGGAAGGTCCGGTCAGGATAATGGAGGGGATACATCTTACCGGGGAGCTCGGGGCGGCGGTCAAGGAGCAGGCAATGGCGGTGGACATGGGTAAAGGACTTCTTGTCATCACGGGATGCGCCCATCCCGGTCTGGATGTATTAATGGATGCCGCCAATATTTTTGGCAGGGTTACGGGTGTCATGGGTGGATTTCATGATTTTGACGAAATTGATAGTCTTGGCGGTCTTGACATGATAGTCCCATGCCACTGCACCAAGAGGAAGGAACTGATATTGAATCAGTTCCCGGAAAAGTCCATAGCCTGCGCTACTGGACTTAATTTGAATGGAAATGATGTGGGGGGTGAACCTCTTGACAAATGAGAAATTCAATTTTGATGCGGAATTGGAAGAGATCAGACAGAAGAAGAAGGAGGGGCAGTTGAAACCGGAAAAGCAAGACATGAAGGGGAATGTTGTTAGATGGCCTAGAAAGCCATTGGATATGACCGATGCAAATTTCAATCAGATCGTCCAGAAATTCCCCATCGTTGTTGTGGATTTCTGGGCTCCTTGGTGTATGCCTTGCCAAATTGTAGGTCCGATCATCGAGGATATGGCCAAGAGCTTCCGTGAAAAGGTCGTATTCGGAAAAATGAACGTTGATATTAATCAGAAAATTGCAGCAAAATATGGGATCATGAGCATTCCAACATTACTTATATTTAAAAATGGCAAACTTGCAGACCAGCAGATTGGTGTGATACCAAAGAAGATCCTTGAATCCGTGATCAGAAGGCAGATTTGAGGTTTTCCAACGAGGAGGAATGACATATCATATCAACTGAAAAGATAGCTTACGGACCTGTTCCCTCCCGGAGGCTCGGCCGGAGCCTGGGTATAAACAATATACCTCCAAAGTTCTGTAGTTATTCCTGCATCTACTGCCAGCTCGGCAGGACCAAGGACATGCAGATAGAAAGAAAGAGATTCTACGGTCCTGAAAGGATTTTCCAAGATGTAGAGGCTCAGGTTGCATCGGTGGAGAAAATTGGGGGCCAGATCGATCATCTTACATTCGTTCCGGACGGGGAGCCCACCCTGGACATCGACCTCGGAAAGGAGATAGAGATGATAGGGGACCTGGGTCATCCCGTTGCAGTGATAACCAACTCGTCATTGCTTGGTGACGAAGTAGTGAGGGAGGAGCTGTCGGGGGCGGATCTTGTTTCCGTCAAGGTCGATTCCACGGTTGAGGATGTTTGGAAGAAGGTCAACAGGCCCCATGGCGGACTGGAATCGGACGAGATCAAGGAGGGGCTGATGGAATTCTCCGACCGGTTCGAGGGTTCGTTGATCACGGAAACGATGCTCGTAAAAGGGATCAATGATGGAGGTGTTTCTGTCGATAATACAGCCGAGTTCATACGAGGGCTAGACCCTAACCTCGCTTATATCACAGTCCCCATAAGGCCTCCTGCCGAGGAATGGGTGAAGGTTCCTTCGGACCAAACGATCCTCAAGGTCATCAGGGAATACTCATCTAAGAATCTCAGAGTTGTTGCCCTTACCGATAAGGAGTACGGGGATTTCACATACACGGGGGATGTGAGAAGCGATATTCTCGCCATAACCTCTGTCCATCCCATGAGGGAGGACAGCGTAAGGGAAATGCTCGATCGGTCCGGGAGCCAATGGGAATTGATCGAGAAAATGGTGGAAACAGGGGAGCTCTCCAGGAGAGAGTATGAAGGTATCAGTTTCTATAGGAGGATATTCCAATAGAGGGTAATTTCGGGGCTTGATAAGATGGAAACAGAACAGAGATGCTCAAAAAGGGTAAGGGAGATTAAGTCATCTTCCATTCATGAGATGACAAGGCTTTCCAGTCAGATCGAGGATGTGGCGTTTCTATCCTGGGCAAAACCTACATCGGATACGCCTGCCCACATAAAAGCAGCTGCCGTAAGGGCTATAGAGGAGGGCAGAGTGGGGGGATATTCCCCCAGCGATGGTTTGCCTGAACTGAGAAAGTTGATATCCGAAAAACTGCGCAGGACCAATCGTATCGATGCTACGTGGGAAGAAACTATCGTGACCATCGGTGCCATTGAGGGGCTGGCGGCATCGGTGATGGCTGTCATCGACCCGGGTGACGAGGTGATCTTTCCGATCCCGGGATATTCGACGCATATAAGACAGGTTCAGCTTGCTTCTGGAATACCCGTGTTTGTTCAGACCGATGAAGGGAAGGGATACGACCTCGATCTCGAGGCGATCGAAAAAGCTATCACTCCAAAAACCAAGGCCATAATGTACTGTTCCCCCAACAATCCCACGGGTGCGGTGTATACGGAGAAACAGCTCAAGGGACTTGCAGACATAGCCCTGAAGAACGATCTGTTCATCATTACGGACGAGGCCTACGAATATTTCACCTATGACGGATATGAGCATTTCAGCATTGCTTCGATACCGGAAATGAAGGAGAGGGCCCTGAGCAGCTTCACATTCACAAAGAGCTATGCCATGACCGGATGGAGGATAGGATACCTACATGCCGATCCTTCACTGATCCCTCAGATCGGTAAAGCTCACAATGCATTTGCTATATGCGCTCCGGTGGTCTCCCAGTATGCGGCTATTGCAGCACTTGATGGGCCTCAGGAATGCATAGATGAGTTCAGGGAGCATTATCGATCGGCCAGGGACCTGATGTGCAGGCGTCTGGATGTGCTTGACCACGTATTCGATTACCAGAAACCCAAGGGATCTTATCTGATGTTCCCCAGGATCATTGCCGGGGGATCGGAGGATTCCACCGGATTCTGCAAGAACCTGCTCAAGGAGGCCAGGGTATCTGTTACTCCAGGAATAGCGTTCGGTCCCAACGGAGAGGGTCATGCCCGTTTTTCATTTTGCGTTCCGGAACAGGAGATCAACAAGGCCTTCGATCGAATGGAGGAATACTTCGTATGAAGATCGAGCTTGAAGATATCATGATTGTGGCAACTAAAAAATAAGTAGTGATAAGATGTCGAAGATCGGTGTTTTCATATGCCACTGCGGGGATAATATCGCGGGGACCGTGGATGTTGGAAAACTGAAGGATTACCTTTCGAATATCGATGACCTTGTCATAACTGACCATATGTTCCTCTGCTCGGAAGCAGGTCAGGAGCAGATCGTCCGGACTATCGACAGCAAAGATATCGACAGGGTCGTCATAGCTAGCTGTTCTCCGATGCATCATGAAGATATCTTTCAAAACTGCATAAAGAGGAGATTGAACCCTTTCATGTGGGAGATGGCGAACATCAGGGAGCACTGCTCATGGGTTCACAGTAACAAGGAGGAAGGCACCGAAAAAGCGTTGTCTCTCATAAAGGGTGCTATAGAAAAGGTCAGGTATCAGGAACCGATAGATACTGCGGTAGTACCCATAAAACAGGAGGTTTTGGTGATAGGGGGTGGTATCTCCGGTATGCATGCATCTCTGGAAATGGCTGATAAAGGGTCCAAGGTTCATCTGGTTGAGAGAGGACCATCGATCGGAGGCAACATGACCCGTCTTGGAAGAACCTTTCCGACGGATGACTGTGCAATGTGTACTGTTTCTCCGATCATGAACAAGGTCAAAGCACATCCAATGATAGAACTTCTAACCCTTTCGGAAGTGGAAGAGATGTCCGGGACACCGGGGGATTTCAAAGCTATCATTAGAAAACACCCAAGATACGTGGATCCGGATAGATGCACCTCCTGCGGGCTGTGTGTGCAGAAATGCCCCGTAACGATCGATAACGAATTTGATCTAGGTCTTGGAAAAACAAAGGCCATCCACATACCTTTCGAATCCTGCGTTCCGAATTCTACCTATATCCAAGAGAGATCATGTCTGAGGTTTCAGAAAGGGGTTTGTGGGATTTGTGAAAAGGTCTGTCCCGCGGGAGCCGTTGATCTCGGTCAGAAAGAACAGGTTATCGAGTTAACTGTGGGCGCGGTCATTGTATCTACGGGTTATAGACAAAGGGACATGTCCGGTACAGAATACAATATGGAACATCCGAATGTGATAACCGGACTTCAACTCGAGAGGATGATCACACCTTCAGGACCAACGGGAGGCAAGATCATCTGCCCCTCCGATGGAAGGATACCAAAGAACATAACATTCGTTCAGTGTGTGGGCTCAAGGGATAGAAGGCACAATTCGTATTGCTCAAATATATGCTGTATGTATACTGCCAAGAATTCAAAAATTATCAGGGCAAAGATGCCGGATGCAAATATCAACGTATGTTACATCGACATAAGGGCTCCGGGAAAGATGTACGAGGAATATTACGCGACCATGAGGGAAAACAATATCAAAATGATAATGGGCATTCCCTCGGAGATCATGGACCGTCCTGATGGTTCGCTGTATTTCGATGTTTTCGATAAAGCAACCAAAAAGCTTCTGAGAGTGGATTCCGACCTGATAATAATGGCCACTTCCATCGAGCCCTCATCGGGAATGGAGAGTATACTGCGGATGCTGCACATACCTGCAGGTGAAGAGGGATTCCTTATACCACGTCATGTCAAGATAGCACCCGTTGATACACCCACCGAGGGGATATTCACGGCGGGAACTTCCCTGGGGCCAAAAGCCATCCAGGAATGCATCACCGATGCCGGTGCGGTGGCTAGCAGGGTAGCCACGCTTTTAAAATCGAATACGAAGAGCGTCTATCTTGATACGGCTGTGATCGATCCCGAAAGATGCACCGAATGCGGCATATGCCAGAGGGAATGTAATTACAACGCCATCACCATGGACGGAGGGAAATTCAAGGTTGTTGATCTCTCTTGCAGAAGTTGCGGAAAATGCGTTTCCATCTGCCCTGCGGGAGCCATCACTCTAAGGTCCCTTTCTGCAAAACAGATCAAGGGTCTCGTTGGTGGCATTCTATCGGTAGCCCCAGGTTCTGTGATCGCTTATTCGACCAGTGCCTGCGGTTACATGGCGGCTGATATTGCGGGGACATCGAGAAAGGAGTATCCCCCGGATATCAAGATCATTAAATTGACCTGTGCATGCCAGCTGACCGTTGAAGATCTGGTCGATCCATTCGAAATGGGTGCAAATGGAATATTGATATTATCCTGTCCGGAAGCACTCCACCATTATGTTGATGAGGTGAAGTTTACAAAGGAAACGATTGGCAAGGCAAAGGATGTCCTCAGGAAGAAAGGGATCGATCCGGACCGGATCAGATTGGTGGAGATCGTATCCCCCGACGGCGCCAAGCTTCAGAAGGTGTCGACGGAGCTATCTGAGGCCTGGAAGGAAACCGCGGAGGTGGTCCCATGACAGAGGACCTGTCAATAACGGACCTTTTCAGCATGAGCAAACCGGTAAAGACCGACACTCGATCGTTGGAAAAGCAGCTCAGGATTCTTGGGATAGGATCTCCGGATCTGTGTTTCCAATGCTCCAAATGTACATCTGGATGCGAAGCGATGAAGCTACTCGAACTCGAACCTCATTCGGTAATGGCTTCTGTTAAATCAGGGTTCGTCCAGGAAATGGTGAATTCCGATGTTCTATGGTCGTGTATCGGTTGCTACAAATGCAAGGAAAGATGCCCCCAGAACGTTAGCCCGGTTGAGATTATGTATGTTCTGAAGAACTGGTATGTTGCCTCGGGAAAACCTATACCTGGAGATTATCAGATGATGCTTCAGAACATGATGACCAAAGGTTTCATACAGGAAAACAAGGAGATTCTCGACGATGAGGGAATATCGAAGGATAGGGGGGCACTCTGCCTGCCCGATATCGGTGGACCACAAGATATGAACAAGTTTTCCTTAATAATTTCCAGGATCGCCGTTGAAAAGTTGGAGTCTGATTGAAATGGCAAGGAGTATGGGATTGTACCCCGGATGTGTGACAAGTACCGAACAGTACAATTATGAAATGAGCATAAGAGAGGTGCTTCCAGAACTCGGGATAGAACTTGTCGATGTCGAGAACACCTCATGCTGCGGTTCACCATTTAAAAGCATAAACCTCCTGATGCAGACATACCTGTCAGCAAGGAACATCGCTATCTTCGAGATGCAGGGTCTTGACATGTACACACCCTGTCCGCAATGCCATCTTTCTCTCGTGGAGACAAAAAATCGCATGAACGAGTCAAGCGATCTGAGGGAAAAGGTAAATTCACTGTTGATGGAGGAAGAAGGTCTAAAATATAAAGGGAATGTAAATATCTACCATACTCTGAACCTGCTACATGATATCGTGGGGCTCGATATGATTTCCGAAAAAGTGAAGCGGCCACTTGGAATGAATATTGCGTGCCACGAGGGGTGCCAGACAGTTCGCTACACGGAAGCTGGAAGACCGGATCGATCGGAGCACCCTGAAAAGATGGAACGGATAATAAGAACACTGGGTGGAACGGCCAGTTATTACTCGGACGAATTGAACTGCTGTGGAGCACCCCTCATGGTAACCCACAAGGAATCCGCGATTACCAAAGCAGGGGAAAAACTCAAAGCAGTGAAGGATAGAGGGTTCGAAGCTATGGCCATAGTATGCCCCTTCGGGGGAAGAGTTCTTGATTCCAAGCAGGATAGGGCGTCCGAAACTATCGGGGAGAAGATCGGCCTCCCGGTATTCTATCTGACCCAGCTTATCGGTATCTCTATGGGGAAGGACCCCACCAGCCTTGGTCTCAATTTGAACCGCAGCCCGGTGGGGAGATTGCTCAAATGAAGATCATTGGAAATGAGGCGATGATAGATATTATCCGAAGAGGAAAATGAACGCAGGGAAGGAGATAATAACCAATGGCAAAGGTGGAGCCGTTCGAAGATCATACTTCGGATTATGAAGAATGGTTCGAGATCAACAGATGGGTCTATGAATCCGAGGTCGAAGCTCTCAGAAGATTATTTCCTAAGATGGGCAGGGCTATCGAGATAGGGGTTGGCACAGGTCGATTTTCAGACCCCCTCGGTATCAAGATCGGGGTAGAACCATCGAGAATGATGGGTGAGATTGCCAAAAAGAGAGGGATCGAGGTCGTAAAAGGTGTGGCAGAGGACCTCCCGTTCGAGGATGCCAGCTTCGATCATGCCCTAATGGTTACCACGATATGCTTCGTAGATGATATCGATGCTGCATTTTCAGAGGTGTTTCGCATTCTAGGAAACTCAGGCTCTCTGATAGTTGGGTTCGTCGACAGGGAGAGTCCGGTCGGAAGGAACTATTTGAAGCACAAGGAAGAGAGCGTGTTTTACAGGAATGCAACCTTCTTTTCGGTGGACGAGGTTTCGGCATGTCTAAGGAAAGCCGGATTCGGAAGTCTCAGATACTGCCAGACCATCTTTCGGAAACTTGACGATATCGATGGACCGGAACCTGTCAGGGATGGTTTTGGCGAAGGCTCCTTTGTGGTGGTCAGAGCCGATAAAAGACCTGAAAAGACATCTATGGAACCTTTCGTCGATTCCCCTAACGACCCCAGTGCTCTCCTGCAAGAATGAAGAATCTTGACTTTTGATCTTTGTTCATGAGACAGGTTTTTACTTCAACAACCCGGTCGCTCAGGATGTTCTCTATCCTTTCCATAATAGCCCGTTTCATCGGGATCCTCCGGAACGGTAATCTTAGTACTATGGTGATCTTATCTGGATGATCCCTTATCTTACCTATCATTCCCAGGTCAACAATATCCAGGTCCATCTCAGGATGTTTGATCTGTCTCAAAATTTCTTTGATATTCCCGGGATCGCTTCTCTCTCCCATCAGGGCCCCCTCCGCATGTTTCCCCGACCTTGCCCCTTTCTCCTTCCCCTCCCCATTCCACGACCGCGTCCCATGCCCTCTCCTGCTCTCATGCTCCTTTGGATCTTCTGATCGCTTGCAGGCCTTCCATTCAGGATTATAGCCCCTCTGGGACAGGCAGAAGCTGCGGAATCGATACAGGCCGCTTTTTCATTTTTCACCCTTATTATTCCGTTGTTGTTTTCGAATCCTTCCGGGCATGAATCCACACATATTCCACACCCTATGCATCGCTCCCTGTCTATTTTTACCATGATAACATTCCTTCCATTTGGTTAATGAGGGCCTCCTTGAAAACATCATTTCCGATTCGTTGAAAAAAGTAGTGGATCGAGGGGGGATCGACATGTCCCCAGGTTATATCTTCAAAGGTTGCCCTTGTGCGGCAGTGCCACATATACGAACATAGGTCAGAGTGTTAATAAGATTTCGGTATATTCTTAATAACTCGGTTCTAATTAACGACCAAGTCCATGAATAAATAAGGAATTTTAATCATACGATTTTCGTAACTCCTCGGTACAGATGGTGGGCCGGATCAACTCTCGATATCCTTCATCATCCCATGTTCCCAATTTAATGTGGGTGATGTAGTATTTTTGTGGTATGGGATGAGTTCCGATGACCGCCTTGACACCGTAGTGTTCCTCAATAAACCTCTTGAAATGTTTGATGTACGGACAGGGAGGATATCCTACTACCAATCCTGTGGCAAGATGTACAGCTTCCGCACCGTTTTTGATCATCTCCTGGGGGGCGTATTCGATATTCCCTCCGGGGCACCCTCCGCAGCTTGTATATCCTACGATCTCCAGAGCCTCGTCCTTGCTGTAGATGTCGAATGCGCCCTCACGGTTCCGCGTGGACCTGAAACATTTCCCACCTGCACAATCCTTGTATCTGTCGCATATTATTATTCCAATCTTCATACCTGCCATCCCCCTCGCATTTATACAGAAAACAATGACATCCTTTTTGGAACTTACTCCATAATGAGGTACGTTCACTTATCATATTTTATTGTAGGTGTGAGATTGGCCTGACCCATCAATTATATGGGGTTAATTCGGTCATTATAACAAAAATATTTTCCTTATATTATTTTACCAATATGCTGTGT
>Ga0272443_10004517_pt1 | contig 15109 bp, 11 predicted proteins | sample SSMAcet12_FD_193581 | JGI IMG/M metagenome (GOLD analysis project Ga0272443, IMG submission 193581) | Marine sediment archaeal communities from Little Sippewissett salt marsh, Falmouth, MA, United States - SSM-Acet-12 | ecosystem: Environmental > Aquatic > Marine > Wetlands > Sediment ...
GGATGGATTTATTTTCTGGACAGCCGCATGAATGAAAGGCGTATAGATATTCCCTCCGATCAATTCGATTATAAAAGGTCTCCATTCCAGACAAATGGTGCTATACTGTTACAGGCCGGTTTCAGGCTGAAACCGGGTACACCCGGAAATATCCGGAAACGGATGCGGGAAATTGAAGAGGACCGCCGGAAAAAGGGGCACTTCGACTACCCTTCCGCGGGTTCAGTATTTAAAAACAATCGAAGTTTCGGTCAGCCGACAGGCGCTCTATTGGACGATCTGGGCCTGAAGGGTCTGTGTCACGGCGGAGCTCAAATAGCTCCGTTTCACGCCAATATTATTATAAACACCGGTAACGCCACCGCCGGTGATGTATCGTTTCTTGTCTCATATGCGCGGGAAACTGCCTACAAGAAAAAAGGCATCAAACTGGAGCCGGAAATCCGCTTCGTCGGTGATTGGCAATAAGGGGAGCACATGACAACACATATCGAATACTATCGGGAATACAAGGAAATGATGAGTCAGGATGAGATACGCTCTCTCTTCTCGGAAATTACCGTCGGCGACCTGCTGACTGACTGGAGGACCCTCGCGGAGGAGGAAAAGACTGAAGTCTTTCTTCATCTGGACCCGGAAAAAAAGCTCGATCTTATTACGGAACTCCCCTATACCGAACAGGAAGACATAATTCAATCCCTTTCAACCCAGGGAAAGCGTGCTTTGTTTCAGGCACTGGAACCGGACGATCTTGTCGATATTGTCCAGTCCATCAGCCACGAGGTCCGCCGGTCGGTCTGGGACAACCTGAGTGACAGCGCAAAACGGGAAATGTTATTTTTACTCCGCTTCGATGAAGATGATGCCGCCGGGATGATGACCCCGCGATATCTCGCGCTGAGGTCGGGAATCGACGTATCACATGCATTGGCATTCATCCGCTCCAACGTAAAAACGGTTGAAATTCCCTACAATATCTATGTCCTGGACGACCTGCAGCGGCTTATTGGAGTGGTATCAATCAAGGACATACTTTCAGCAGACGATGCGACTCAGTTATCCGACATCATGGAGAGGAAGGTCATTTCCGTTCTGGATGAAACAGATCAGGAGGAAGTGGCGAGGACCCTTGAGGAACACGATCTGGTATCCATCCCTGTTGTCGACCGCGACAATCTTCTCCTCGGTGTGATCACCTTCGATGATGTCATCGACGTTATCAGAGACGAACAGACCGAAGATGTGTACAAGATGGGCGCCATGTCCGGAGAAGTCGCCTCGTATATGGATACCTCAATCTGGGGAATGGTAAAAAAAAGGGTCCCCTGGCTTATCATTCTTCTCCTGCTTGGAACGATCACAACGAACGTAGTCAAATACTACGAACATATCGTCATCGGCGCGGCGTTTATGTTTGTCTTCATGCCGGTGATAACCCAGACCGGAGGCAATTCCGGAAGTCAATCCTCAACTCTGATGATTCGAGGACTTGCCACGGGAGAAATCCAGTTCAGGCAGATCGGTATCATCCTTCTCAGAGAGATCCTCGTGGGCGTGGTGATGGGCGTCATTACAGGGCTCGTTATTATTATTCGCAGTGTCTTACTTCCGCCTGGCATCGAACTTTTCGAAGGTCTGGTGGTCGGTTTATCCCTCATATTTGTCGTATTGATTTCCAATCTCATCGGTACCCTGGCCCCCCTCCTTATCCACCGTATGGGTTTTGATCCGACGGTCATGTCTGCCCCGCTGATGGCCACGGTAATAGACGTCTGCGGATTGACCATCTATTTTGAAACGGCCAAGCATCTTCTCAATCTTTAGAACTATATACCTCGCCCTGTCCAGCTCTTACCTGGCCCGCAGCTCCCACCCGACTGTCAATGTGCTGAGTTTCGTCTCTTCCGTTTCCGCCGATATCTTGACAGCCATATAGCCGTGAACAGCAGGCTGTTCACTGCTGTAATAATCGAGACGCAGAGAGACCTTTTTTTCCGAATTCATCTTCACCTCTGCCCTGAAGGAGTGCTTTTTTACTCCAATCTCAGTCTCCGTGTATATCACGGGAACGCTGCTGATCCCGGAGACAGTGTTCAATTTTTGTTCAAGCCAGTACCCGCACCGCGAATATTTAAACCACAGGCGGTGTTTCATGGAGTGTTCAGGGGTGCCATCCGTATAAAAATGCCAATGGAAGCGTGATATAGTCCCGCAGCGGCAGGAACCATGCTCCAGCTGAAAACCGAATTCCAGAGACCGTCCGGATTCTATATGAGTGTCCGGGACAGGCAATTTTTTGTATCGGAGCAAACTGCCTTCCGTATACATCGACCCGGCAGGTCCTCTGTATTCACCCCGCAGCTGCAGCTCAGCCTCCTGCGGCGGAAGTGTACCGTCGATGGTTTTCCATTCCGGTGAAATTCCCCTGCAGAGCAGCTCACAGGAGAATCCCTCTCGATTCGCCGGGCCCATACCCAGATGAAAACGTAAGAAACCGCCAGGCGGCCCCAGCTCCGATCCGGAAGAAACAATCAACAGGTTCAGGCTTGAACCGTCCTCTTCAGCTCTTAACCGTATACCTGAGAACAGAAACCGCCGGGAACTGCCGAAGACCGCGTGTTCAGATACGAGATCATCCGAAAACGCCTGATTTATCCCGCTGACCAGAAGAAAAGGCTCGAACCGCAGGGATTTACCGCCTGCCCTGCTCCCTGCCCACAGGTACGAAAAATCCTGATGTTTCATACATCCAAATTCCGCCGAATTGCCTCGTTCCGATCCTCGGGAACCTCCGGCTTCCATATTCAGCGTACAGACACAACCCAGCGCCTTTGTCGGCCGCAGAGAAAAATCAGGTTTCAATCCCGAAGCCTCTTCAAACGCAGCGGAGTGGATGGATAAACCGAAGGGGCTCGAGAGCTCCCGCAGTACTCCGGACCGAAGCAGATGGCCCGCGGAGATACCTTTCCATTGCAGGGTTGCCCCGAATATAGCCTTGTCACCTTCCCGGGCAGAGCCGGTTATGGCTGTGCGGGCAGAGCCGCGCTGCATTTCTATCCTGTACAGGCTCGTGCCATTTTCTATTCTGAACTGTGTAGAATCCGCGTATAGCCGGACTATAGCACCCATGAATACAAGAACACCGCCGATGATTATTACCCTGTTCACCCTCGTACATCCCCCTTTCCTTTAATAGAGGATAGAACCTCAGGGATTGATTCATGCGTGTGCTGACGGATAAGTTCCCGCTTCCCTCGTCATGCAGGCCGTTTTTCTCGATTGTAATTTGTGCCCGAGTGTGAGAGAATACACCATAAAAAACATTACATAACCGGAGGAATAAAGTGGATATTTTAACTCTCAATTGCGGCAGCTCATCAGTCAAATATCAGGTTTATGATTGGGACAACAGCGAAGTCCTGGCGAACGGTGTGGTGGAACGCATCGGACAGGAGATGTCGGCCATCGAACACAACGCAATCGGCAAGAGTACGTATAGCAGCGAGGCAAAATGCCCCACTCACACTGAAGCAATCAAACTGATCGTCGATACCCTGGTTGATCCGGAAGTCGGCGCGGTAGAAGATCTGAGCAGTATCGCAGCTGTCGGACACCGGGTTGTTCAGGGAGGCGATAAATTCAGCAAATCGGTCATCATCGATGAACACGCTCTGCAAACCTTTCGGGCGGTAGCCAACCTCGCGCCCCTGCACAATCCTGCCAATATACAGGGAATAGAGGCAGCACAGAAGATACTTCCGGATGTACCGCACTGCGCTGTGATGGATACCGCCTGGCACCAGACTATGCCGAAACACGCGTTTCTGTACGCATTGCCGTACGAATGGTATGAAGACTACGGTGTACGAAGATACGGTTTCCACGGTACATCTTTCCTCTACGTAACCAAGAGGGTCGCCGCGCTGCTCGGAAAGGATCCCCTGGATGTGAATGCCATTATCTGCCATATCGGCAACGGGGCCAGCATCTGCGCCGTAAAAAATGGAATCTCGGTAGACACCTCGATGGGACTCACTCCCCTTGAAGGACTTGTGATGGGTACAAGAAGTGGAGACTTCGATCCGGCAGTCGTTTTTCACATGATCAAACAGGCAGGCTTGACGCCCGAAGATATTGAGAAACAGCTCAACAAAAAGAGCGGTATACTTGGTATCACGGGAAAATACATTGACCGCAGAGACATCCAGAAAGCGGCTAAGGAAGGCGATGAGAGGTCCGAGCTCGCCATTGAGATGGAAACATACCGACTCCGAAAGTATATCGGTTCCTATGCAGCCGCCCTGGGACGGGTAGACGCCCTCGTATTTACAGCCGGTGTGGGTGAATTGGCCCCCGCCATCCGGCACAGAATATTGCAGAACCTGGATGTTCTCGGTATCAAGGCGGACCTTGATAAAAATGCCCTCTCCGCCACCAGAAACGCCGAGACGGACATCACCGGTGAAGGTTCGAAAACCAGGGTCTATATCATCCCCACCGACGAGGAACTTGTAATGACTGAGGACACCTACGCATTGGTGAGCGGGTCCTACGATGTTCATACCAAATTCACCTACTCATTTCAGCACAGTGACTATGTAAACAAGGGAAGGACTGAACGGCTCGAAAAAGACATTCAGAAAAAACCTGAGCTGGCTGGAATTGTGGCGGTACCTCGATAGGAAGTTTCCGCAATCAGTATTTTGAGACAGTAAAGGAAATATAGGAAGAAGATCTGATATCAGAAAGGCCGCCTTCGATGTATCGAGGCGGCCTTTTCATATAAAGAACGGAACACATCCAATCAATCAGTGATGAAGTGTACGCTGACGCACTTTATCTGCCTGTTTCCCTCCAGCAAGATAATCGATGATGGCAAAGGAAAAATCCGCGGCACATCCCGGGCCGCATGAAGTAATCACGTTCCCGTCAAGAACCACGCGGTCCTGCACATAGGCCGCGTCCATGAAGCGTTTCTCAAACCCGGGATAGCAGGTAGCCTGTTTGTTCTTCAGTACACCCAGGGGATCCAGGACCACCGCCGGAGCGGCGCATATTGCCGCGATCAATCCTCCCGCGTGAAAAACCCTCAGTATCAGACGGAGAGCGTCTCCGGAAGCCGCGATATTCTCCGCCCCCGGCATACCTCCCGGCAACACAACAGCATTCAGCTCAAGATCTTCGGTTCCGGCAACATCCAGGTCCGTCTTCAGGGTGATCCCGTGGGCCCCGGTTATATATTCACCAGAAACTCCCGCCAATATTACCTCGATACCCGCCCTGCGCAAATAATCCATAGGCGTAACAGCTTCAACTTCCTCGAAACCATCCGCCAGAAGAATAAGAGCTTTTTTCATACTACCGGCTCCTTTTCGCCTGCTTATCAGGACTTTGATACTGCCGCACTTGTGTGTGAAAGGGTTTTGTAGGCCTTCAAAACGATTTTCTCGGTCTCTTCCCAGCTTATACATTCATCAGTTATCGAGACACCGTATTTCAGATCAGAAATATCCTCAGGGATCTCCTGGCATCCTCCATGCAGATTACTCTCCAGCATAAAACCTGAGATAACATCCTGGCCGCGAAGCACCTGGTCCGCCACCGAACGAAGGACCCTGCTCTGTTTCAGGGAATTTTTGCCGGAATTCGCGTGACTGCAGTCAACCACCAGCGACGGATTAAGATTGGCAGCCTTCATCATCTGTTCGGCGCTTTCCACATCTTCCTCGTGATAATTCGGGCCCTGCTGTCCGCCGCGCAGGATCAAGTGGCATACATCATTTCCCGTTGTGCTGAACACGCAGGTATTTCCATCCTGATCTATGCCGATAAAACTCGAGGGATATGCCGCGGACTGCATCGCGTTGACCGCCAGCTCACAACTGCCGGAAGTACTGTTCTTGAATCCTACCGGCATTGAAAGTCCGCTGGCCAGGCTGCGGTGGGTCTGACTTTCGGTGGTACGCGCTCCGATCGCCGCCCAGGACACAAGATCATCGATATATTGAGGAACATACGGGTCCAGCATCTCCGATCCGGTGGGCAGACCTATGGACGCGATTTCAATCATGATTTTCCTGGCTATTTCCAGTCCCTTTCCTATATCGGACGAACCGTCAAGAAAGGGGTCCATTATCAAGCCCCTCCAGCCGACGGTGGTTCGGGGTTTTTCGAAATATACACGCATAACAACGAATATTTTATCCTTTACCCGTTCCGCGAGATCCTTCAGCTTTCTAGCGTATTCTATGGCCAATTCATAGTCATGGATTGAACAAGGCCCAATTATTCCGAGAAGCCTCGTGTCCTCACGCCGAATTATACTCTTGATGGTCTCACGATCATTATAGACCTTCTCCGCCAGGTCTTCCGATATGGGATATCTTTGTTTGAGCTCTCCGGGAGGAATCAGCGGTTGAATATCACGAATATGAAGGTTGTTCAGTTTACGAATCATTATTTTCCCCTTGGTCTGTTTTGTCCACTTTATTTTTTTTACCAAGATGATCGTAAAGATACCGCTTGATTTTTTTCGTGGGTGTTTTTTCGAAGGGCTGGTTCTCCTCTATAAACTCACTCACTCTGGAGAATACATTCAGCCGCTTGTTTACCTGTTTTTTCAGCTGATTGAGATACTCTCCCATCTGTTTCGGCAGGTCCGCGGCAGATTCAGCCAGGTCCCGCATATTCCCCTTGAAGGCTTCATAATCCAGATGTACCCTGGCTACCAGCCGGCCTTCATGCTCCATCACGAGTGATTCGCTGACAAATTCAAACTCATTGATCACCGCTTCGATAGCCTCGGGATAAATGTTTTCTCCGCTGGGCCCCAGAATCATGCTTTTCAGTCTGCCTCTGATATAGAGATATTCATCAGCCCCAAAGACCCCCAGATCACCGGTATGAAACCAACCGTCCGCGGTCATAACTTCAGCGGTTTTTTCAGGGGCCTTGAAATAACCCTTCATCACATTGGGACCTTTTACCAGTATCTCGCCTTCACCGCTTTCAGGATCAGGATTGGCGATTTTTACAGATACTCCCGGAAGAACCGGCCCGGTGGAACGAAAACGGGAATTTTTCGCGTCGCTTCCCGCGATCAGGGGAGCCGTTTCGGTCAGCCCGTAGCCGATTGCATAAGGGAACCTCGCCTCTCTGAGGAACTTTTCCACATCTTCAGCTAAAGCCGCGCCCCCGATTCCAAAAAAATGAATATTTCCGCCGAAGGTTTTCATCAGTTTTTTCCCGGCCGCGCGGTTGAAAAGTTTTCGCAGCGGCGGTACGCGATAGAGATTTTTAAGCAGCCGGTTTTTCTGAAATTTTGACAAGACCGCCGACCGGTAAATCTTCTCAATAAGCAGAGGCACAGTGAGCATGGCGTTGGGTTTTACCTTTTTCAGAGCAGGAAGCAGGACTACCGGGGCCGGCGGTTTGGAGAGATAAAACACATGCGCACCGACCCTGAAGGGAGTGAGAAAACCTATTGTACATTCATACGTGTGCGCCAGAGGGAGAATTGACAGAAGCCTGTCCCCGGGGCCGAGATGAGGAATCCCTGACGCCGCCTCGGCATCGTATACGATGTTCCTGTGGGTCAGAACGACTCCCTTGGACTGTCCGGTAGTACCGGAGGTATAGATAATGGAGGCCAGGTCCTCCTCGTCGACAAAGTTCAGTTTTTCAACCGGGTGTTCCTCGATTTTGATTGGTTTCCACCCCTTGGATAATATATCGGCACGGCCTTCTCCGACAGGTATATCAATAGCGGACAGGGTGTTGACGCAAACCGCGGGACCTCCGGATTGATCGATCAGCACTCTTGCTTTATCGAGCAGCTTGACGGAAACACAGAAAGCCCGGGCTTCGGAGTGCTGGAGAATATTGTGAATTTCTTCAACATGGAAATCAGTGAGAACGGGTACTGCCACTGCACCGAGGGTGGTGATCGCGAAATAACAGACACACCAGTTTGGCTGATTTTCGCTGAGAATGACAATTTTGTCTCCCTTCTTGATCCCGCTGGAGATAAAATAATTTCTCAGGGAAACAACCCGGTTATAAAAATCACGGTATGTATAAGGTTCTCCATCCACAAATGATACACATTCGATGGGACCATAGCTGTTTACACTTTCAATTAAAAGACTCTCCATTGTAAGGGACCGTAATACTCCCATAGCTACCTCCACTCCATTTATAAAGTACTTTAGTACGGTGCATAATATTATGCAAGCCGTTCGACCGGTTTGACTACAAATGAAAACTATGGTAATTCTGTAGAATTGTTTTACAAGGAGAGTCTATGTCACAACGCGTACGCGATATATTGAACACGGAAGCCTCGGGCCAGAGCATCATAATCCAGGGATGGGTCAAGACAAAAAGAGAGTCGAAGAACATTTCTTTTCTCGAAGTCACCGACGGATCAAGCTTTCGGGGCATTCAGGTCATTATCGATTCACAGCTCGATGGGTTTTCACAGTTGGACCAGGCTGTGACAGGCGCGAGTGTTGAAATTACGGGGACCCTCGTCCCGTCCCCAGGCAAGAACCAGAGTGTAGAGGTCCAGGCCTCCGCGCTTGCCGTGGTGGGGACCGCTCCGGCGGAGACATACCCCCTTCAGAAAAAACGGCATTCCTTTGAGTTTCTCCGTGAAATTGCCCATCTCCGGCCCCGCACAAACACCTTCGGCGCCGTCACACGGGTAAGAAACGCTCTCAGTTACGCGGTACACCGGTTTTTCCAGGAACAAGGATTCATGTATGTTCATACGCCGATAATCTCGGCCAGTGACTGCGAAGGGGCCGGTGAAATGTTTCAAATCACCACCCTGCCCCTCGATGATATACCCCGGGAAAACGGCATGATCGATTACAGGCAGGATTTCTTCGGAAAGCAGGCCAATTTAACCGTGAGCGGTCAGCTGGAAGCCGAGATCTACGCTCTCGCCATGAAAGATGTCTATACCTTCGGGCCCACATTCAGAGCAGAGAATTCCAACACAAGCCGGCATCTCGCCGAATTCTGGATGATAGAACCGGAGATGGCCTTCTGTACTCTGGAAGGGAACATGGAAACGGCGGAAAATTTCATAAAGTATATACTTGCATATGTGCTGGAACATTGTCCTGAAGATATGGACTTCTTTAACAGCTGGATCGAAAAGGGTGTGCGGGACAGCATCGAAAAGGTGGTTACCTCGCGCTTTACCCATATTCCATATACTGAAGCCATCTCCCTGCTCGAAAAATCGGATAAAAAATTTGATTACCCCGTCTCCTGGGGCAGTGATCTTCAATCGGAGCATGAGCGGTATCTGACTGAAGAAATCTTCAAGGGGCCGGTAATCGTCACGGACTATCCGAAGGAGATCAAGGCCTTCTATATGAAAATGAATGATGACGGAAAAACGGTAAGGGCCATGGATGTGCTGGTTCCGAGACTGGGAGAGATAATCGGAGGAAGTGAGAGGGAGGACAGGCACGATGTGCTCCTGCAGCGGATCAAGGACATGGGACTCAATCCCGAGGATTACTGGTGGTATCTCGATCTGCGGAGGTACGGCAGCGTGCCCCACTCCGGTTTCGGGCTCGGTTTTGAGCGGCTCGTGCAGTACGTCACCGGGATGCAGAACATCAGGGACGTGATTCCCTTTCCCAGAACGGTAAAAAACGCAGAATTCTAGATAATTCCGGAACCTGGCCCGGACCGGTCCCCCCCCGGCTAATTCAGCATTCTCGTCAGTTCCCGGTCCAATGTACCGGCGAACAGACGGATGTCTTTTTCCCCGGGAGGATTGGTGCTCTCAACGTTGATTCCGGCCATGCGGAATCCCTCCATGGCGTGCCGTATGGAAAGTCTTTCGCGGATATTCTCTTCCGTAAAGAGGTTTCCGCGGTCGTCTATAACCAGAGCGCCCTTTTCTACCAAACGTGCCGCCAGGGGGATATCCCGGGTGATCGCCAGATCCCCCGGGTGAATCCTCTCTACTATCTCATCATCCACCCGCCCGGAACCATGAGGGACGACGATATTTTCAACGAATGATCCCTTCACATCGAGCAGCTTGCGGTCGGAAATAAAAACTGCCGGTACCTTTGTGCGGGAAGCCGCCTTTTTCACGATACTCCGCAGCCTCCGTGGAAATGAATCGGCGTCAATCCAGATATGCATACTGTTCTATCCTTTTACCTGAGGGATGGTGGCGATATATATGGTCCCCTGCCCTGAGAAAGAATAACCGCCGAATGAATACGGCACCACGAAGCTTTCACCCCGTGAGATCTTCGGGATTCCTTCCCCCGCGCGCTTATCGGACAGAAGTGAAAATTTGCCCGAAGTACAGAGGCAGATTTCGACCGAGCTGCGTCCGGACCTCGCTATGGTAGTATCCTGGCGGCTGTGTACGCGCAGAAGTTCAAATTCATCGATGGGGATCTCGTATCGGTATGTAAAAGGCCCGATGGCGGTCCCCGCCTGCACATCAGCCATTCCCGGGACAAACGAAAGGACCTTAAGCAGTTCTTCCGTATCCACGTGTTTTTGCGTCAGACCTCCGCGCAGCACATTATCGGAATTGGCCATTAATTCAACCCCCATCCCCTGCACATAGGCATGCAGGACTCCCGCTGGTTGATAGAGGGCCTCCCCCGGTTTTAATCTCACAATATTCAGAAACAAGGGTGCCTGTATCCCGGGATCTGTTCCGAAATGACCGGCAAAACGCTGAATCAGTCCGGCCTCTTCGCGCCCGGAGGCCTCTCCAAACCCGCTGCCCTCTCCGGCCTCTTCGCGCCCGGAGGCCTCTCCAAACCCGCTGCCCTCTCCGGCCTCTCCGCGCCCGGAGGCCCAGGCGATCACATCCTCCACCAGGATCTGACTCGCTCCGCCGGGAAGTTTCATCAGATTTGTGAAAAACTCCTTTATCCAGGCCTGTTCATTTTCCGGACCTACGGACGGCGCAACCTGATCTCGGTATATATCCGAATTAATCTCTCCGTAGAGGGAGTGGATTGCCTGCGGTTCTCTGAAGCCGCACATCGCGGTAAATGGTGTCAGAGCGCATATAATTTCGGGCTTGTGGTTTCGGTCGCGGTAGTTGCGAGAATAATCATCGACAGCCAGACCGAGTTTTTCCTCCCGGTCAAAGCCATCCTCCGCCTGCTGCCGGTCGGGATGGGCCTGAATAGAAAGCGGCTGCTCCGCCGCCAGAACTTTAAAAAGGAAGGGGAGCTTCCCGCCGAAACGTTTATCCGCGGATGCCCCCAGGAATTCTACCGGCAGCGCCTCGACAGCACCCGCCAGAGCCACCTGTTTGCCGCTCCGGAGGGTGATCTTTGACGGACCCCTGGGATGGACTCCCATCCACACCTCCGCATGCGGTTTATTGTTCCGGTTGGGGATTCCAAGAAGTTCCGGTATCAGGGTCCTCGATCCCCACGGGTACAGCTGTATCACATTATCGAGTTTCCCCGGCTTATCTATTGTTTCACTCATATCTGAAGTGTAACCAACTATTCGCTGCAGGGTCAATCTGCCGCTTCTCTTTTAGACCTTTCTCACTTTTCAGGGCAATGACCTTGAAATGAAAGTCTTCTTTCCTTCATACTGCCTGTATAGAATATTTTCCGAGGAGATGCAGATGAACCTCAAGGAGTTTCCCCACCGCCGGTACAACCCCCTGACAGGTGAATGGGTGCTGGTCTCACCGCACCGGACCAGGAGGCCATGGCAGGGCCGCAAGGAAAAGCCGCAGTTGGAAAAAACCGTTGAATACGATCCCGGATGCTATCTCTGCCCGGGAAATTCAAGGGCCGGAGGTATACAGAATCCCGACTATTCCGACACATTTGTTTTTATAAATGATTACTCGGCGCTGCTCCCCGAATCACCAAAAGATGATTTGAACAGGGAAGATCTGCTGATAGCCCGAAGCGAGCGGGGCATCTGCAAGGTAATCTGCTTTTCTCCCCGTCACGATCTCACCCTTCCTCTCATGGAGATCAGGGACATTCGCAAAGTTATTGATGTCTGGGAACATGAATACCAGGTTCTCGGCAATACCCCGTTTATCCGGTATGTGCAGATTTTTGAGAACCGGGGAGCAAGTATGGGCTGCTCGAACCCTCATCCTCACGGCCAGGTATGGTCCAGCGAAACCATCCCGCAGATACCGGCGAAAGAACTTGAACACCAGCAATCCTATCTCGAAGCTCATGATAGCTGCCTCCTGTGTGATTACCTGCGGTTGGAGCTCGAAATCGATGAGCGGATCGTGATAAAAAACAATTCTTTCGCGGTACTGGTACCTTTCTGGGCGGTCTGGCCCTTTGAAACCATGCTCCTTCCCCGCCGTCATGTGGGATCTCTGAGTGAGCTGAATGAAGACGAAAAAAATGATCTCGCCGAGATCATAAAGAAACTCGGCACGCGATATGACAATCTGTTTGAGACCCATTTTCCCTATTCAATGGGTCTGCACCAGAAACCTACGGACAAAAAGAGTCATCCGGAATGGCATTTTCACATGCATTACCTTCCTCCCCTTCTCAGATCGGCGGACGTGAAGAAATTTATGGTTGGCTATGAACTTCTCGCTACAGTCCAGCGGGATATAACCGCGGAATCGGCAGCCTCACAGCTGCGCAATCTTTCCGATATTCACTTTCTCCATTCAACAGGGTAATTGCATGAGAGCATATACTTCCGACGCTGTAAAAAAGGGTGCCCTTTCAGATATTTTTCATGAACTGTATGGCCCGGAAAATATTAAAGAACAAACCGGCCGCTATACTGAGCTGATAGGGAATTTTCAGAGAATCTTCGGCCCCGGTGAAGCGCTGCTCTTCAGCAGCCCCGGAAGGAGCGAAATCTGCGGTAATCATACCGATCACAACAGAGGGCTGGTAATAGCAGCGGGAATACACCTGGATAAAATTGCCGCGGTCGTCCCCCGTTCCGATTCCATGGTTGAAATAATTACCGGGGGATTCGCGGGGGACATCAATACCAGCCTGCGAGATCTCCAGCCCGACACCGCTGAATCCGGACAGGCGGACGCCCTGGTCAGAGGGATAGCCGCCTATTTCCAGTCGCGGGGATATTCCATAGGCGGTTTTTCGGCATACATAGACAGCAGGGTAGCTATGGGCTCAGGCCTGAGTTCATCAGCCTCGCTGGAAGTCCTCATCGGGATGATCTTTAACACCCTCTACAACAGCGGTAAAATAGGCTTTGTCGAACTCGCCAAGGCAGGCAAATTCGCCGAAAACACATACTTTCACAAACCCTGCGGACTGATGGACCAGATAGCTTGTGCCGCCGGCGGTACGGAGATTATTGATTTTGAAGATGAAGAAGAACCCGTGATCGAGCGGCTGGACTTTGATCTGCGAAAATACGGATATCAGCTGATGATCCTCGACACGGGAGGGCACCATGCCAATCTCACCGGTCAGTACGCCGCCATTCCCGGGGAGATGGGTTGTGTCGCCCGGCAGCTTGGACATACCGTATTGAGGGAATGCAGCCTGTCAGACCTCCTGAACAACTCGGCGGATGTGAGGAGCGCCTGCGGAGACCGGGCAGTATTGCGGGGAATCCATTTTTTCCAGGAAAATGAAAGGGTACGGGCAATACGACAAGCCCTCGCGCGAGGGGATATTGGGACCTGCCTGGAACGTATCCGGGAATCAGGCCTCTCATCCTGGACACTTCTTCAGAACTGCATTCCGGAAGGAGCAATCGAGGACCAGGCGGTAAGCTACGCGCTGGCATATCTGAAAACCATATGTCCGGATGGTATATTCAGAATACACGGCGGAGGTTTCGCGGGTACGGTTCAGGGGTTCATTCCCGTGAAATCTTTCGCTGCAATACAGGACAATGTTGAAACACATTTTGGCAGGGGAAAAATGACTCCCCTCGTCATTCGATCCCGCGGGGTCATACATATTTGAGAGGAGCAAAGCATGAATAATGAAACCAGCCCATTACAGAGAGCGCGAAGGGAATATGCGCCTGTGCTGCCCGCGAGGCTGCAGAAGGATATTTCAAAAATTACAATCAGGTATGGACAGGAAACTGAATCGGTAGACAACCAGAGGAAAATGAAAGAGCTGTTTCCGCATACCTACGGAAAACCGATGGTGGAATTCGTAGAGGGGACATCCTCCGGAAACGCGGAGCCGATACGCATCGGGGTCGTTCTGTCCGGAGGGCAGGCGCCGGGAGGCCACAATGTAATTGCCGGTATCTATGATGCCATGAAGGCCGCCAATCAGGATTCAAAGCTCTTCGGATTTCTCGGAGGCCCCTCCGGTATCCTGGAAAACAGGATGATTGAACTCACCGGACAGTTCATTGACCAGTACCGCAACACTGGCGGATTTGATATCATCGGTTCCGGCCGTACCAAGCTCGAATCAGAAGAACAGTTTAAAACCAGTGAAGAAGTCTGCAGGACCAATGGGATTTCAGCCCTGGTGATTATTGGAGGCGATGATTCCAACACGAATGCCGCCCTGCTGGCTGAATACTTCAGAAAAACCGCTTCAGATATCGTGGTCATCGGTGTCCCCAAGACTATCGATGGAGACCTGAAAAATCGGCAGATCGAGGTGTCCTTCGGCTTCGACACAGCTACTAAAACCTATGCCGAACTTATAGGCAATATTGGCCGGGACGCTAACTCCGCGAAAAAGTACTGGCACTTTATCAAGCTGATGGGCCGCAGCGCCTCCCATATATGTCTCGAATGCGCCCTCCAGACACATCCGAACATTGCCATCGTTTCCGAGGAAGTGGAGGAGAACCATACAACCCTCAACGATATTGTACGGTCCATAGTGGATACAGTGGTAAAACGAAGCGAGCAGGGGGACAATTTCGGCGTGATACTGGTACCGGAGGGGCTGATCGAATTTATTCCGGAAATGAAAAAACTGATCGGCGAACTGAATACCCTTCTCGCTGAGCACGAGGGATATTTCAGCACTCTGCATACCTTTGAAAGCCAGTCCGAGTGGATTAACAAGAAGCTGTCCAGGGATTCCAGCTATGTTTTCTCCTCGCTGCCCAACAATATTCAACGTCAGTTGCTTATGGACCG
>Ga0272443_10004518_pt1 | contig 15109 bp, 9 predicted proteins | sample SSMAcet12_FD_193581 | JGI IMG/M metagenome (GOLD analysis project Ga0272443, IMG submission 193581) | Marine sediment archaeal communities from Little Sippewissett salt marsh, Falmouth, MA, United States - SSM-Acet-12 | ecosystem: Environmental > Aquatic > Marine > Wetlands > Sediment ...
GATACATTCCCGGCGGGTAGGTGACGGATTCAAAGCGCCGCGCGAATTCCAGAACCGTTCGCCCCTCGAAATCATATTCGCGCCAGCCGATACTGTCGGTTTCCATGAGGCTGTCCAGGAAAGGATCGCTTTCGATGGCCGGAATCGGTTGCAGGGCGCGCGAAGACAGGATAATACCCTGTCGGGACTGGAGAATTATATATTCAATTCCTGACTGCCGGGAGATTTCCTGAATCAAATGACCGATGCCGATCTGGCTGTTTATCTGGCCCAGATAATCGGCCGGAGCCGACAGCACCAGAAACTCATTATCATCATCCGTACTGTAAATGAAAAACTGAAATAAAGGCCGGCGATCATCACCCTGCATCATGACCGACCGGTATCCCCCGCCCATAAGAGCCATATCACGAATTTCAGCGAGTATCTCAGGGGGATAAAAAGGTTCCGCACCGGCCACCCAGCGATCAGAGGCAATCACCTGCAGGCTGGTATCGACCAGATCAAGAGAATTCAGGTCATTATCGCGGATAAATTTACGCAGGTTTTCGGGTGACGCATCACTCTCTAATTCCTGGAGGGCGAATTCGGCGATATCGACAAATCTTTCTTCGGATAATTTTTCGAGAAGGAGATTGGCCTGAATGGCATTGTTGGAGGACAAAGTAAGCGATTCCATCAGGGCGATACCCTGATCGACCATAATCTTTAATAATGATGAGCGGGCCTGTCTTATCCCCTGCCAAGCCAGAGCGAAGAAGATTAAACCCAGCGCCATGGTCACCAGAAGCAAATACCTGATTCTGATCGACGCCAATATTGAAAAAGGGCGGACTGAACGCATTGGAGGAAGTTACTACTGCCGGGACCCGGCTGTCAAGATTTTAGATAATCGGCCGCAGGAGTGGCTTCCGTTTCCTCAAGGGTCTCTATCTTGAGCGGTAGAGTAATGGTAAACATGGTACCGTCATCGGGAATAGAATCATAGGCGATGCGGGCATGGTGTTTATCGATAATTTGCTTAACTATAAACAATCCAAAACCCCGCCCCCGCCTCTGGCCGGTATAGCGCGACTGAAAGATCACATCATGAATATCCTCGGGCAAACCGCCGGCATTGTCCTTGATTGTAATTCTAACGGTATCATTCTCCGGGCCCGGAATAGTGGTGATTTCTATCTGACGATTGTCCGGTTTCTCATGCAGGGCATCGGCGGCGTTGTTCAATAGATTTATGAGCATCTGTTGCATCTGCTTTTCATCCAGTGGAACCAGTGGCAGACGCGGTGAAAGAGCCAGATGGAATTCGATATTATCATAACGGTTCTGGGGTGTCAGAAAAGCGACCAGGTTTCCTATTAACTGGTTGAGATCGCTCATTTCGATCACGGCTTCTTCATCACTGTAACCCATAAGTCCGTTGGCGAATTTCTGAATCCGCCCCACTGTGCTCTTGAGGACATCGAGCTTATTCTGGACCTTGTCCATTTTCCCTTTAGCCAGAAGCAAAGGAATCAATTCGACATTGCCGAGAATAACGGCCAGATAATTGTTTATCTCATGGGCAATTTCGCCGGCCATAACACCGCGTGTAAACATTCGGTCGATGGAGACTATCATATCGGTAAAGCCCTGCGAGTCGGTGATATCACGAATTATGAAAAGATAAGCCGAAACATCGACACCGTTCTCACGAATAGGAGCTCGCATAACCAGTGCCGGGAATTTATCACCATTCTGGCGAGTGCAGAGCATTTCTTCCTTGGCTCCCAGAAGTTTCTGCTCTTCGGTCGGGAATATTTTTTCCGGAGTATGAGGGAAGTAATCGGTCAGTTTTCTGCAGTGGGCTTCCTCCGGTGTAACTCCGAAGAGCTTCAAGGCTGACTGGCTGAAGATCAGCACATTGAATCTTAAATCAGTAGCAATAACTCCGAAAGGAGCATTTTGAATCATCTTGGATAAAAAGGCTTCGGACTGCACCAGGTCACGGTTGGTTTCCGAAAGCTGATCCATGACGTGTGACAACTCGGCCTTATTTTTCCAGAGGGTATCTGAAATAATATTTAATGAAGATGCGGCGCGGCCGATCTCATCATTTCCCATTGCCGCCACCTTGACCAGAGAACCTTCGCTGGATTTCTGTAGACCGTTGACGAGGCGATTGAACGGTTTTATAAAGCGGCGGAAAAGCAGATTAATTATTAAAAGCGTGATGAGCGTACTCACTAAAAACAGAGCGACAATAGTCCAGTTATATAAATTATCACTACCGACAATCTCAGCCGGTTTGAAGGATACGGCCAGGACATTATCGGGGCTGTCAACCTGACAGGGAACATAGATCGTAACCAACCGCCCCAGCGAGGATTCGAATCTTTCGCTGATCTGGATGCCTTCATTTTTAATCGCTTCAAAATCGGCGTTCGTTACAATTCGGTTCAGATCTTCCCGGTCATGGTTTTCCAGAATACCGCGAAAACGGCTGATACGACATTTATAACCATTTTCTGATTGACCGGCGGTTAATAAAGCCAGACCGGTTAATCCTTTGAGATGCTGACTGGCTTTGCCGAAAATCTCATGGAAATTTCTCCGGGCTTCCACACTGGACCATGAGGTTTCGCTATCCTGGTTGAAGTTCTTCAGTTCGGCGCGTAAATAACGGGTAACGAAATCGAATTTATATGATACCAAACGATCAATTTTAGCCTGGTTATTGGCCGTGGAAAAAATAGTAACGGCCGCAAAGACAAATATTGAATTCAGAATAACCAGAAATGAAATACGGTATAAAACTCCGGGTGTTTTCAATGTCCTTTGCCCTTATTATATGAACCTTTTCCGTCCTGCTAAATATCGGCAAAATGATAGAATTCATAAGGTGTTCGCTTAAATTTGAGATTTTCGAGTAATTATAGACTATATAGCCCTTTTGAGTTTTTGAACTGTGCAAATTCGATACAAAAAAACCCGCCAAAAGGCGGGTTTTTATATTCGATTCTGCAGGTCATCAGCCATTCATTTCTTCAATCCGGTAAACAGCTGCCATAGCGGCAGTGGTTCCGTCTCCGACAGCATTGGTTATCTGCCGGACCAACTGCTCGCGGACATCTCCACAGGCATAGATTCCGGGAATCGATGTTTCCATCTTGAAATCGGTTATAATATAGCCACTGTCGTTTTTCCTTACTCCATCGGGGAGCATCTTTGTATTGGGATGGAAACCTATGAATACGAAGACTGCCCCTACCGGCAGATTTGATTTTTCACCGGTTTTTACATTTTTAAGAACCAGGCTCTCGATTTTTTTATCGCCCCTGATTTCTTCTACTACCGTATCCCAGATAAATTCGAGTTTGTTATTGGCAAAGGCCCGTTCCTGAATAACTTTCTGGGCACGAAGTTTATCGCGACGATGAATGACGATTACTTTGGAACCGAACTTGGTCAAGAACATGGCTTCCTCAACTGCGGCATCGCCGCCGCCGACCACCGCAATAACCTGGTTTTTGAAAAAGGCACCGTCGCAAATGGCGCAATATGATACGCCCTTCCCGGTAAATTCTACCTCGCCCGGGACATTTAGCATAACCGCGGAGCCACCGGTGCAAAACACCATAGCCTTTCCGGCATACTCTGTTCCGGAAGCTCCGACAGCGACCTTGCGGTAGACGTCATCATTACGAATTTCCACGACTTCATCGGAGATTACTTCAAGTCCGAATTTTTTGGCATGATCGGCCATTTTCATGGCCAGCTCGGCCCCGGAAATATGTTCAAAACCCGGATAATCTTCCACCTCTTCAGTGTTAGCAATCTGGCCACCCGGCATATATTTCTCCACTACCACGGTTTTCAAATTGGCGCGTGCGCCATACAGGCCCGCCGTCAGACCGCCCGGCCCGCCGCCGATAATGACGATATCATATTCTTTGACTTCTGCCATGGGGACTCCTTAAATATTTTGATAACTGCGTCTCCAGAGCGGAGAACTTTACATTAAAGGCTTTTTCCGCAACAGTCGCATCACAAGTAGATCCGGCCCGCATCATTTTTATCTGGTCTGTTGTAATCGGTGCCCGTTTTATTATCTTTTCCATTAAGGCCGCTACCAAACGAACCAGACCGATCGGAATATGGATATTTACTCTTTTAATTTCTAAAACACGTTTTATGATATCAACGATTTCCAGGTATGTCAACTGCTCCGGTCCGCCTATTTCATAAATCTTTCGGGACGTAAAATCTTCACTGGCGGCACTGGCCATAACAGCGCACAATTCCTCAACATAGACAGGTTGCAGGCGATAAAGGCCATCACCTATTACCGGCAAAAACGGCGCCCTTTTGATCATTGAGGCGATGCGATTTATAAACTGGTCTTCAGCACCGTAGACAATCGAAGGTCTGAAAATCGTATAGTCCAGTCCGGAATTTATGATGGTCTGTTCGGCCCGATATTTGGTTTGAAAATACAGAGAGTCCGAATCCGGTGCTGTCCCAAGGGCCGAAAGATATATAATTTTTCTGACGCCGGCATTCTGTGCCGCCCGGACTACCTTTTCTGTACCCCCTTCAACTACTTTTTCAAAAGTTTTATCTTTGGTTTGAGCTATCAATCCGACCAGATGATATACGGTCTCACAACTTTCAAAACATTCTTCCAGAGCCTTTTCGTTTTCTATACTTCCTCTGAAAGTGACCACCTTACCGCGCACAGAGGTAAATTGAGGATCTTTTCGATTATACAATAGATGGGTTATATACCCCAGATGAAGCAGAGTCAGGGTCAGGTAATTTCCGATAAAACCGCTCGCTCCCAGTATAGCCGTTGGCATCGTATGAGAGTCATTTTTTTCCTGCCTGTCAGCCATTAATGATCGATTCCCTTACGTGAGAGTTGCCCTTGCCGGAACGGATGTTTTATTTCCCGCATTTCCGTTACCAGGTCAGCCAGTTCTATTACCTTCTCAGGGGCATTGCGCCCGGTAAGAACCAGATTAGTTCTGTCAGGTCGATTTTTAATCAGATTGATAATATCATCCACCTCAATCAAACCCAGTGAGGGTGCGATATTAATTTCATCAAGTACCACTATATCATACTGATCAGAAAGTATTATTTCACAGGCTTTCTGCAAAGCCTCCTGCGCCGCCCGTCGATGTTCATCCAGTGGTTTATCATCGTCCATAATCCCAATACAGCCCGCGCCGAGAGTAACCATGGTTACTTCCGGCGCCAGTTTTTTAAGGCTTTCTTTTTCGCCATAAGGCCAGTCACTTTTAATAAACTGAACAATAGCGGTTTTGTTCCCATGACCGGCCGCTCGCAAAGCCATACCCAGTGCGGCGGTGGTTTTACCTTTGCCGTCCCCGGTATAGACTATTACCCAACCTTTTTGTTGATTTGTATCGCTCATTGATTTGTCACTCATCCAGAGTTTCGGCTACCAATTCCAAGGGATGACATACGCGCACATCGTCATTCATTTCCAGTTTTATTTTCGATATACATGATGGACAGCTGCTGAATATTGTTTTTACTCCCAGACGCTCATATTCTTCTTTTTTGGCGGAGAACATTGCCCGGCCTTCACGATAATGTAAATATCCGAATGAACCGGCCTGACCACAGCATCTCCCCGCTCGTTCGGGGTGGATCAATTCAAAGCCAACTTTTTCCAAAAGTCTTAAAGGTTCGTTTTCGATTTTGGCCGCCCGCAAATGACAGGGGTGATGATATGATATTGTCTGTTTTACATCGAGATGAGGTAATGATAAATCCTGATGCAATAGATACTGACAGGCTTCATAAAGCCGCGATTTTAAGGCCAGGGCCTTTTGATGATATTCCGTTCCTTCTTCGAATAGTTCATGATAATCGGCCAGGCGGTGCAGGCATGATGCACAGGAAAAGACAACAGCCTCATATGATTCCAGGCTGTCGATATTTTCTCTGGCCTTTTCAATCGTATTATCGCGGTGGCCGTAAACTTCCATCGGCAAACCACAGCAATTCTGCGGCGGAAGAGAAAGGTCGAGATTTAAATGTTTGAATACTCTGATCAGAGCATCACCGGCGGTGTTTTTCAAATAATTATCTGCGCACCCATGGAAGAAGGCAATCTTTGCATTCGAATGGCATAAATCCTTATGACGTTGACGCAGAGTTTCGCCGGCCGGTTGAGGTATCTCAGCCTGCAGATCCCATCCGAATTTCCACCGTCCGGCCAGACTGCCTGCTAAGCGGCCGGCCTTAGATTGTGTGATGGGATTTAATAATGATCCTGTTTTTAGTAACCGCCCAAACAGCGACGGCATATCGAATAACCCGATAACCGAACCGGAGATTCGACCGGGATTGACAGCCTTATAATTCAGAATTTCTCCCGCAATATCCACTCCCGCCGGACACACCGTGGTGCAGTTTTTGCAATTCAGGCAATACTTAAAAACGCTTTCCAGCGACCTGTCCTCTCCACCCGCCCGATGAAGCATGCGCAACCATCCCCGGGGCGACATATCTTCGCGCCGAAAAACTTCAAAGGCCGGGCAATAGCCATTGCACTTGCCGCAGGCGGCACAGATCAGTTCCAGCTTTTTATAATCGATATCATCCGTGAATTTACGCTCGGTGAGAATGACATCGGGATTGAAAACACCTTTCGGATCGAGGGTATTTTTTAGATCTTTGAAAATGCTGTAAATCTTTTCCCCGTAGAGGCGTTTTACCAACGGTCCCCGTAAACGGCCATCGGCATGTTCGGCCGTACTGGAACCGCCCAGTTCAAACATCTTTTGATAGACTTCATCATAAAGCCTCTGCGCCAGATCGAAATCTTTTTCTTCTTTGAGATCCAGAAGCGGCCTGATATGCAGATTACCATCACCGATATGACCGAAAAGCCCGAATACCAGATTTTCCTTTTCCAGCCGCTTCCTGATCCAGCCAATGAATTCAGCCAGTTTTTCCACCGGTAAAGAGGCATCTTCGATCATGGCGAAAGGCCGACGGGTGGAATGATGGCGATACAAAGTGGGTACAATAGCCCTGCGGGCCGCCCACAATTCCTGCCGCTGTGCCTGCGATGCGGCTTTTTCCGGATTGCCCAGGGTTGATAATTTATGCCTTATTTTATTGAGGACTTTTTCCCGGCGATCAATATCATCATCGTATTCCAGCAGGAGCATCGCTTCAGCTTCTTCGGGGATAGAATAATGGTGGCGGTCAATTAAATTCAGAGTGGCGCCATCGACGATTTCCAGAACCGAAGGTTCAGTGTCAAGAAGCGGCGCGACGGCCTGCCCGGCCGATTCCAGTGAGCCAAAAAAGAGACGATAAGAAAGGTTATCCTGAGGGAATTGTCTAAGCCTGAGTTTCGCACGCAGGAACGGCCCCAGCGTCCCCTCGGAGCCTACATATAAAGCCGGGAGGTTGAAGACTCCCTTATCCAGATCGGTAACGACCTGATGCAAATTGTAACCAGCAGAATTTTTCTTAACGCGGGGCCAAGATTTGAAAATGATATCTCTGTTCTTCTGAAGAAGCGATAATATCGTTTCATATTCAGGATAGCGTACCAAAAATCTCTGCAACTCAGGACTTTCCAACGGCAGTTTTTTCAAAGTCAGAGACTCGCCGCGGCAATTGACGATAGTCAGTTCCTCAACATAATGGGAGGTCAGACCATATTTTATCGACCGGGGCCCGGATGAATTATTGGCCAGCATACCCCCGATCTGGCAACTATCACCGGATGAGGGATCAGGAGAAAAGAAAAGTGGTTGGTGACCATCGGGAGTCGCCGCCGCAATAGCAAGATTCAGATCGCGATAGATTATCCCCGGTTGACAGATAACAAATTGCTGATCATATGAAATCTCAATAACTTGAGTTAGGCGAGAACAATCGATTACCCAGCCACGGCCGAGAGCACCTCCCGCCAGCCCCGTCCCTCCGCCGCGAGGTGTAATCGCTTGCTCCTCTTTCAACGCTCGCCTGATGATCCCTATGGTTTCGTTTTCGCTTTCCGGACAGAATACGGCGGCGGGTTTTATGCGATAGAGAGAGCCGTCGGAAGCATATGCTTCACGGCTCGAAGAAGCCGTTATATCGGTTCGGCCAAAATGCCTGATATGATCCTTTTTTATGGTCATCGCAGGCAATATATCCTGATACAATAAATAGTCAAGTTTGGTAATAAAATGAAACTCTATTCCATAGATCATGGGTAAGATTGGATATTATGCAAATCTCTGAAATGCATATAATTATAAAATATCAATCTTGCTCTTCCCCCTCTGATTTCAGCCTTTTCAACTTCTCAATTAGTGAAAAAATGCACAAATTCGGTTGACTTAAAACAGGGGGAATCTTATCTTCCACCGGATAAATATTTTATCCCAACCGGGTAGTAAAGTCAAAGGTGTGACATGCAATTTACCAAAGCGGAAGCGTATGGGATTTTTGGCGTCCTCTATCTTGCCGATCAACCCAACGGGAAAGTAACTCCTCTTTCCGAAATATCGGAAAATCAAAGCGTTCCGGAAAAATTTCTGGCCAAAATATTCCAGTCCCTTTCCAAATCCGGCCTAATCAGATCTCATCGCGGAGTAAAGGGCGGATTTTCCCTCGGCCGCGATCCTGAGGATATCAGCGTTCGAGAAATTGTCGAGAATATTCAGGGACCGTACTTTATTGCCAAATGTCTGCAAAATGAAAATATCTGTGACCGAGAAATCTGTTCCTTAAAGGTCCTTTTGGAAAAGGCACAGAGCGCTCTGATGGAAGTATTCGGTAACCACACGGTAGCCGACCTTCTGGCCTGGCAAAAAGAAGCCATAGAAGAACACAAGAGAATATCTGTCAGATGCATGGATAACTAATTCTGACTGGATTCGGACAGAATCTGAATTGTAAAGACGTACAGACTTTTTTATGCCTATTAAATCAGATAAATGGATCAGGGAAAGGGCAACGAAGGATAACATGATTCGCCCTTTTTCTCCCCGGCAGATAAAAAAAGGAATTTCGTACGGGTTGTCATCTTATGGATATGACATAAGAGTCGCCAACGAATTTAAAATCTATACCGGCCTGGATGCTACCGTACTCGACCCTAAGGATTTTAATGAGCAGGTTTTCGCAAACATTAAAAGCAATCAGGTTTTAATTCCCGCCCATTCGGTAGCTCTGGCCCGGACGGTTGAGTATTTTAAGATTCCCCGCAATATACTTACTATATGTCAGGGAAAATCAACCTATGCTCGTTGCGGTTTGATTGTCAATGTCACTCCCTTTGAGCCGGAATGGGAAGGATTCGCCACTATGGCCCTGATAAACACCACTTCCCTGCCCATCAGAGTTTATGCCGGGGAAGGTATCGCCCAGTTGATATTTCTTGAATCTGATGAGATTTGTCAAACGTCTTATGCCGATAAAAAAGGTAAATATCAGACCCAGAAAAAAATAACACTGGCAAAGATTTAAGGCTTTTTAAGACGGTTTACCAAAGAATCTAGATTATTGAAGATGGAAACAAAGCCGAAAATGATGAGTAGAACAAATTAAAAAGAAAATCATTGGCCGGAACCGGGGTCTGTACCGGATCGGGTTTTGCATAAATAAATGAGGAGAGTATTATGAAGAGCACCACTGCCGATCAAGATAAAGATAAAACCGTTAATAAAAACGGGCAGGCGGAGAAAATGGTAACAATTGATGGAAACACGGCCGTAGCACATGTGGCCCATGCTATCAATGAAGTAATCGCCATTTATCCCATCACTCCCTCTTCCAATATGGGAGAGATTGCCGACGCTAAGTCAGCCGCCGGACAAACCAATATCTGGGGTACTATCCCCACTGTGGTGGAAATGCAGTCCGAAGCCGGAGCGGCCGGAGCCGTACACGGAGCCTTGACTTCCGGGGCGCTGTCAACAACCTTTACCGCTTCTCAGGGTTTGCTCCTGATGATCCCCAACATGTTTAAAATCGCCGGGGAATTAACGCCAACCACTTTCCATGTTTCGGCCCGCGCGGTGGCATCACATGCTCTTTCAATCTTCGGTGACCACAGCGATATAATGGCCGTTCGTTCCACCGGATACGGTATTATGGTTTCCGGCTCGGTTCAGGAAGCCATGGACTTCACTCTGATTTCCACCGTCGGATCTCTGGAAAGTCGGATACCAATGGTGCATGCCTTTGACGGTTTTCGAACTTCGCATGAAATCGACAAAGTTGCCGAAGTATCCCGCGACACTATGAAACAGATGATTCCCGATGAGTTAGTCAATGCCCAGCGCGAACGATCTCTCAATCCCGATAAACCAACCATCAAAGGCACATCCCAGAATCCGGATGTATTTTTCCAGTCACGGGAGACCATCAATCGCTATTACATCGCCGGACCTGATATTTTCCAGAAATCGATGGACGAGTTTGCCTCTCTGACAGGCCGCCGTTATCACTTGTTTGACTATTACGGCGCGCTCGACGCCGACCGGGTTTTGATTATCATGGGATCCGGGGCCGAGACGGCTCACGAAACAGTTGATTATCTGGTGAAAAAAGGCGAAAAAGTAGGCCTTATCAAAGTCCGTTTGTTCCGCCCCTTCGCCATTGATGCCTTTATCAATGCTCTACCCAAAACGGTCAAATCAATTGCTGTTCTGGATCGGACCAAAGAGCCGGGTTCCATGGGCGAGCCGCTCTATATGGACGTGCAGAACGCCCTGCGTGAAGCCCAGCAAGCCGATACTCTTCCTCTGGACAAGATACCTATGGTAGTAGGCGGGCGCTATGGGCTGGGATCAAAAGACTTCACCCCGGCGGATGTCAATGGCGTTTTCGAAAATCTGAAAAGCGACAAGCCAAAAAACCATTTCACGGTTTCCATCGTTGACGATGTTACTTTCACCAGCCTTGATTATGACCGCAATTTCAACATTGAACCGGAGAGTGTCCACCGGGCTTTATTCTATGGTTTGGGAGCCGATGGTACGGTAGGAGCCAACAAGAACACGATCAAGATAATCGGCGAAAATACGGACAACTGGGCTCAGGGTTATTTTGTCTATGACTCCAAAAAGGCCGGAGCCGTGACGGTATCCCATGTTCGATTCAGCAAGGACCACATCCGCAGTCCTTACCTGATTTCCAAAGCCAATCTGGTAGCCTGTCATAATTTTTCATTCCTCGAAAAATACGACATGCTTTCCGGCGTTGTCGATGGCGGCACGTTCCTGCTAAACAGCCCATATGGCCCGGATAAAATCTGGCAACATATACCGCAGGAAGTGCAGAAACAAATTGTCGACAAAAAACTGGATTTCTATGTCATTGATGCCATCAGTCTGGCCCGCGATCTGGGTTTGGGGGCGCGAATTAATATGATCATGCAGACGGCTTTCTTCCTGATCTCAAAGATATTGCCGCCCGACCAGGCTGTGGATGAAATTAAGAAGGCTATCCAGAAAACATACGGCCGCAAGGGCGAAAAGGTCGTCAACATGAATTATTCCGCGGTCGATGGCGCCAAAGGTGCGCTGTTCAAAGTAGATTATCCTCAAACCGTCGACAGTTCATTGCACATGATTCCGCCGGTCCCGGCCAATGCTCCTGATTTTGTCAAGCAAGTTACCGGCGAGATCATTTCCAGTCGCGGCGATCTACTGCCTGTCTCGGTGTTCCCGGACGATGGCACCTATATCACCGGTACGACCCAGTATGAGAAGCGCAATATTGCCGTGGAAATTCCCGTATGGGAACCTGAGCTTTGCACCCAGTGCGGACAATGTGTCATGGTTTGTCCCCATGCGGCTATTCGGCATAAAGCCTATGATACGAAGGAGCTAAATGGCGCTCCGGATACATTCAAGAGTATTGACGCTCGGGGACCAACATTCAAGGGACTGAAATATTCCCTACAGATAGCTCCCGAAGATTGTACCGGATGTTATTTGTGCGTCAATGTTTGTCCAGCCAATGAAAAAGACGATAATAAACAGCCAACGGGGCGTAAAGCCATAAATATGAAACTGCAAGCTCCTCTACGCGCCAATGAAAGGGATAATTGGAACTTCTTCCTCAATCTGCCTGAAACCAATCCCGAACTTTACAAAATCAACACAGTCAAGGGCAGTCAGTTTATCCGGCCGCTCTTCGAATTTTCCGGAGCCTGCGCCGGTTGCGGCGAGACGCCTTATGTTAAACTGCTTTCGCAGTTATTCGGCGATCGGGCTTTGATGGGTAACGCCACCGGGTGTTCATCCATTTATGGCGGTAACCTGCCGACCACGCCTTTCACCAGCCGCGCCGACGGACGCGGACCGTCATGGTCGAACTCACTGTTTGAGGATGCCGCCGAATTCGCTTTCGGGATGCGTCTGACGGTGGACAAGCTAAAAGAATATGCTCTGGAGCTTCTGGAAAAGGTATCGCCTGAAGATTTCGAGGAAATTAAAAATGCCGATCAGTCCGATCCTATCGCCATCGATAAACAACGGCAACGGGTTCAGAAACTGAAAGACAAACTTAATGGCCGTAAAGATGACGATGCGAAACGCTTACTCGAAATCGCCGATTACCTGGTCAATAAATCGGTCTGGGGTATCGGCGGTGACGGCTGGGCATATGACATTGGTTATGGCGGTCTCGATCATGTGTTGGCTTCTGGCAGGAATGTCAATTTATTGGTTCTTGACACTGAGGTTTATTCCAATACCGGCGGTCAAATGTCCAAGTCCACCCCACGGGGTGCTACGGCCCAGTTTGCCGCGGCCGGTAAGCCTTTACCTAAAAAAGACCTGGTTATGATGGCTATGTCTTATGGCAATGTCTATGTAGCCCGCGTGGCTATCGGAGCCAATCAGAGTCAGGCGGTCAAAGCCTTTATTGAAGCTGAAGCCTATCCCGGACCGTCGCTGATCGTAGCCTATAGCCATTGCATTGCTCATGGCATCGATATGGCTCACGGAATGGATGAACAGGATAGGGCCGTAAAATCAGGGCACTGGCCATTACTGCGCTTCAATCCGGCGTTTATCGAGGATGGCAAGAATCCGCTTTCGATGGATTCAAAAGCCCCCTCCATTAGCTATGCCGAATATACCCAGAGCGAAAACCGCTGGCGGGCGCTGAGAGGCATTAACCAGGAACGCTTTGAACATCTGGGGAAACTGGCCCAGAAAGATGTATCTCTGCGCTACAATGTTTATGCTCAACTGGCACAGATGAACTTCGATCTTAATAAAAAAGAGCCCGGAGACAAATGATAATCCATAATTCTACATGGATTTAGCGGATTAAGGCCGCCGGACAACCGGCGGCTTTTTTTATTCTTTAGACCATAAGAAATCTTAAGAAACACCCCATATCTACCGATAAATTATAAAACTTTAACTTTTTGGGGGATAACTATGCGCACCAAAATGCTTTGTGTCATGCTTGTTCTTTTGTCCTTCGGTTTGACTATACCGGCTTCGGCCCAAACCGAGAAAGAAATCGTAAACCAATATCTGCAGAAGTATGAAAAAGAACGCACCAAAAAAATCGGATTCCTGGTTCTTAACGGTTCCTATGGCCGTTTGAATCCTGAAAACGATTATAACAATTTTACCCTGAGACAATCCTCATTCATCACCGATTTAAGCGGAAACACCGAGGAGATCGACCGGGTTTACCGTTCCAAAGAATTGTTCCTTGGTTTCGGTATGATGATCTCCAAAAAATCATCAGTTACGCTTGGAATGAATTACTGGCTGAAAATGGGTTCAAGTGATGTCGGCGATTACAACATTTCCCTGAATCTGGCGGCCGCCGATGATGAATATGATTATGAGCTTAAATCAGAAGTCCAGGTATATGGAATTTCGGCCCAATTCGACCAGTATTTACTCAATGGCCCGGATAACAACGGCTTCCTTTGCGGTTTTGCCCTCAAGGCCAATGTTGGTGTCGGCTATTATTTCGCCAACTGGGAGCTCTGGGATGGCTTTGCCGGTTATAATGAAACCACCGGCGAGGAAGAGATCATTAACGGTAATCTGGACGGTTCCACGCTGGGCTTTTCTGTCGGTCTGAACGGTGAATTGCCCCTTCCTTTCGCAGAATTGATCGTAGAAGCCTCAGCCAAGTATTTATATCTGAACTTCGGCAACGTGACATGGTATAATTCCAATGACGAGGAAGTTGTGGCACAGTTTTATGACGAACAGGTCGGTCTCGATCTTTCCGGGCCGCGGGCTCAAATCGGGTTTAAACGTTATTTCGCCTGGTAAGACTTGCTGATCTTTAATCTGTTTTTTATATTGGCGCCGCAGTCTGATGGAAAACCTGAAAGAAAGGACCGGATGTTCATGTACAGAAGAATCCCCGGTATATTGATTATTATTTTCGTTCTTCTGGCCCTAGCGGTTAGTGCGACGGCTGGTCCCGAACAGCCTGCTGTTTCGAAGAAAGCGGGGAAAATCCCTGTAGGCGTCAAACCACCAAGTAAGATAGCTTTTATCAATGACGGCGATGTCTGGATGATGGACGCTGACGGTAAAAACCGTTATTGCATCTGTGAAGTCAGAAACGCTCGCGGCGCGATGTCCTTTTCTCCCGATAATAAAAGGATCGCCTTTACCCGCGAAGGTCTCGACAGGAGCAATCTCCCTTCCGGTGAAGGCGGCGGACACAGGCTAAACGATATCTTTATAGCCTACCTTGACTCGGCTCGTACCAATCTCAATTGGTGGACCCGGCTGACTATTACTCTGGGCGCCCAAAACCCGCAATGGAGCCCTGATGGGAGTACTATTTATTGCCAGAATGATATCCATGCCGGTAAGGTTGATTTCATTGTGCCCTCCCACCAAATTGCCCGGATCGAGGCTGAAGGCGGAAATATGGAATATGTTCGCAAAGACTGGCAACTTCTGACAACCAATATGAGCTATCCTACGTTTTCTCCTGACGGCCAAAAGGTAGCATTTGTTATCAACTTCTGCCCCAATCCTGAAAAACTCAGTTTTCAGAATTACGGAGTCCGAGTCCTTGATGTGGATAGTATCATGATACCGGAAAAGCGGATTCGCAAACCATCGCCGGGCCTCGAAAAGGC
>Ga0272443_10004519_pt1 | contig 15107 bp, 20 predicted proteins | sample SSMAcet12_FD_193581 | JGI IMG/M metagenome (GOLD analysis project Ga0272443, IMG submission 193581) | Marine sediment archaeal communities from Little Sippewissett salt marsh, Falmouth, MA, United States - SSM-Acet-12 | ecosystem: Environmental > Aquatic > Marine > Wetlands > Sediment ...
CCCATGACGCGCCGGCCTCGCGTATGCTTGGCCTGCTGGATGGGAATACGTCGCTGGGCCTGGGTGATCAGGATCGTACCGGCGACGATGCCCACGAACGCCAAGATGAGAAACAGGATCTTGGGCGGCCCCAGGCTGCCGGGGTTGGTTGCACCCATCGTCAAATCGGCCGCTCTATAGACATAGATCACGGCTTGCGGCATCCGGGCGATAATGCCGGCCATGATGATAAGGCTGATGCCGTTGCCGATGCCGTATTCGTCGATCTGCTCGCCCAGCCACATCAAAAAGATCGTTCCCGTCGTCAGGCCGACCACCCCGATCAGCCAGAACGACAATGTCCCCTGAAAATCGGGGTAGACGTAGTTCTGCCGCTGCATGTGTCCGATCCAGAACGTCGCCTGGATCAGACACAAACCGACTGTGGCGTAGCGCGTGTACTCCTGGATCTTGCGCCGGCCCGTCTCGCCCTCGCGTTTAAGCTTCTCCAGGGCCGGCACGACGGTCGTGAGCAGCTGGAAAATGATGGCCGCCGAAATGTACGGCATGATCCCCAGCCCGAAAATCGTGCTCTGCTGAAGATCACCCCCCGTGAACATCGCGAAGGCCGTCGCCAACTGCCCGAAGCCTCCCCGATCCTCAGCCTGCTTCTTGAGGGCCTCGGCCATGGTCGTCTGGTCCATCCCGGGAAGCGGGACGTAGTAACCCAGCCGGTAGATGCCCAGCAGCATGATCGTAAAGAGGATCTTGCGCCTCAGATCCGGGATCCGGAAGATATTCGACAAGGTCGCAAACATCGTCACATTTCCAATGATTCGGGCCGGCGAAGCTTCACCGCCTGATCTGGCCCATCCTGTCGACCGCTCATTCGGCCCCCGCCCCCGTCAGCATGACGGGACGGGCGACTCAGGACGCGTTCGTCTCGACCTGTCCGCCGGCCTGGCCGATCTTGGCGGCCGCCGGCGCGCTGAACCGGGTCGCCTCGACCCGGAGCTTTTTGGTGATCGAACCGTCACCGAGGATCTTGACCGGCTGGCGGGCGTCCCGGATCAGCCCCACCTCCTCGAGAAGGCTCGGCGTCACGTGCGTGCCGTCCTCGAAGCGAGCCTCCAGATCACCGACGTTGACGACCTGGTAATCCGTACGGAACTGCGCATTGCTGAACCCGCGCTTCGGAATCCGCCGGAACAACGGCAGCCCGCCCTGCGCGAGCGTCTTCTTGGGCGCCCCGGCCCGCTGGCCTATCCCCTTGTGTCCGCGACCGGAGGTTTTACCGTGGCCCGAACCGGTCCCGCGCCCCACGCGTTTACGCGGTTTATGTCGTTTGCCCTTGGACAGGGCTTCCGAGATCATCATGGCCTTTCGCACCTCCAGCTGAACCGTTCAGCCGCTCCCATACCCACGGTCCCACACACCTGTCGTCGACCCGCCTGCCCCGTCCTCTCACGCCACCCGCTTCGCTCGCCTGCCTGGGGCGCGGCCCTTCGCCTCAAGCGAGGGACACGCCGCGGAGTTTGGACACCTCGTCGCGCTTCCGCAGGGACAACAGCCCCGTAAAGGCGGCCTTAACGAGGTTTTTCGGGCCCGTCGAGCCGTGCACCTTCGTATAGACATCCTTGACGCCGGCCAGTTCCATCACCGCACGCACGCTGGCGCCGGCGATCACGCCGGTCCCTTTCCGGGCCGGCAGCAACAGCACCTGGCTGGCCCGGTACTTGGCCTTGACCGGGTGCGGAAGGGTCGTTCCATCGAGCTTGATATCAACCATCGCGCGCTGGGCCGCCTTGCGGGCCTTCTCGACGGCCGAGGGCACCTCGTTGGCTTTGCCATAGCCGACCCCGACCCGGCTGATACGATCGCCCACAACCACCAGCGCGCCGAAACTGAACCGCCGGCCGCCCTTGACGACCTTCGCGCACCGGTAAATCTTGACGACGGTCTCATCCAATGCGCCCGGCTCACGCTCAGCGGCAGCCTCCGACCGTCCCCCCCGACCGCCAGGGCGACGCCCGGGCCGGCCCTGTGAAGCACCTCCACGGCCCCCTCCCCCGCGCGAAGTTCGGCCCCGGCCCTGCGGCTTGTCGGCCGGTGGGCTGGAAGCCTGCTGCTGCGGCTTTGCATTGGACGGTTCCGCAGCCTGCGGTTCCGCTTGATTGGATGTCGGTTCGTTTGTCAACTCGTCAGCCATGCCTGCCTCAAATCAGATCCTCAGCTGCCGGAATACCCGACAACCCGATCGGCCTGCGAACCACGCGCCGGCCTCCCCTCGACACCACGGGCCGGCCCGACGACCTCCAAACTCTCGGAACCGGCTCCGAGCACTCCCGCCCGCTCTGGAACTTAAAATTTCAAACCCGACTTTCGAGCGGCGTCGGCCAACGCCTTGACCCGCCCGTGAAACTTGTAGCCGTTCCGATCGAAAACCACCTGCTCGATCCCGCAACCCCCCGCCCGCTGAGCGAGCAAGGTGCCGACCTGCTCGGCCGCCGCCCTGTCGCTGCCTTTCTTCAGCCCGCCGCGAAGCTCCTTGCTCAGGCTGCTGGCCTCGACAAGCGTTCGGCCGGCCGTGTCATCGATCAGCTGCACGTAGATGTGCTTCAGGCTCCGTGAGACGGTCAGACGCGGGCGCTCGGGCGTACCGAAAATCGTCTTGCGGATGCGCTTCTGTCGCCGCTGGCGTCGCACCAGTTTCTGTTTGATCCGTTCCATCAAACCACCCGTTGCTCTCGTTGATCCACCGCCGCCCCGCCTCGACCACGATAACTTCCACGCCGTGACATCAAGCCGGCTCAGCCTTATCCGCCGCTGGCGAATGCCTTGCCCTGTTTGCGCTTCACCTGCTCGTCGGCATAGCGGATACCCTTGCCCTTGTAGGGCTCAGGAGGCCGGATCGCCCGTACCTCGGCCGCAAACTGGCCGACCTTCTGCTTGTCGGTCCCCTCGATCGTAAGTCGCGCCGGCTCGTGGTCCCCACGGGCCGATTCGACCTCGACCTTGACCTGCACCCCGTCGGGCACCGGGATCGTGAACTGCGCTTCACGAGGCTTGCCGTTCCGATCGATCCCCCGCCCCATGTAGCCGCAATTCAGCAGCAGGGTCTGGCCTTTCAGTTTGCAGCTGTAGCCCGTCCCGTAAATCTCGAGCTTCTTCTGGTAGCCGCTTTGCACGCCGTGGACCATGTTCGCGATCAACGCGCGGACCAAACCGTGCATGGCGCGCTGCCGCCGGCTGTCGCCGGCACGGGTCACGCGAATCTGGCGTTCCTGGCTGTCGAAAGCAACCTCGACCTCGCCGGGGCAACGCCACACCAGCTCGCCTAAGGCCCCCTTGACCCGGACGTTGCCATCCGCCACCTCGACCGTGACGCCGCTGGGTACTGCTATCGGTCTTTTTCCAATACGCGACATCGCTCGTCGTCCCTTACTTCACTCCCCGCTCGACCGTTCCGCCACGGTTGCTCCGGGCACTTCAGCACTGCCTGACCCGGCTTCTCGCGCGGCCGGCATCAAGTTCCTAATAAACGGTGCAAATCACCTCGCCGCCGATACGCCGCTCCCGGCATTGCCGATCGCTCAGTACACCCTGATTCGTCGATACGATCGCGACGCCCATCCCGTTCAACACGCGGGGCAAATCCTCAACACCGCGGAAATCCCGGCAGCCCGTCTTGGAAACGCGCTGAAGCTGCGTAATGATGGGCTCGCCCCTCGGGCCATATTTGAGCTGGATGCGAAGGATGCCCTGTCGGCCGTCCTCGATCTTGTCGAAGTCGGTGATGTACCCCTCGTCCTTGAGAACCTGCGCCACCTGGGCCTTGAGTCCCGACGCGGGGATCTTCACCTCCCGCAACCGTGCGCGCACCGCGTTGCGGATCCGAGTCAACATGTCAGCTACGGGATCACTCCACATCGTCTATCCTCTTGCCGCCAAGCCTGTCGACCGCTGTTTCCGGATCGCTTCGTTCCGACGGCCCGTCTCCGACCGATCCACACGTCCAATCCGCTTCCGGGTCGCCTGCGCTCCGACCCGTCCACCTTCCACCCGCCGGTTCTGGGCCGCGGTCCACCAAACGACCGCACCGGCCCCCGGCCTACCGCCTACCAACTGGCCTTCTTGAGGCCGGGAATCATCCCTCGGTTGCCCATCTCTCTCAGACAGACCCGGCAGATGCGAAACTTGCGGTAGACGGACCGCGACCGGCCACACACCAGACAACGCCGCACAACACGGCTTTTGTACTTGGCGGGCTTTTGCGATTTATTGATCCATGCTTTCGTTGCCATGCCTACCCAACCCAAAAACGTGCGGTGCCGGTCAAGGACACCGAAATTCCCGTTCTTCCGTCTCCCATCCGTCAGGCGGCGTCCTGTTCGTTCTGCGCCTCCCGGCGGAACGGCATGCCGAGCTTGGCGAGCAACGCGCGGGCATGCCGGTCGTTGCTGGCCGTCGTCACGATCGTGACGTTCATCCCCTGCGGCCACTCGACGGCGGCCGCGTCGATCTCCGGAAAAATCGTCTGCTCGTTGATGCCGAGCGAATAGTTGCCGAACCCATCGAACCCCTGCGGATTAAGCCCGCGGAAGTCGCGAATACGAGGGATCGCCACGTTGATGAGGCGGTCCAGGAATTCATACATCCGCAGGCCACGCAGCGTCACCTTCAGGCCCGTGGGCATTCCCGCACGAACCTTGAAGTTCGACACGCTCTTACGGGCCTTGCAGACGGCGGGCTTCTGGCCGGTGATCGTGCTCAGGTCCTTGGCCGCCAGCTCGAGGCGGCGTTTTTCAGCCACCGCGGAGCCGACCCCCATGGAGACCACGACCTTGGAAAGCTGCGGCACCGCCATCACGTTGGCGATCTCCAGCTCCTCTTTCAGGGCCGGGAGGATCTCCGTCTTGTATCTGTCCAAGAGACGTCCCATCGTTTAACTTTCCGTGCTCTTGCGGGTCAGCTCGCCGAGCCGATGGCCGGCCACCGAAACCCGGTGCTTGGCTTTGACTTTTCCGCTGCCGTCGCGCTCCACCTGGAACCGTACGCGCGTGGGCCGTCCGTCCTTGCCGGCCTTCTCGTCGACCGGCAGCACATTGGAGATGTGCAGCGGCGCTTCCTTCTGGAGCCGGCCGCCCTGCGGGTTGCGCTGGCTCGGCCGCACGTGCCGGTAGACCAGGTTGACCCCCTGGACGACCACCTTCCCGCGCTTCGGGAACACGCGGAGAATCTTGCCCCGCTGACCCTTGTGGTCGCCGGTGATCACTTCCACCAAATCGCCTCGTCGCAGATGACACGCCATGTTCGATGCCTGCCGGGGTTGTGCGTTCCGCTCACCTGTGCACGCCTGAACGTTCAGGCCCGCTGCCGCGGTGCGTCCAACCGAACCTTACTTTTCCAGTGTCAAATCACCTCGTCCGCCAGCGACACGATCTTCATGAAACCTCTCTCGCGCAGCTCCCGCGCGACGGCCCCGAAGATCCGCGTGCCCCGCGGTTCGTTCCTGTCGTCGACGAGAACGACGGCGTTGCGGTCGAACCGCACGTAGCTGCCGTCCGATCGACGGGTGGGCGCCGATGCCCGCACGACCACACCCCGCACCACGCGGGCCCGCCGATTGCCCGTCTTCATGAAGTCGCTGTTGGGCAGCGCTTTTTTCACGGTGCAGATCACCAGATCGCCGATGCCGGCCACCCGGCGCCTCGGCTTGCCGGGCCGGGCCGTGCTGCCGCCCAGAACACGGATCACCATGGCCTGCTTGGCCCCGGTGTTGTCCGCCACGTCGACCATCGTCTGCAACTGGATCATCGCCGTCTCTCGCTCGCCTCAGGAGGCCCGAAAACCTGCCGCCTGGACACCTTGTACGCCTTGAGCACCGGGCCTCGTCCACCCGCTTCGCCTACCTGGCTATTTCCTCTTGGCCGTCCGCCTCCAACGCAAAGACCGCGGCCGCCTGTCCGCTCACCGTCCGATCCGCCTAGGGGCGCCGCTCGATGACCCGCAGGAGGCGCCAGGATTTTGTCTTGGAAATCGGCCGGCACTCCATGATTTCAACGCGGTCGCCCTCCTGGGCCTGCTGCTGCCCATCATGCACGTGCACCACCTTGCGTCGACGCATGAGTTTCCGGTAACGGGGGTGCCGTTCGAGATACATCGCCTCGACGCGCAGCGTCTGGGGCGTTTTGTGTGCGGAGGTGACGACGCCGACCAGCCGACCCCGCGGCTTTCTGTGCTTTTTCTGTTGCACCTGCTCTGCCATCGGATTCTCACCTCTCGTGACCTTCCACCCGCCCGCCCCGAAACCCGAGGCAAGCGATTCCACCTTCGACCGTCCTTTGAAACCACCCGGGCCGCGATGCTTCACCCAACCCCTCGGCCACGCCGGCCGACACAACAGGTTTCCGGGAAGCACCCTCTATCAAATCAAAGCCGTTGAGCCGGCCCTTCGCGTCTCCGACTACCGGAACCTCATAGCCCGGCCCCCTGGGAAATAACGGCAGACCACGCCGCTCAGGCGCGCTTGCCGGTCGCCAGGGCCGCCCGATGGGATTCCTGCTGCTCGATCGTCTTTTCCCCACGCTCGTTCAACACGGTCAGGACGCGTGCGATGTCGCGCCGCGCCCGGGTCAGCAGCGAGGGATCCTGAAGCTTTTCGGTCACCGCCTGGCTTCGCAGGTCGAAGACGTATCGGCGAAGCCGGTCGAGTTCGCTGTAGAGCTCTTCGGTCTTCATCTCGCGGATTTCCGAAGCCTTCATCGCACCGCTCCTCGATCTCGGAGGCCGCCTCTGCCGCCGTCACCTGCTCCCCGGTTCCCTGACTCCGCCCCACCGCTGCCGCACGACCTCGTCCGTCCTGTCACTTTCCCCTTACAGGTGGTGCCGGCGGGTAATGAACCGGCATCGGAACGGCATCTTGTGGGCGACCCGTGCCAGTGCCTGGCGGGCCACGTCCTCGCTGACGCCTCCGATCTCGTAGAGAACCATCCCCGCACTGACGACGGCCGCATAGTATTCAGGCTCGCTCTTACCCTTGCCCATGCGCGTTTCGAGCGGCTTGGCGGAGATCGGCTTGTGCGGGAAGACACGGATGTAAACGCGTCCCTGCCGGTGCAGGAAATGCGTGGCGGCCATACGGCCGGCCTCGATCTGCCGGGCCGTCATCCAACCGTGCTCGAGCGACTGGAGGCCGAAATCCCCGTGCGCGACGGTAGTGCCCCGGTAAGCCACCTCGCGCAGCTTGCCGCCCCGCTGCGATTTTCGGTACTTGAGCCGCTTGGGCATCATGGCCATCGCTGACTGTCTCCCTTGCCTTGCCGGCCAAAAGCGTATTGGCCCGGTTCGCCCGCCTGCCTCACAGGCGACCGCGTCGACGCATGCCGCGGGTATCCGTCACCTCGGGGGTGACCTCCTCGCCGAACTTGCCCAGGTAGATCCAGACCTTGATCCCGATCGTCCCGTAAGTCGTCTTGGCAACCGCGTAACCGTAATCCACGTTCGACTGGAGCGACTGGAGCGGGATCGAGCCTCGCATCTGCGTTTCCTTGCGGGCCATCTCAGCCCCGCCGAGCCGGCCGCGGCAAATGACCCGGATGCCCTTGGCCCCCGCGTTCATGGTCGTTTCGCAGCGCATCTTCATCGCCCGGCGAAAACTGACGCGCTTCTTGAGCTGCTCGGCGATCGCCTCGGCCACAAGCTGCGCGTTGAGGTCGGGATGTTTGACCTCCACGATATTGACCGTGATCTTCCGGTCGATCAGGTCTTCCAGATGTTCGCGGAGTTTGTCGACCTCGGCGCCTTTCGGGCCGATCACCAGACCGGGCCGGGCCGTGTGCAGGATGACCCGCACTTCGCTTCGCGTCCGCTCGATCTCGACCTTGCTGACGGCCGCATAGGGCGGACGCCGGTTGAGCCGCTCGTCGATAAACGAGCGGATCTTGTGATCCTCGATGAGGAATTCACCGTAGGCAGCCTTGGGGGCATACCACCGGCTCTTCCAGTCCAGCGTGATGCCGGTCCGAAACCCGATCGGATTGACTTTCTGTCCCACGCTTGGCTCCCTACGACGACGCGCCGCGGCCTTGTCGGGCCGCATGCGTCGAAATACCTCCTCAACGTTCCCCGACGGCCACGACGAGGTGACTCATCCGCTTGGCGATCGGATGGGCGCGCCCGCGATCCTTCGGGCGCCACCGGCGGAAATACGGGCCGGGGTCGACCCGCGCCTCGGTGACGAAAAGCGAACGAACGTCCGCCTCCTGTTCGTTGGCGTTGGCGATCGCGGACCGCAGTACCTTGTCGATCAGCCGGCTGCCGCGCTTCGTGGTGAAGCGCAGCGTGTCCTGCGCCAGGTTGACATGCTGGCCTCGGATCAGGTCCATCACCAGCCGGGCCTTGCGCGGGCTGATCCGCGCGAAGCGGTGCACCGCCTGCCATCGCCTTTCGGGTTGCGTTGCCTTTGCCACAGTCTCACCTTGCCGCCGGCTCACCGGCGTCACCTGCCGTCCCACCTCTCACGACAAAACCGCACTCCGCCTCTCGCACCAGGTCTTCCCTGCGCCGGTCAGGTCGTCTTCTTCCGGCCGCCGGTGTGCCCCTTGAACATCCGGGTCGGACTGAACTCGCCCAGTTTGTGGCCGACCATCTCCTCGGAAATAAACACCCGGTTGAACCGGTGGCCGTTGTGCACCTCGAAGGTCATGCCGACGAACTCGGGAACAACGGTACACCTGCGCGACCAGGTCCGGATCGGAGCACGGTCGCCTGTCTGCCTGGCACGGGAAACTTTACGGAAGAGTTTCTCGTCGACAAACGGCCCTTTTTTCAAGCTTCTGGACATCGTGGACTTCGTCCATTTTTTGAATGACTGCCGGACCTTTTTTCCCCGACGTTCACTGACGTCGGCCGCCTGCCGCCCGTCGTCGTCGTGCCGGCCATAAGCGGACGCTTACTTCTTCCTCTTCAACACCAACTGCCCATAGCGGGTACTCTTGCGACGGCGCAGGATGCGCTTGTTGGACGTTTTGCGCGGGCTGCGCGTCCGACCGCCCTTGGCCGGCTGTCCCCAGGGGCTGCACGGATGCCGTCCACCGGCCCGGCGCCCTTCTCCGCCACCCATCGGATGGGCCACGGGGTTCATCGAGGTCCCCCGGTTGTGCGGCTTGCGCCCCATGTGGCGTTTCCGGCCGGCCTTGCCGATACGGATGAGCCGATGGTCCGCGTTGCCCAGGGCGCCGATCGTCGCCCGGCATTCGACGCGTATCTGCCGCATCTCCCCGGAAGGCATCAGCAGCGTCGCCCAGTCGCCTTCCCGGGCGATGAGCCGCGCCCGGCCGCCGGCCGCCCGCACGAGCTTGCCGCCCTGGCCGGCGGTCATCTCGATGTTGTGCACGTCCATGCCCACCGGGATCGACTTGAGCGGCATCGCGTTGCCGGCCTTCGGCTCGACGCGCCGTCCGCTCTCGACGTGGTCGCCCGCTTTCAGGCCCACGGGGGCCAGGATGTAGCTCTTGGAGCCGTCTCCATAAACGATCAAGGCGATGTTGCACGAGCGGTTCGGGTCGTACTCGATCGCCTCCACCTGGGCCGGTCCGCTGTCGTTGCGCCGCTTGAAATCGATCCGGCGGTACATCCGCTTGTGACCGCCGCCCCGCCACCACGAGGTGATCTTGCCGTGGTGATTGCGGCCGCCGGTTTTCTTGAGCGGCTCGAGCAGCGCCTTGGTCGGTCGGCGCTTCCTGTCGGTCAACTCCGAAAAGTCGTTGACCGAAGAAGCCCGCCTTCCCGGCGAGGTCGGTCTGTAAAGCTTGACGCCCATCGACAGCCTTCCTCAGATTCCCAAGTACCCCACGATCCTTGCAAACTCAGCGTTCCCTGATCCGCAATCAGAACAGGTCAATGTGGTAGTTCGGGTCCAATACAACGACCGCCTTCTTCCAGGAACGCGTCGTTCCGAACGTCAAGCGGTATCGGCGGCGCTTGCCCCGCCGCGCGGCCGTCCGAACACTGAGTACCTTCACGTTGTAGATTTTCTCGATCGCCTGGCGGATCTGCGCTTTGTTGGCCTCGGGGTGCACCTCGAAAGCGTACGCGCCGCCGCGGGCGGGCCGCGTCGCGCTGGCCGACCAACTCTGCTGGCTCTGGTGCGTACCCTTCTCGGTCACCAGCGGCCTGACAATCGTGTGATACGTATCCATCGCCGACCCATCTCCTACGGATCCGCCCGTCTATCCTTCGCGTGATCCCTTCAGTCCTTGCTCGCGGCCTCTGCTGTTGACCGCCGCTCCGCCTCGCAACTTCGGACCATCGCCTCGTCCCCCTTTGAAGAACCGTCCTCAGCCTGCAGTAGCCGTTTCCTCGCTCGCCGGTCGATAGGTGCTCGGGCACGCCAGAACATTGGCCAACGCCTGCCGGGTGAAAATCACCTTGCGTCGCCGAAGGATCTCGTAGGCGTTCAACTCGTGCACCTGGCGGATCTCGGTCCGCGGGATATTGCGGCCCGACCTGAAAATCGCCTCATTCGGTCCGTCGAGCGCCACGACGCACCCGCGGTCTGCATCGAGTTTGCAGAGCATCTGGAAAAACGGCTTCGTTTTGACCTCGCTGACGGCCAGCGGGTCCACCACCATCACGCCGCCCGCCTTCATCTTGGCCAGCAGCGCGCTGTTGCGGGCGAGCTGTTTCATTTTCCGGGGCATCGCGCGCCGGATGCGCTGCTGCTGCTTGGCGAAGGTCACGCCGCCGCCTCGCCGGATGGGCGTTCGAACATTGCCCATTCGGGCGTTGCCGGTCCCTTTCTGGCGATAGAGCTTCCGCGTCGAACCCTCGACCGCACTGCGGCCGCGGGTGCGGGCCGAGCCCTGTCGCTGATTGAGCTGCCACATCACGACCGCCTGCTTGAGCAGGTCATAGCGGACGCGCTCGCCCAGCAGCGATTCATCCACCTGCATGGAGCCTGTCTGCTCGCCGTCCATGTTGTATACGGGCACGTCCATCATCGAAGCTTCCGCCGACTTTCGTTGACCTACGCTCTCGCGTCGCTCGTAACCGAACTACCTCGGGTACCCCACGCGCTTTCCGCGACCACCGGCCCCGCTCACTGCTTCCCCTTGGCCTGCTGTACGATCACATACCCCCCGTTCGGGCCGGGTACGCTCCCCTTGACCAGCAGGAGATTGTGCTCCTTGTCCACCCGCACGAGCCGATGGCTCTTGGTGGTCCGGCGGACGTGGCCCATGTGGCCGGCCATCCGCTTGCCCTTCTTGATATTGCGGCCCGTGCCGAGGTTGGCGTGGCCGCCGATGCTGCCGGGGCTGCGGTGCTTACGCTCCGTTCCGTGCGAGCCGGGCTGCCCGCCGAAACCGTGGCGCTTCATCACGCCGGCGAAACCGCGCCCCTTCGTCGTGCCGACCACGTCGACAAACCGCACCTCAGCCTGCTCGAACGTCTCGACCGTCCAGACGTCCCCGGTTTCGGCTGCAGGTGGCTCGGTCGTGCGGATCTCGCGGACGAACTTTTTGGGCCCCGTCCCGGCACGGGCGGCATGGCCGATCAGCGGCATCGTCGAGCGATGCGGCTTGACCTCCTCGAAACCCAGTTGGACTGCATTGTAGCCGTCCGAGGTCGTGCCCGACTTCTTGACCTGCAGGACTGAACACGGGCCCGCCTCGATGACGGTCACGGGCACCATGTTCCCGTCATCGTCATAGATCTGCGTCATGCCGATCTTTTTGCCCAACAGTGCCGCCGTCATATCGACAGTCTTCCCTTCAGGCCGCTGGCCGGCCCTCGCTGTCCGCCTCGTTTGCCGCGCGATCAAGCTCACGCAGCCGCATTGTTCTGAACGATGAGTAGATTCGTGAAAAGCCGACCGTCCGCACTACCGTGGCGGGCACCTGCCGAACAGGCTTCGACCGGCCGGGTACTCCACATTTCGCAAACCTGACGCTCGATGCGTCCCGACTCGGACCGGTCCCGGTCACACCCGTCGGCGGTCGAAGGCAATCAGGCTTTAATCTTGACGAACACCCCCGCCGGCACGACCAGCCGGTTCAGGGCTTCCACAGTTCGGGCGGTCGGTTCGTAGATGTCGATCAGACGCTTGTGCGTCCGCATCTCGAACTGCTCGCGCGACTTCTTGTCAATGTGCGGCGATCGCAGGACCGTGTAGCGTTCGACCCGAGTCGGAAGCGGCACAGGCCCGCGCACCCGGGCGTTCGTCCGCTTGGCATGGTCCACGATCTCCCGGGCCGACGCGTCCAGGGATCGCGGGTCGTAGGCTTCCATTCGAATCCGGATTCGCTCACCCTGCATCGTGCTCCCCTGGCGGCTCATCCGCCTGGACCGGCTACCCGCACCCCATTTCCCGTGACTTGGCCGCCTGACATCTGGGAAAGCCTCGCCGGGGCTTCCCCTGAATACTTCCTGCCGGCGGGCCGCCGAAACAAAAGCCCCTTTTGCCCCCTGCTCTGACGTCGATCTGCCTCGCGGATCGGCAGAGACCCATCAGTTTACCCGGGCAACGCCGGCTGTCAACTACTACTTGTGCGAGAAAAATCCGGTTTTTCCCCGGCACCCCGTACCTTCCCTCGTGCCGGGAGCAGGTGGAAACCCGATATTATACCAGAGAGAGTATCGAAGCTGCAACATCGGCCGGTACCACGGCATAGTGGGAGGGTTCCATACTCCAGCCGCCCCGGCCCTGCGTGAGGCTCCGCAATTCCGTGGCATACCCCAGCATCTCACGCAAGGGAACGAGGGCTTCGATCACCCGGCGATCACCGCGGAGCCTGGAATCCGTCACCACGCCCCGGCGGCGCGACAGATCGCTGCTGACACCCCCGAAATAGGCCTCCGGCGCGACGACTTGGACCCTCATGATCGGCTCCATCAGGGCCGGACGGGCCGCCTCGGCCGCACGATCGAACGCACGCCGGGCCGCCGCGTCAAAGGCCAGCTCCGAGCTGTCCTCCTCGTGGACATCCGCCTCCAGCAGCGTGACTTTGACGTTCATCATCGGGTTGCCGGCCAATACGCCCGTGCCGGCCGTGTCGCGAACCCCCTCCTCGACCGCCGCCACGAGCGGAGCCGGCAACACATCCCCCCGCACCTCGTTGACGAACAGCACGTGCTCCTGGCTCTCACCCGGCTCGAATGGCTCGACCCGCAACTTGACCCGGGCGTAGTGCGTACGACCGCCGATCTGCCGGTTGAACTCCTCGGTCGCTTCGCCGGTCGCGCCGACCGTTTCCCGGTAGGAAACCCGCGGCTTGCCGACACGGACGCGGACGTTCCAGGCGCGGCGCAGGCGGTTGATGAGCACCTCAAGGTGCAACTCGCCCATCCCGCTGATGAGCGTCTGACCCGTCTCCTCGTTGACGCGGTACTGGAACGTGGGATTCTCGCGCGTCAGCATGGCCAGCGCTTCGAGAAGCTTGTCCCGATCGGCCGAGGACTCCGGCTCGATCGACATCGAGATGACCGTTTCGGGAAACTCGATCCGCTCGAGCATGATCGGGTGGCGGGCATCGCAGAGCGTGTCGCCGGTCAGCGACTCTTTCAGGCCGAGGACCGCCACGATCTCGCCGGCCTGGGCCTGGTCCACCTGCTCGCGCCGCTTGGCGAAGATGCGGAACATCCGGCTGATGTTCTCTTTGCAGCCGCGACCAGCATTGAATACGCGGGAGCCGGCCTTGAGAACCCCCGAATAGACCCGCACGAAATAGAGATCCATCGGCTTGTCGGCCACCACCTTGAACACGTAGGCCACCAGCGGAGCGGCCGGATCGCACGGGCACTCAACCTTCTCGTCCGAGACCGTCTTGGCCGCCCGACGCTGGGCGCGGGTGGCGGTCGGCACCAGCCGCGTGCCGGTCACGGGCGGAAGGTTCAACGGTGAGGGCAGGTAGTCCACGACGCCGTCCATGAGCCGGTGAATCCCAACCCGCTGGAGAGCCGACCCGCAGAAGACCGGCTGAAGCTTGTTGGCGATCGTCGCCGCCCGTAACCCCGCCTTGAGTTCCTCGTTGGTCAGCGGCTCGTCGTTGATGTATTTCTCCATCAACGTCTCGTTCGTCTCGGCCACCTGCTCCTCGAGCCGGTGGCGGGCGCGCCGGGCGGCCTGCTCGAGCTCGGCCGGTATCGGCGCTATCCGACCGGCGGTCCCCTGCCGGCCCTCGGTGTAATACACCGCCTGCATCACGACCAGGTCGATCAGCCCCTCGAAGAAATTCTCCGCCCCGATCGGGATCTGGACAGCCGCCGGCTGAGCGCCGAGCTGCTGGCGGATCGACTCGAATGACGCCCCGAAATCCGCACCCACCTTGTCCATCTTGTTGATCAAGCAGATCCGCGGAACACGGTAGTGGTCAGCCTGGTGCCAGACGGTCTCCGACTGGGCCTCGACTCCCTCCTTGGCATCGAAAACCGCGATCATGCCGTCCAGGACGCGCAGCGCCCGCTCGACCTCAGCCGTGAAGTCAACGTGCCCGGGCGTGTCGATCAGACAAATGACGTGGTCCTGCCAGGGAAAGCTGACCGCGGCCGAATAGATCGTGATGCCCCGCTCCTGCTCCTCCTGGTCGAAATCGGTCACCGTCGTGCCGTCGTCCACGAGGCCCATCTTGTGGGTCCGCCCCGAGAAATAGAGCATACCCTCCGTCGTGCTCGTCTTGCCGGCGTCGATGTGGGCGGCAATGCCGATGTTGCGCAGCTTGGTCAGGTCGATCGACACCGTGACCGCCTTTCGAAAGGATTACGGCAAAAATCATCAAAGGATAGAAAGCCGCCAAAGGGTATGAATGATACCCCAGAACCGCGCCGTCGGCCAGCAGATTGCGAGGCCAAGCGGCCCGGGCGAGCCTCAGGATGCAAACGGCGTTTTGGCCTCAGCAGTCTGAGGCGAGGGGTCGTCAACAAGCTCCTCCACGACCTCCGGGCTCCGGCCGGCCAGGGTCGGCGGATGCGAGCGGAGCACGAACCACCCCCCTGGCAGCGACCAGATCAACTGGATGATCCGCCCCATGAACGACAGCGAGACGGCTGCCTCGCGGGTTCCCAGGGCTCCCGCATCGGCCAGCAACTCGGCGAAGGCGACCTCCATCACGCCGATGGGCAGGGCACCG
>Ga0272443_10004521_pt1 | contig 15106 bp, 12 predicted proteins | sample SSMAcet12_FD_193581 | JGI IMG/M metagenome (GOLD analysis project Ga0272443, IMG submission 193581) | Marine sediment archaeal communities from Little Sippewissett salt marsh, Falmouth, MA, United States - SSM-Acet-12 | ecosystem: Environmental > Aquatic > Marine > Wetlands > Sediment ...
GAAATCGTGAAGAAAATGTAATTTTGCGCTCCCTGGAAACGACAGATCGCTCCAAAGAGGTTATCCTCGCTGCCTGTAAGCATCTGGACATCCACGTGCATGAGAACATCCTGGAATTCGAGATGGGGGCGTCCCCAAACGATGAGATCCGGTGATGTGATGCTGATGTGATAGCCACCATCAAGGTAGTCGATGCTGTGATCCTCCTCATGCTGGCGATCCCAGCCGCTGGCCGTTCGTGAAAAATCATCTTGAAAGAGGACCTCTCCGGAAGAGACCTGTGGCAACATGGTCGTGCAAGCACCCAGCAGGAGGGGGATATTTAAGCATAGGAGAACGGGGAGAGGGATTCGTCTCATCGATTAACTCCAGTGGAAAGCATTCTAGCACACCCGGCGGTTATTCGATCAGGGACGGCTCCTGGTTATGTTCCGGGCGAGAGATTATCCAGTATTCGCTGGGCCCGACCGCCAACATCGCCGCCCGGATCGAGTTCAACGGCGTATTTTAATGCTGCCCTTGCGTTAACCGTGTCGCCGAGCACCTGCCGCAGCAACCCCCAGTGCAGCCAGGGGAGAGCGGAGGTGGGATCTGCATGGATTGCTCGCCTGAGCATGCGTTCGGCCAGCAGCGTGTCCCCGGCCAGTAGATGAGCGTAGCCAAGGGTATCGAGTGAGATGCTGTCGCCGGGAGAGAGGATGAGCGCATTCCGGGCAGCAGGGATGCCCAGTGTGTGCAACTCAATCTCGAATTGGATTGAAAATTCCGCCAAAGCGCGCCAGAAGGTAGATCTATCGGGTGCAAATTGTACTGCCTCCAGATACATGCGCCTGGCGGAAGTTAGATCACCGGATGCGGCGTAGGCGGCGGCAAGTTCAGCGTAGACGGCAGGGTCGGCAGGATGTCCTTGCAGAAGTTGCTCCAGCAGGACAACGGCACGAATTGGAAGCTGATTCCGCTTCCAGTAATCGGCCAGGAAGAAGTTGGCGGTAACTGAAGTCGGATCAAGTTCGTAGGCGGTCTCCAGATGTTGAATGCCATCAAGATTCAATTGCTCGAGCACATAGCCAAGATAGGCATGCGCATCGGCGTACTCGGGTTCGAGTTCGAGCGCTTTTTCCAGTGCAGCCCGGGCAAGCTGCCAGCGCTGGTGGCGCACGAATGTCTGGCCGACTGCGGCAAAGCTGTACCCCGGGTTATTTTCTACTCGAGCATCCTCGATGGACCGGATAAGAGCAGGAAGCAGGCTGCTGGGATCGGTTTCTTCCTGGAGTGCGGCTCGCAGCAGCGGCAGCGCATCTTCAGGTGCCTCCACTGCCGTCAGGAAGGCAAAGGGAACAAGCGCTTGGAGGTCGCCGGGCGATTGACTGAAGATGTCCTCGCTAAGGGAGAGGGCCGGACCTATTTCGCCGGCATCCAGATAAGCGTCTCTTAATTGATTCAGAAACTCGAGATGGTTTTCGCACTGGGGTGATTGATTATGCGCGGCCTGCGTGAGATTGCCCTGTTTTAGCTGAACCCAACCGAGCAGGCATGCAGCGCCAATGTTGCCGGGCTCACGAACACAGATACTGCTAAGAAGCTCCGTTGCATCCTCCAGCAGGCCAGCATGGTAGGCGAGCTCCGCTGCAGTGTATTCCAGACCGGGAAATTCGGGATCGAGTTCCAATGCTTCCCTTACGGCGAGGTAGGCTGCTCCCGCGTCACCCTGTGAAGCGGCGAGTTCAGCCTGGTTGATCGCGTCATCACGCTGGATCTCGCTGGGGGTAGACGCGAGGAGCAGCAGAAGTGACGCCATCACGACAAGGATGGTATAGGGGCTTCGGAGGATTTTTCTGACTTTCGAAATCATCTTTTTCTCAGGATTGATTATAGCCTTTCCGAAACGATACGCAGATATGATAATTTGTGTCCAGCATGCTCACGGTCTATAATCGGAGCAATCTCCCAGGAGGAATAGGCTCATGGACTTTCGTTTGTCATCAGAACATGAAATGATCCGTAAGATGGTCTATGATTTCGCGCAGAAAGAAGTTGCGCCAACCATCACGGAATGGGATCAGAAGCAGGAAATGGCGCCGCATGTACTTGAAAAAATGGCCGAGCAAGGCTTGCTTGGCATCTGCGTTCCCGTGAAGTACGGCGGACAAGGGATGGACTACATCTCTCTCGGTTTGGCCAGTGAGGAGCTGGAATACGTTGATACTTCTCTTCGCGTGGTCTTATCGGTCCATACCGGCCTTTGCTGCCTGACGTTGCTTCAGTGGGGGACTGATGAGCAGAAGAAGGAATTTCTGCCCAAGATTGCGTCTGGAGAGCTGATTGGCGGGGGCGCTTTCTCTGAGCCCGGGGCGGGCTCCGATTTCGCCAGCATGCAGATGACCGCTCGTCGCGATGGCGACGATTTCATCCTTAATGGGGAGAAGATGTGGATCTCCCTTGCCACGAAAGCTGACGTAGCTATTGTGACCACCCGCAGTCTGCTCGACGCCGAAAAACCTTCCCAAGGCCTGACCTGCTTCTTGGTAGACCTCCACAGCAAAGGCGTCACAACTGGAGATATCCATGGAAAGCTCGGAGTCCGGGCTGGATCAACGGGGTGGATTGCCATGCAGGACGTCCGCGTTCCTGCGAAGAATATGATCGGCACGGAAGGTGAGGGTTTTAAGATTACCATGTCGGCATTTGACAATGGCCGCTATACCGTTGCTGCTGGCGCGACGGGTTTGATCCGGGCAGCGTTGGATGCGAGCGTAAAATATGCCGCTGAACGTGAGACGTTCGGTCGCCCGATCATGGAACATCAACTGGTCCAGGCGAAAATCGCAAGCATGCATCTGAACCATGAAATTGCCCAGTTGCTGTATTTGAAAGCGGGCTGGAAGAAAAACATGGGTATGCGCAATACACTCGAAACCTCGCGTGCGAAACAATTCGCGACGAATGCTTCCTTCAACGCAGCTTCGGAGGCAGTTCAGATCCACGGCGGATATGGCTTCAGTGATGAATATCCTGTGGAGCGCTTCCTGCGCAATTCCAAGGGCGCTGTGATTTATGAAGGCAGCAACGAAATCCAAACGCTCATTCAGGCCGGCTATGCGCTCGGCAAGCGGCGGGATAAACCCCTCCGCTGCGAGCTCCCGGCGTACGATGAGGATGCCTGGCTGGAAGAATAGAACATCAGATCGGAGCACGACGCGCGCATTAGAATTGATCGAGGAGGGCTGCGTTGAAGATTGTTGTTTGTGTTAAACAGACTGTAGATACCGCTGCGGAGATTGCAGTGGAGCAGGGCGTGATTTCATGGGGGGATACCCCGCTGGTCCTGAATCCATGGGACGAATTTGCCGTGGAGGAAGGCCTGCGCCTGCGTGAAGCGCATGGTGGTTCGGTCACTGCGCTTACAGTGGGGGCTGAGTCAGCGCAGGACGCGCTGCGCAGTGCGCTCGCAATGGGTGCGGACAATGCAGTCAGGATTTCGGATTCAGGTCTGGAATTCGCTGATTCGCTGGTGATTTCCACAGTGCTCGCCGCTGCTATTCACAAACTTGATGAAGTCGACCTGGTCCTTTTCGGGCGCGAAGCGGTGGACAGCAACGCAGGTGTGTTGAGTGCGCAGGTCGCCCGCCGGTTGGGTTGGCCTTCACTCGCTTTAACAGCTGCAATTCCTGTTCTCACTCCTGCGGACAAATCGATCGAGGTGGAGCGTATGCTCGACCGGGGTCGCCAGCGGGTGAGATCATCCCTGCCAGCAGTGATCAGCGTCGTCAAAGAGATTAACGAACCGCGCTACGCGTCGTTCATGGGCATTCGCAAGGCTTCACGCGTAGAAATTCCGATTTGGAGCCTGGCAGACCTCGGTGTTGACTCTGTTCAACCTGGCGTGGCCTGGCTGGAGATGTCTGCTGCACCCCAATCCGACGTGGCCTGCGAATTCATCGAGGCCGTTGATGAGGCGGCTGCAGCCCAGACGCTTGTCGCTCGTCTGCGCGAAGAGAAGGTGATCTGATGACATCAAAATTGCTTATCTACATCGATCACCATGATGGGATGATCACGCCGGCTTCACGTGAAGCGCTGGGCGCAGCACACCAACTTGCCAAGGCGAGCGGAGCGCAGGTGGAAGCGATTGTCCTCGGGATGGATACAGGTCTGGCTGCTGAGGAGGCTGCTCGCAGCGGTGCTGCCAGGGTTTTTCAGGCCAATGCTCCTGATCTGGCAGATTTCCGAGCTGAGGTCTATGCCGGGGTGGTTGCATCCCTGACGGCCGGAGCCGAGGCCGTGCTGCTGCCGGATAACGGACGGACACGAGAACTGGCTGCGATCCTGGCCGTGGATCTTGAGGCGGGCTTGATACCGGATGTTATTGAACTTGAGGTCCGCGAAGGCGCCATTGTGGCGAAGAGGGCAATATACTCAGGGAAGGTCCACACTTCCATTCGCGGCACCGGGCGAAAACCAGTCGTCCTCACACTCCGCAGCCGGGCTTTTCCTGCTTTTTCAGGGGAGGGATCTCCCGGAAAAATCGAGGGGATCGAGGTTCCTCCGATTCAAGCGCTCAGCGAGGTGCTCAGTTATCAAACCTCACAGGAGGCTGTCAGTCTGGCAGATGCAGGCATCATCGTCGCTGGTGGGCGCGGTCTCTCGAATAATCCTGCGTTGGAAGCGCCTTCAGATTTGACCGATCCCGAAGCGATAGAAAAATGGAAAGCCATGGAGGGCTTCAAGCAGCTCCAGGAACTGGCCGGTGTGATGGGCGCAGCAGTTGGCGCCACACGAGCCGTGGTTGACGCCGGTTACGTCGACTATAACCATCAGATTGGCCAGACCGGCAAAGTAGTATCTCCGGATCTGTACCTGGCTTTTGGCATCTCGGGAGCGATTCAGCATCTTGCAGGCATTCGTTCAGCCCGGACGATTATCGCAGTGAACAAGGATGCTGAAGCTCCGATATTTAAGTCGGCGCGCTTCGGCATTGTCGGCGACATGCACAAGGTTATTCCGGCGCTGATGGATGCGTTTAAGGAAATGTCGGCGCAGTAGCGGTGAGACCGCTGGAAATTGGTGAGCGGGTCAATCCGCTGATCACGACGCAATTATTACCCCTCGCTTATGCGCTAGGCACAGGCGAGTGCGTCCTGCATCTGGCGTGCAACGGGCGGGGCAGCGAAGGAAAGTCCTTCTGGAGAGCCGTATGAATACAAAAGGTGCTTTTACATTTGTCCTTCACTCGCATCTTCCATATGCCCGCCAAGCCGGGCGTTGGCCGCATGGGGAGGAATGGCTCCATGAAGCAGCGGCTGAAACCTACATCCCTCTTTTGAACGCGCTCAACAGGCTTGCGGATGACGGTGTTCCCGCCCGACTGACCCTGACTCTGACCCCCATTCTCCTTGAACAATTAAACGATGAAGATGTCCGCAGAAATTTCAGCCAGTATCTTGATTTACGGATTGCGGCCGCGGATGATGATCTCCTGCGCTTCCGTGAAGAACCGGGGAGCCAGCTGTACGCCCTGGCGAGTTATTATCGGGATTGGTACCAGCAGATTAAAGATGTTTTCACGACCCGCTATGAATCCAATCTTGTGCCCGCATTCCGGAAATTACAGGACGCAGGGATACTTGAAATTGCGACCTGCGCAGCAACGCATGGATACCTGCCGCTTCTGAGTAGGGACGAATCCATTCAGATCCAGCTGCGAACGGCGGTGAAGAGCTACACGCGTTTGTTTGGCCGGCCGCCGAGGGTGATCTGGCTTCCAGAATGCGCATACCGCCCGGGTTATACATCTGTGGATGGAACGGTTCGAGCGGGCATTGAGGCGTTTCTGGAAATGAATGGGATTGAACTGTTCTTTGTGGAAACGCATCTTGTGGAAGGCGGAAGGCCGCAGGGGATTTCTGCGGGCGATGCAGTCGGGCCTTACGGATCGATCACCCGCCGCTATCTGGTTCCCTTCAAGGAATCCCAGCCCACACCCGAAACGACGACTTTCCAGCCCTATCTCGTCGGCAGCTCGGGGGTGTCGGTCATCGCCCGCAACAAACGAACGGGACTGCAGGTCTGGAGCGCAGATTGGGGCTATCCGGGCGAGTTCGACTACCGCGAATTCCATAAGAAAGATGGTTCTTCCGGGCTTCAATATTGGCGTGTGACCGGTGCGCGTATCGATCTGGCCGAGAAGGATCTTTATCATCCCGACTGGGCGGCGGCGAAAGTTCAGCAGCATGCCGATAATTTTGCACATCTGGTTGAAGACCTGCTTCAAGGCTACGCCCAGCAGAGCGGTGAGTACGGCTTGATTTCCGCAAATTACGATACAGAACTATTCGGTCATTGGTGGTTTGAGGGTGTGGACTGGATTGAAGGGGTGTTGCGCAGGTTGGCGTCTTCGGAAATCGTAGAACTGACCAGCGCCGGTGCCTTCGTCCAGGAGCATCCCCCCAGCACTGCTATTCAACTTCCGGAAGGTTCCTGGGGGGCAGGGGGGACGCACTTCGTCTGGGACAACGCAGATACGCATTGGATGTGGCCGGTGATTCATCAGGCAGAGGATGAGATGGCTGCGATGCGGGCTGCATCCCCCGATGCTTCCGGGGCGGTCGAGACAGTACTCAATCAGGCTGCACGGGAATTGCTCCTGATTCAATCCTCGGATTGGCCGTTTCTTGTGACAACCGGCCAGGCGCGGGAGTATGCCACCCAGCGATTCCTGCAGCATGTCGAACGCTACAACATGCTCATGAAAAGCGTGCGCGAAGGCACGCCGGATCTGCAGTTCTCGGCATGGTGCTGGGAGAAGGATAAAATATTCCCGGAGATGGATTACAGGTGGTACTCAAAATGAAAGTCCTGCAGCTTGCGGCTGAAGCGACGCCGCTGGCGAAAGTCGGCGGTCTTGCAGACGTGGTCGGCGAACTGCCCCGGGCACTTTACCAACTGGACGTAGATACCCGGGTCATGATCCCGATGCATCCAACGATAGACCGTAAAGCTCTGGCGATCACCCCAACTGTCTCCTTCAGCGTTCCACGGGGAACGGGCTCAGTACAAGCTGAGGTTTATGAAACGACGCTTGGCGGTGTATCCTACTACATGATCGACGGCGCCCCCGTACGCGCCGGCGTGGGAGTTTATAACGAACCAGCGATTGATGCCGAGAAATACGTTTTCTTCTCCATCGCCGCCATGCATGCCGCAGCTGCAATCGATTGGAAGCCAGATTTACTGCATGCTCACGACTGGCATGCAGCCCCGGGTTTGCTTTGGCTGAACAGCGTTCGCGATCGCGATCCTTTTTGGGGGGATGTGCGCAGCCTGCTTACACTGCATAATTTGCCATATTTCGGACCGGGATGCGAAGAGACCTTCCCTGCGTATGGGATCGAATCGCTGCAGGGATGGCCCGTTCCTGATTGGGCAGCTTGGCTGCCCCTGCCACAGGCTATCGCGGCAGCCGATTGGCTCTCGACGGTCAGCCCAACCTATGCGCAAGAAATTCTCACTCCGGAGTATGCCTCTGGCTTGGACGAACTCATCCGCTCCCGAAGCGATCGGCTTACGGGCGTTCTGAACGCAATTGATTTCAATCTCTGGGATCCGGCGAAGGATCCGAAAGTGCCGGTTCATTTCGGCAGGACAGAGATTACGAAACGTCTTGAGAACAAACATCTCCTTCAGCAGGATCTGTCGCTTGCTTCGATAGACGTACCTTTGATTGTCATGATCACGCGGGTGGACTATCAGAAGGGGATCGACCTCGCCCTGGGTGGGCTTGAGCAGCTGACCGATACGGATTGGCAGTTCGTGCTCCTTGGCATCGGCTCGCCCGACCTTGAGGCACTTGCCAGCGCATTTGGGGAGAAGCACCCGGATCGAGTCCGAATTATTCAATCCTTCCGCCCGATGTTGTCGCATCATATGTACGCAGCCGCAGACATGCTCCTGATGCCCTCGCGCTATGAACCCTGCGGTTTGGCCCAGCTGATCGGCATGCGCTATGGCACTGTTCCAATCGCGCGCGCCACCGGGGGGTTGAAGGACACAATCATCAATCACTCACCCGCCCAAACCGGGACGGGATTTCTGTTTGAATCGGCAGATGCGGATGCATGTGCGGATGCAATCAGGCGTGCGCTCGACGTTTATCAAGATCGAGACGCCTGGAAGCAGGTTCAGAAGCGCGCAATGGCACATGAATTCTCGTGGAATCTCGCGGCCAGGAACTACAAGGCGCTGTATGAGAAGATCCAGCAGATTCATAGAGACCACCATGAGCAGTGAGCAACCCCGGCGGAGGAGTGGAGTATTACTGCATCCATCCTCCTTGCCCGGAGACGGCGGGATCGGAGAGCTCGGGACGGAAGCCCATCGCTGGGTGGCATTCATGGAAGCTGCGGGGCTGGGGACATGGCAGATGCTGCCGCTTGGTCCTACCGGTTATGGCGATTCCCCATATCAGAGCTTCTCCACCTTCGCGGGCAATCCTCTCCTCATCAGTCTGGACTCGCTGGATGAGGCAGGCTGCCTTCCTGAAGCGCTCTCTGAAAACCGTGAGCGCTATGGCGAGGGCGCTGTTGATTTCGGCCGGCTCATCCCTGCCAAGCTTGCTAGTCTGAGGCAAAGCGCTGAATTCTTTCAGAAGCAAAGCCCTTCAGCCCTCCGGACCGCTTATCGAGATTTTTGTGATCATAACGCCTGCTGGCTGGATGATTATGCTGAATTCATGGCGGTGAAGGATCTGCACCAAGGGTCATCGTGGGTCGAATGGAATAAAAACCTACGTGACCGTGACGAGCACGCGCTTTTACTCTTCCGAAAAGAATTCCAGGCCGAGATAGAGATTTTCAAAATCTGGCAATTCTTTTTTTTCCAGCAGTGGGATCAAGTACACCGACTCGCATCGCAAGCAGGTATTGAAATCATAGGAGATATACCCTTCTTCGTGGCGCACGACAGCGCTGACGTTTGGGCGCATCCGGAGCTGTATCATCTGGATAAAAGCGGCCGATCCACGGTTGTGGCCGGCGTTCCACCGGATATATTTTCCCCAACTGGTCAGCGCTGGGGCAATCCGCTCTACCGGTGGGATGTGCTGAAGGCGGAAGGTTACCAATGGTGGATTGAGCGCATCATGCACACGCTCAAGATGGTGGATGTGGTCCGGTTGGATCACTTCCGCGGCTTTGAAGCCTACTGGGAAGTCCCTGCGGCCTCGCCAACGGCGGAATTAGGCGAATGGGTGCCGGGCCCTGGGGACGACTTCTTTGAAGCGCTGGAGCAGCGAGTCGGGCGCCTGCCAATTATCGCCGAGGATCTGGGATTGATCACGCCGCCCGTGATCGCACTGCGGGATCAATTTGAACTGCCGGGTATGAAAGTGTTGTTCTTCGCCTTTACAGGAGATCCAGATCACGCATATCTCCCCCATAACTACACCTCGCGCTTTGTTGTGTATACGGGAACCCACGACAATAACACAGCCCTCGGCTGGTATGAAGATGCCGATGAATCTGTCCGTGATTTCTGCCGGCGCTACCTCGCGACAGACGCCAGGGACATTGCATGGGATTTCATCCGGGCCGCGTGGAGCTCTGTGGCCGACCGGGCCATCGCTCCTCTGCAGGACTTCCTCAGCCTTGGAAGCGAAGCGCGTATGAATTTTCCGGGACGCGCCGAAGGGAATTGGTCGTGGAGAGTGCACCCAGACCAGCTTGATCAAGCGCTCGTCGATCGCATCCGGTCGATGAATGCGCTGTACAGCCGGCTCAGGACGTAGTGGCTTGATTTGAATGTTCGGATAGATCCTTGAAAGGAGGAGGGGTATGAAAATTGCCGTGTTAAGCGATAGTCATGACAATATCTGGAAGCTGGATGCGGCCATGAGCATCCTGAGTAAAGCAGATGCTGTCCTTCACTGCGGGGATCTCTGTTCACCTTTCATGGTCAAGCGAATGGCGGAGGATATTCAGGCGCCCATTCACGTCGTCTGGGGCAATAATGACGGCGATCGTTTCAACATCCTCAAACTTTCACAGAACTATCAACACATCCATATCGAGGGCCCGTATTGTGAACTTAACCTGGGCGGCCGTGAGATCGCGATGACGCATTATCCCCAGATTGCGTGCGCCGCTGCGCATTCCGGCCAATACGATCTGGTCTGCTACGGCCATGATCACACCGCTTACCAAGAGCGCGTTGGGTCCTGCCTGGTCCTGAACCCGGGCGAGCTGATGGGATTGAGGGGGCGGAGCACGGTCGCGTGCGTTGATCTAGAGACCATGGAAGCTGAGGTGATTGAGATCTAGCGCTACATATGTGTCATCAATCCGAAACAGTCTCTTGCTGCCCGCGTTCCGATGGGATGGGGGCAGCTTTGGATTCTTGCTCGTGTCTTCAGGACAACATGCTTGATGGGCAACGCCAGAATCGAAAGCTATACCTGCTCTTGATTTATGATTCGAAATCCACCATTGAGGATGCGCTGTATGCCAGGTACGTTCTGAGACCATCCGGGCGGTCGTGCCGTTCCGAATCGTCCAGTGCTTGTTCGGCCGCCTGTGGGCTTGGAAAGCGGTTGCCATTCAATCGAGTGGTTATCGGATATGATGTTTATCATCTGATTGTATTGAGGGGTACGCGTGAAGCTCAAGAAGTATTTTAAGATTGCCGGTGCAAGTCTTGCCGCCATCATCCTTCTTGTGATGGCAGGAATGGTGATCTGGTCGAAAACCGGAACCTACCCGGCTCGAAACGTCGCCTTGTCTGCACTGGAGTCGACCGACAAAGTCACAATTACTTATGACAGATGGATCGTGTTTGAGCCTGCGATGGAGATCGATACCGGGATCATTTTCTACCCGGGCGGCCTGGTGGAGCCATCCGCCTATGCGCCGGTCCTGCATGCCATCGCGGAGGAGGGTGTGCTGGTTGTCATCACCCCCATGCCCTTGAACCTGGCGATTTTTAACGCCGGGGCAGCCAACGCGGTGATCGACGCCTATCCACAGATAACGACCTGGGTGATTGCGGGCCATTCACTTGGCGGTGCGGCAGCCGCGATTTACGCCGAGAACAACCCGGCAGCGGTCGATTTCATCGCCTTATGGGATTCCTATCCGCCGGGCAGTTCCGACTTATCGGATAACGACATAGCAGCCCTGTCCATTTACGGCACCACGCAGGATGTGCCCAACACGGATAACTTCGACCAGAACAGACCTCTGTTGCCGGCAGATACGCTCTTTGTTGCAATCGAAGGGGCCAGCCATGCCCAGTTCGGCGACTATGGCCCCCAGAAGGGTGACGTTGTCCCCTCGATCAGCCTGGCCGAGCAGCATCAGCGTGTTGCCGAAATCATGTTGGAGTTCATTAATCCCTGATCAAACGACCTGGGTCATATCGACGCGGATCAGCCCTGCGATGTTCTCTTCCGTAGCTTAAAAGGATACATAACATACAACCGCTCAAGCATTCGCTTGAGCGGTTTCAGCGCCCCTGCGGCGACTCGAACGCCGGCTTCTGCCTCCGGAGGGCAGCGCTCTATCCACTGAGCTACAGGGGCATTTCTGGCCGGATTGTATCGCAAGCCATCCGACTCGACAAGGCAGGGGGTTATGGATGTAGGGAGTCAGGATCGTATTCGTGGAGATTTACGGATAGAATTTAGGCAAAGCACAATCGCTCTGGCGTAGAAAGGAGAGATGACTTATGCAGAACGCTTCCTTGCAAGCCTTCATGGAGAGCATTCCGGATGCCTTCCTGGCGGAAAAAGCGGGGGATCTGGAAGCAAGCGTCGTGCTGGACGTGGGGGATGAAGCCTGGTCTCTCCTGATTAAAAACGGCGCATGCAGACTTCAGGAAGGAGATCTTCCTAACGCGGACCTGCGCTTACAGGCCAGCGAGAAGGATTTACTGCGACTCTTTAAGGGGGAGCTGAATCCTATGTTTGCGTTCACAACACGCAAGCTGCGACTCAAGGGAGATGTAAACCTGGCCATGCGCTTGATCCAATATTTTGATCTGGTCTGACATGGCCGTGCAAGCTCTCCTGCAGAACCATCGGGGGTGCGGCGTCAATCGGATCCTTTATCGACGTCGGTCTTTTCTATGTAGTGAAATTTTATTCGGGTGATGTCCGGGAGGAAGGGATCCAGGTCCATCGCCCGCAGGACTTCGTCTGGCCGCCCCGTTTTTCCAGGTTGGAGGCACACCTTCAGCAAGAGCATCTCCTGACCGTCCGCTCTTTGGTTCACCTGCAATTCCTCGATCAAAGGCAGTAGATCATAGCTCTTGCCGCGGCGCTCGCGGAGGATGGAAGATTGTGAAAGCAGCTGTTCCACGCGTTTCTTGAGATCTTCTGGCTGGTCTTCCTGATGCCATTCAATCTGGTATTCGGCCGAGGCGAGCAGGTTTTGTAAAGCAGGCTCTTTCGGGGGCGCTTGACGGGCCTCGACAAAACGGAGTCCCTCCGGTGATGCAGCCTGCAGCGCTGCAATCATCTTATCCGGCGCGATGGGTTGTTCCAACCAGATATCAGCGATTTCGCAGAGGCTGACGATCCCCAGGGGAAGGGCTGCGCCGAGGTTTATTTTTGGGTGGGGGTGAAACCCATGGGAATAGGCCAGGGGCAGTTTTGCCCGGCGGAGGGTACGTTCGAAAGTCCGCTGCAAGTCAAGCTGGCCGCCGAATCTCATTGCACCTTCTTTAGCGAAGGTGATGAAGTAGCGTACTTTCTCAGGTGTGATTTGATCAGCCGGCACCGTGCCCTCGTTTCTCCGGGATCTCGGGACACGCCCATGCAGGACCAGGGTTTTCCCGCCGAAGTTGTGAGAATTTGGGCAGGATGCCGCAGGCGTAGCAATGGCTGCGGCAGTCGGGGCGAATCTCGCCGGATTTGCTCATCCGGTAATCTTCAAGCAGGAACGATTTCTTGACGCCTGCATCGATATGATCCCAGGGCAGGATTTCATCCTCCCCCCGCTCACGGTGGGTGTAGAAATCTGGATCCACGCCGCTCATCGTGCAGGCCAGGAGCCAGTGCTCGATGTCGAAATGCTCCCGCCAGGCGTCGAACTTGGCGCCGTGCTGCCAGGCATGCAGGATGACTTCGCTGAGCCTGCGGTCGCCGCGCGAAAGCAGCGCTTCGAGCATGGTCTCCTCAGGCGCTGTCCAGTTAAGTTTAAGCCCCGGTCCGCGCAGCTCACGCCGGAGCAGATCCTGCTTGGCCTTGATCATCTCCGTTGTATCGGCAGGCACCCATTGAAAAGGTGTATGCGGTTTCGGGATGAAGGTGCTTACGCCGGCGTTCACCTGGGCGCGCTTCCCGATATGCTTGCGTCCCTCATCACGGACGAGCTTGCAAAGATCGGCGATCGCCTGGACGTCTTCGAGGGTCTCGTCGGGATGGCCGATCATGAAGTAGAGCTTGATGGTGTGCCAGCCGCGGCTGAATATGTCGGCTGCGGTTTCAAGCAATTGCTGAGTCGATACCGGCTTGTTGATAATCCCGCGCATGCGCTCTGTGGCAGCTTCCGGAGCGAGCGTAAAACCACCCCGATTGGAGTTTTCCAACAGCAGGTCCATCAATTCGACCGAGAATGACTCGATCCGCAGGGATGGGAGCGATATGTTTAAGTGCCGGCCGGCAAAACGCTGGTTGACCCCTTTAACGAGTTTAAGAATCTGGCTGTAATCGGAGGAGGAGAGGGACAGCAGGCCGACCTCCTCATAACCGGTTGAGTCCAGGAGCAGCTCAATGGAATTGAGAATTTCTTCCACGGGTCTTTCTCGAACGGGCCTATTAATCATCCCGGCATGGCAGAAACGGCAGCCGCGGGTGCAGCCGCGCATGATCTCAATCGGCACACGGTTGTGGGTCACGTCAATAAAGGGAACCAGCAGCTTGTCCGGAGGCGGGGGGAGCACCCCGACGATGCGTTTCAGAATGCGGGCTGGGGCTTCGGGCACAATCGGTTCCACGCCAGCGATGGTTCCGTCCGGGTTGTAGTCGACAGCATACAGCGAAGGGATGTAGATGCCATTGATGGCCGCAAGGCTGCGCATCAACGCCGCTCTGGGTTTGCCGCTGCCCTTCCAGGCGAGCACCGCGCGGGCGACGTCGAGGATGGCTTCCTCGCCTTCACCGATCACGAACGCATCGATGAAGGGCGCCATCGGTTCAGGGTTGAAAGTTGCATGCCCACCGGCGATCACGACCGGATCCGCATCGGTCCGATCCTCGCTGCGCAGGGGAATCCCGGCCAGGTCGAGCAGGTTGAGGGTGTTGGTGAAGATGGTCTCGTACGGCAGGGAGATCCCGATCAGGTCAAAATCGGCAACCGGGCGTTTGCTTTCCAGCGCGTAGAGCGGGATGCCATTCTCACGCATGGCGGCTTCCATGTCGGACCAGGGGGAGAACACGCGCTCGGCAAGCATGTCCGGTTGCTGGTTGAGGATGTCCATCAGCACGGTGATGCCCAGATTGGACATGCCGAGGTCGTAGATGTCCGGAAAGGCCAGCGCGGTGTGCAGCGGCGTGGAATCCCAGTCTTTCAGAATCTGGTTGAATTCGCCGCCTGTATACCGGCCCGGTTTTTGAACAGTTGGGAGGATGCGATTGAGCTTTCGCTCAAGTTCGGTTGGGTTAATCAAAGCGTATGCACCTGTGCAAGATAGACATTCAATGCGATGGGATTATACTATACGCATAAGAGTGAAGCGGTGAAGTCGATCATTCGAGATGTTGACGCTGCTTAAACTCTCATGGTAGAATTTTTGCCTATGCCCCCATCGTCTAGTGGCCCAGGACGTGGCCCTCTCAAGGCCGAAACCGGGGTTCGAACCCCCGTGGGGGCACCTGATTAGATCCCGGGTAACCCCGGGGTCTTTTTTTGTTAATTGGGAAGCTTTTGGCAGGAAATTTGCATCATGTTATAGTGATTGAGGTGGCCTGATTTCCGGCTTCACGATGGGGACAGGCAGGTGCTGTTCACAAGCGATGTATCTGAAACGACCGAGAACCCTTTCCGGTTTTGAACGTCTTGAAGGAGCGTGCCATGCCAACCAGCATGAAAAAAACATTCTTAATAATCCTGATTAT
>Ga0272443_10004522_pt1 | contig 15105 bp, 12 predicted proteins | sample SSMAcet12_FD_193581 | JGI IMG/M metagenome (GOLD analysis project Ga0272443, IMG submission 193581) | Marine sediment archaeal communities from Little Sippewissett salt marsh, Falmouth, MA, United States - SSM-Acet-12 | ecosystem: Environmental > Aquatic > Marine > Wetlands > Sediment ...
CCAATATGTAGTTGAGTGGTAGACGTAATGGTTTTTACCCTGAGTTTTGATCTCAAGACATTTCACGCCCTTTTTTCTTTCGCCCTCTAACCAATCTCTTGCCCAGTCGTCCATATTCCCTATTCATGGGATTAGATACCATAATAGACTATCGGTATCATTGAGTGCAAAAGAGCACTAAAACAGTATTTTGAGATCATTATTCCCCAGTTCCGCCGAGTTAAGGTTCAAAGAATTTAAATACAGAATTCGGTTATTCCATATAGCAACAAAAGGCAAAACCAAAACAAGATAAATAAACATCCTAATCCCTCAAGGATTAAATATCCATCGAATATCAATCTTCTAGGCAGTGGTTTAGGTCTGATTGCATCAATACCAATAATCCGTTGCAGTTCAGTAATTTTTTTATATATTTCCAAAAATACATATCTATATCTGAGAAGTTGCAGAACCCACCCGATACTGATTAGCAATCCAAAAATTGATATTAAAAAAACTTCTTTTGACGAATCCAAATGTACGGATACAAACCCTACAAGTGCTGCAATAATGATGATAACGATCTGGGTCTGCGTTTCAACTATTTGATCTATGTTATGCAACTCTCTGAGTAACGATTCATGTGCTATTTTTTGAGCGTCGCATACCGTCATATCATTTAAATAAGATCACTCATTATTTAATATCCTTTTGCTTGAACTAAAGATAACGGCCATTTACCGGTAAATACGTGCGAAATTCCCGGCTCCGGCCCTAATTTACCGACGAGATTTTTTTCATCCCATAATTATGGTACCTGAAACCTATGAAAAACAGAATACGACCTTTTGGACAGTCCGTCAACCGTCAACATGCCATAATCTGAAAGAGGCTTAAAGACCTTAAAGCCCCACCAAGAGGCTTCAAAAGGCTCCAAGTCCTGATCAGATGCTCTTCAGGTAGCGCCCGATTCTCTCCAGGCCCTCTGCAATGTTTTCCATCGAGTTGGCATACGAGAACCGGAGATACCCTTCGCCATTCTGTCCGAAGTCTACACCGGGCGTTACGCCCACGTGAGCCTTTTCTAGTATGTCGAAGGCCAGGTTGTAGGAATCGTTCGAGATGTGTTTGGCGTTGGCAAAGACATAGAAAGCCCCGGTTGGCTCGACGGTGATGCCAAATCCAAGTTCTTTCAAACCTTTGATCATGAACCGCCTGCGTTCATCGTAGATCCGTTTCATCCGGGCGACATCCAAAGCAGTCTCCTGAAGGGCTGAGATAGCGGCCTTCTGAACGATCGAGTTTGCGCAGATGAAGAGGTTCTGCTGCATCTTTTGGATCGGCCGGATGAACTCATGAGGCGCTATGAGATAGCCGAGTCGAAGTCCTGTCATGGCGTACAGTTTTGAAAAGCCGTTCAGAACGAAAGCCTTGTCAGGGTCGGCAAATTCGAGGATCGAATGCTCGCGTCCCTCGTAGACTAGGCCGTGATATATCTCGTCTGAGATTGTGTAGGGTGACATCTGAGCGATGGTGCGCATTCTGTCTTCGGACAGGAGGTTTCCTGTCGGGTTGGAGGGCGAGTTTATGAAGATCGCCTTTGTTTTCTCGGTGATCTTCTCCTCGATGGCTTCGGGCCGATATTGGAAGCCGTCTTCCTCGTAAACCGGCACAATAACCGGAACGCCTCCTGCAAACCTGACGAAATTGGGGTAGCAAGCATAGCCCGGGTCTGAGAGTATCACCTCATCGCCTTCTTCGAGCAGCGCCGCAAATACGAGCATCATTGCAGGAGACGTTCCCGAGGTGATCACGATTTGGTCGGGGTCTGCTGATACTCCGTAGGTTCTTTGATAGTGCTCGGAAATTGCCTTTCTGAGTGAAAGATCGCCAAGGCTGTGGGTGTAATGGGTATGGCCCTCATCCAGCGCTTTCGAGACCGCCTCTTTGACTGGGGTTGGAATGTCGAAATCTGGTTCGCCCACCTCTAGGTGGACTACATCGATTCCCTGGGACTCCATTTCATGTGCCCGCTCCATGACGTCCATGACCAGGAATGGCGTCATCTCTTTGGCTCGTTTTGCGATCATGTTGTATTCTCCTTTTCTATTACAGTGTTTAACGATACCTTTCGAACAAATCTCTAGTTCGTAAGAGTTTGAGATTTGGCCTAATCATATCGTTAAACACCAATCTTGCGAGAGCTGATTCGTCCCATTTGATTGGTTCTTAGCTATATACTTCAATATCCTTCTCTTTTCCTTTCATTCTCTTCTCTTCTTTTTCACTTTCTTTTTCAATATCTTCTTATCTTTCGAATAGCCGAGGCTTTGAGCTTTTTTCTCTCCGTTTTCTCCCAGTTTCTCTCTTGTTTCTATTTCCATTTTTGCCTTTCATCCCGCTCGTTTTCCTTTTCCTTTTCGGTCTTCATCGCGCCACTCTTAATGGTGTTTTTCTCAAAGGGCGCGACCATAGTGCGACCAGAGGGTCCAAAAGCTTCGGGCCTGCAACATCAACCGTGACAGACGGGCTGGAGGAGGAATTGGAAGACGAACTGAGGGCGGGGCTGACTTCGAGTCTCTTCCTCTGTGGCGATGTGCTATGTGGCAATGTGCTATATCGGTGTTGCAACCAAAAAAGTGATCACCGCACAGGTCTCTATTTATCTTCATGAAGATCGGACGCAGAGCCGTGCCTGAGTCTCCCGAGGAGATGCACCAGATCCATCTCGCCCTCGAAAATCCGATCAGGAGGAAGATGCTCATCCTGATAATCGGTGGCTGCCACTCTATCGGCGATATGGAAAAAGCGGTCGGGCCGAACATGTTGGCCTACCAACTGCATAGGCTTGAACTGGCTGGCCTGATCGACGTTGAGGACGGCGCCATAACCCCTACAGAATCCGGGAAGGCCTACGGCGATCTTGTGAAGTCCCAGGCCGAAAAGGGTGGTGCAGGCAAGGCGTAGGTTCGGCCTTATCTCTTGTTTTGCTGAGATCCCGTAGATCTTCATCCCGCGATCTTTTGGAGCGTTTGGCCCGTGCCATGTGGCCATGATTGTGTTTTTCTCACGAATTGACGTTGTCCGCGTTGGGTTCTGCAAAGACGTGGATCTGCTCTTGGGTTTTCGCCACTCCATCGGCTCAGGGGGTCGGGATGAATGTCAAGGTGGAGTCTCCTGATTGTTCTGATCTCGTAGCAGACTGAGATATATTTAATTTAAAAAATAGATTGCTATCGGCGCCTTAGTTTATAGTAAGGGTTCCGATTATCTGCTTCGTGGTGTTTCTATCGAAGAACGATATCAATCCTGCATAAGTGTTGCCACCAAGGTTCCAGTTGGCGACATCGGCCTTGCTGCCCATAGCGTTCATCAAGGTATTGTTGGTGGCGATGGTGGTGACTGTTACATTGTTCCCACTGGAATCGATTGTTGACCAGCTATCAACTACTAGATCGTTATACTCGTACTCGGTGAAATCGGTCATAGCTAACCCGACACTCATAGTCCAAACTTCTGTGATAAATTCAGGGCCAAATAATAACATATCATCGTCATAGACATCCATGATCTGGAGCACGGCACATCCCTTTGGAATGGCTCTGGCGATGGTGAAGTCCTGCGCAAAAATGCCGCTTGATTGTTCATCGTTTTCATCTGGGACGATCTGAATGTTTGGATCCAAATCCAAAGACATATTGCGCTCGCAAAGGCCATACACATTGACATCTAGGGCCAAGGATGACTGCATAAAGCAGGCAAATCCAATTAGTGTCGCTACAAGAATTACGTCTCTATGCTTCATTTTAAGCACCTATAGCATTCTGTAACAGTTTTATCTATTTATATTTTATTAGTATTGTGTTGTATTATTTTTTTGTGTTAATGTTATTGTGTTGGCTTATTTATGATGCCTATCTCAAAATTTTCGTTTCGCATAGTCTTGATTGTAGAATGTTCTGCATAGCTCCTCAGCACTTTGAACGGTCAAATGTTGTTTGAAATACTATCAAAAATAATACAGTTGAGAATATTTCGATTAACCTCTGGATGGGTGCCCTTTTTTAAATACCCTTCAAATGGGACACATCCTAATTTTGGGACTTAGAAGGGCTTTTCGAAATCCTCTAAAAGCTAATGGTCTCGCTCCATATCTTCCGCCTTTCATGCTCCCAAAAGTTAAAATCAAATGAGATTTCCCATTATCAAGTCACTTTAGTTGTACATGAGCAACAAAATTTGTTCAGGTTGCGGTCGCCATGGATGCACGATACATGAAACACGTCATTTGCTTGCTCGTTTCAATCTCGCTGATTATCGGCTTGACATGGGCATCGGATTTGCCTCAGTTCCAAGGAGACAAGACCAACTCCGGCCTCGTCTGGGATAGCCCGCCGAGAGATCCAGAGATCCTCTGGTCTCTTGATCTCCATCGAATTGATGTTACTCCGGTTATTTTCTCGGACAAAATTTACGTCCTTGCCGGAAACGGCACTCTCTTCGCCCTCAACAAGACGACCGGAGATTTGGCCTGGAAATCCCAGATGGATGGCTGGGTCTTTCAGACCTCGACCCCAGCCATTTCTGAAGGTCGGATCTTTGTGGCCACGGACTCGGGATACTTGGCCGCATTTGACGCCCAGACTGGCGACTCCATCTGGGCTCACCACCTCACCGACAAGAGGTTCGAATGTCCCATCGCATGTTTTGATGGGAGGATCTACCTCGGCGAGGGCAGTGCCTATGGAACTGCTGCTAAACGATACTTCTGTTTTGACGAAGACGGAACCGAGCGCTGGAACACGACGAGGGACGCGCGCGGTTACCTGTGGTGCGGCGCGTCCACGGCCGGAGATTACCTGATATTTGGCGAGAACGACGGCCTGCTTTTGAGCGTCGATCGAAAGACCGGCGAACTTGCAGACTTCTTGGATCTATCTGATGCTTCAAGGATCGACTTTGCGAGAGCAAATTCTGGCCGCATCAGAACCTCGACCTCTTACAAAGACGGCAACGTCTACACGTCATCTGAATTTTCGGCCGAGAAAGGCTACGCCTGGAAAATCGGTTTCAACGAGACGACCGGGACCTTTGAAAACCGTGGCTGGAGCTCTCCAGTCGGATTCAGCACCTCGACTCCTGCAGTTTACGGCGAGAGGGTCTACTTGGGCGTTGGCGAGCACGGCTATCCTGGAGCTTTGGCCTGCATCAACGAATCGAACGGCGATCTGATCTGGTCTTATCCTGTCGAGGCTGGCGTGAAGTCTTCACCAGTGGTCTTTGTCGCAGGAGAAAAACCCAGAATCATTTTCACCGCGGCCAAGGTCAACGGCTTGGCCTACTGCATCGAAGATGCAGGATTCGAGCCCAGGCTCGTCTGGCGTTTTGATCCGCCGGATGATGGCTACATCCTTGCCGGTGCTGCAGTATCGGATGGACGCGTCTACTTCGGAACCGAGAAAGGCATCCTTTATTGCCTCTTCGCCGAAGCCCTATCCGATTTGTCCGAACTGCAACCCTCCGAACTGCAACCCTCCGAACCGCAACCCTCCGAACTGCAACCCTCCGAACCGCAACCCTCCAAATCACTGATGATGCAGACAGAAACGACGAGAGGATCTCTTCTATGAAACTCAAAAGTCCGCTTGGATTGGTCACGATATTTCTGATCTTGATGATCTTGATCGTGCCTGTTTCCTGCACTGAAACCTCTGATCTCGATCTCCAAAAAGAAACGAATTCGGGCTGGCACCAGTTCCATCTCAACTCCCAACACACGGGCGCATCTTCCTCGCCTGCACCGAAGACCAATGAGACTGCTTGGACGCGGGACGTAAACGCCCAAGCAGGCTCTTCGGTCACAGTTGCTGAAGGAAAAGTCTTCGTAAACTGCATGGACGAAATAGTCTCTTTGGATCAGTTCACTGGTGAAACCCTCTGGAACGCGCCCTTTGAGCAGAACGAAGATGTCTGTTGCTCCTGGCACACGCCGATATTTCACGATGGCAAGGTCTTCTTCACAGGGATGGAAACTGTTTGTCTGGACTCAGAAACTGGCGAAGTCGTCTGGAGCTTTGCTCCACCCACAAAGAGAGGCGCGGTTGACGGAAGCCCGGTTGTGGCGGACGGAAAGGTGATAGTCAGTGATTGGGATGGCCATCACTACTACTGCCTGAATGAATCCTCTGGAAAAGAGATCTGGAACTTTTCGGTCGAAGGATCTGCTCAGTCTACGCCCGCCGTTTCTGACGGCAAAGTAGTTTTCGGGGCCTGGGAGTGGGGCCTTGGCGGAAACATCTACTGCATAGACTTCGATGACGGATCTGAGATCTGGTCCCTCTCGACAGAGAACTCGCCTGCAGGATCTGCATCGGTTCTGGACGGCACAGTCTACATGCCCACCTACAACTTCAACGGGAACGGCGACCTTCTGGCGCTCACCCTCCTTGATGGATCGATACTTTGGAGAAAAGAGATCTCGCCGACCGACTCTGTGCCTGCACTTGCCGAAGGCAAGGTCTATGTATGCGGAGGCGTTGAAGGCTTCAGTCGTTCCAAAACCTACTGCTTTGATTCTGCCTCAGGCGACCTTCTCTGGGAGACCGATGAAGCAGACAAGATTGGCGACTGGAGATGTTCCATGGCTTATGCAGATGGAATCATCTTCGTTGGAAAGCCCAATTTCGAAGATTTCGGCGGAACCGTTGCCCTCGATGCTGACACCGGCGATGTCGTCTGGAGCTATCCCGAAGGCGGTTCTTCCCCAGTCGTTGCCGATGGAATGGTCTTTACCGTCGGCGGAGGAAAGGTCTACGCCTTTGGGGATGCGGCAAGTGCGGAGGAGATTCAGTGATCCGACGGTCCACTTTATCCCTGTTTATCGGCCTCATCCTCGTCTCCATGATCTTTCCGGTCTGTGGAGATTATCTGATTTTTCACGCTGATGCCAAAAGAACCGGCAACGTGAGCGGAACTGGCCCCGTCAGCTCCGACGTTCTCTGGTGCGAAAAATTGACCACTAAAGGTTACATAGGCGGCGGTGCTGCAATTTGTGAGGACCGGGTGTACACGTCTTCCTGGCCGGATATGTCCTACAAAGGCGAGCAGGGAACTGGCTGCATGAACGCCGAAGATGGATCGCTCTTGTGGCTAAATACCATCGGGGGAAAGGGCGGCGTGTCAACTCCTGCCGTTCAGGACGACCTCGTCTTTGCGGGCTCCTGGACCGGCGATCTGTACTGTCTAGATGCCGCCACAGGTGATGCCCTCTGGAACCGAACACTGGAAAACGACCCGCAATGGTGGGGCGTTGCATCGTCGCCTTTGGCGATGGATGGCAAAATATTCGTGACCACCTTTTCAGAAGGAACCTTGCACGTCTTGGATTTCGATGGAAACGAGCTTTGGAACGCGTCAACTGGCAAGATCGATCCTTACACATCACCTGCCGGAGACGGCGACAAGGTCTACTTTGCTGGTGGCGATCCTGCGCTCTATTGCGTGGAAAGATCAGATGAGCGATCTTCTGAGGAACGACCTTCTGAGGAACGATCGTCTTTTGACATTCTCTGGAAGTTCACCACAGCTGATCCCATAACCTCGACGCTCGCAATCGAAAACGATATGGTCTACTTCGCAACGAGAGAAAAGCTCTATGCACTGGATGCAACCTCTGGGACTGAAATTTGGAGCAATCCCTTGAAAGGAACCATATCGTCGCCAGCCATCTCTTTTGGCCGGGTCTACATCGGGTCGGACGACGCATCTCTCTACTGTTTCAACGCCGCCGATGGATCTATCGTTTGGAGCAAAAAGGTCGACAGCTCAGTCAAGTCTTCACCACTCGTCGTAGAAGATATGGTCTACTTCGGGACAAACAAAGGAATTGTCTACGCTCTCGATTCCTCGGACGGTTCAGAGGTCTGGACCCGTAACACAGGAGCCTACATGATGTCTTCGCCCTCGTTTTCAGATGGCGTTCTCTACGTGGGCTCAGACGACGGTCGCCTTTACGCCTTTGGAAAAGAGCGATCCTGTGTGATCTTCGATGGCGAAGTCATTCTCGAAAGCAAAAGCTTCAACATATCTGCGACGAGCGGCGAGGTATATTCGGTCGATGAGAGAAGCGCCCTTGGCGCACTCGTAGCGGCCTCGAAAGTCGGCAAGTTCAACTTCAGCGTAGACGACTCGCTTCTGGATGATTACGGCCTTTTGGTGAAATCGGTTGATGACATTGAGCCAGAGGTCGGTGAGATCTGGATGTATTGGGTGAACTATCCAGAGGAATCGATGCCCTCTCTGAGTCCGGACCGCTTCCGCCTCGAAGATGGAGACGTCGTGACGTTCTACCTTGGAGATCGGAGCAAAAAGCCAGAAGACTCTCTCAGGTTGAGGATAACCGTTAAGTTTTGATAAACGCGGACGGTTCAAGCCGATTTACGCGATCACGGGTCAAAGCAGGAGAAACAGACATCATGAAAGAGATGAAAATTCCCCGATTGGAGCGTTTCGCATTCATAGTCTTCATAGTCTTCATCGCAGCGACGGCAAGCCTGGCTCTTGGAGATTACCCAACTTTCCAAGCCGACTTGCAGCGAACAGGAAACGCGAGCGAAGCTGGACCCAACGTGCCGAACCTTCTCTGGAGCGAACAACTGGCCAGCCACAGCTCCATAGGCGGCGGAGTTGTCATTTCCGGCGACAGGGTTTATGCTTCCGCCTGGCAGGACATGACCTTTCGAGGCGAGCAGGGAATCGGCTGCCTGAACGCTGCCAACGGATCTCTCGTCTGGTTCAACCCAATAGGCGGCAAAGGTGGGGCGTCCACCCCGATAGTCGAAGGCGATCGGATCATAGCAGGCTCGGTCAATGGAGATCTCTACTATCTGAACGCATCCACTGGAGATACCGTCTGGAACGTGACGATCGAAGAGGATCCGAGCTGGTGGGGAGTTGCCTCTTCGCCGCTGGTCCTCGACGAAGAGATCCTTGCGACCAGCTTCTCTGAAGGAACTTTGCACGTCTTGGACTTTGAAGGAAACGAGCTTTGGAACATCTCGACGGGTCTTGCTGATCACTATGTTTCGCCCGCATACTGGGACGGAAAGGTCTACTTCGCAGGGGGCGGTCCTGCCCTGTACTGCGCAGATCTCGATTCGAAGGACGTTCTTTGGATTTATCCTGCAGATGCTCCCATAACCACCACGCCTACGATCGGCGAAGGGATGGTCTTCTTTGGAACCGAGAATCGCCTTTACGCCGTTGACGCAACCTTTGGAGGCGAAGCTTGGACGGCTGAGATGAACGGAACCATATCTTCTCCTGCTGTATCTTGCGGCCGGGTTTACGTCGGGACCGACGATGCCACCTTCTGTTGCTACAACTCTTCAGACGGCGCTCTTCTCTGGAAAAGCGAGGTGAACGGCCCTGTTCTCTCTTCGCCGGCGGTGGCAGGCGATATAGTCTACTTTGGAACGAACACAGGAGAAGGCGCGGTTTATGCACTCTCTATCTCCACAGGAGAAGAGGTTTGGACCTATCCCATCGGCGAGTATGTCATGTCCTCGCCTGCGGTTTCAAACGGTGTTCTCTACATCGGAGCAGACGACGGCCGAATTTACGCCTTCGGCCCAGGTCTTTCTGAAACAGATGTGACTAAAGAGCCTTCGGATCAGATCTGGGATGGCGAAGTTCTTCTTGCAAAAGAAGACGTCAACGTCACTGGAACCGGCGGCGAAGTTCGCGCAGTTGCTGGAAAGTCTGCCCTGGCAGGCCTCATCGAGGCAAAAGAATCTGGCGGGTTCGATGTCAAATTGGATGCTTCGCGTTGGGACACTCACGGCCCGGTCATCGAGTCGATCGGAGGCGTAGATGCCGAAGGCAACAGATCCTGGAAGTTTCGAGTGAATTATCCAGAAGATCCCGTGCCGCTCGTCGGGCCAGACCTCTTCGAGCTGGGAGAAGGCGACAAGGTTACATTCTACCTTGGAGATCGACGTGCTCTGCCTTTTGATTCTCCTAGGGTGAACATAACCGCAAAGGTCCTCTTGGAAAGGCCGGAGGCCCTCTTCATAACCGCAGAGAATCATCCCGTGATAAAAGAAGCATCGAAAGACGCCGTCCTGAACGTCACGTTGACGTTCCTCGATTCGGTTCCTTCGAACTTTTCAAGCTACGACCTGATATTCCTGGAGATGGTGGGCGGTGAGGGCGCACAGAAGCTCGCTCCACTGCTCGAGGCGCCAAGGGAAAAAGGCGTTCCCGTGATCTCGATCCACTCTGCAGGATACGACATCCTTCTTGGCAACGTCGACCTCGATGATCATCCCGAGATAGAAGACTACTGGAACTACGGCGGTCTCGATAACATGGAAGGGCTCTTCGCATACCTTGGCGCAAACTTCTGCGACCTTGACGTTCCCGTGGACGAGCCTATCCCGACGCCCAACGCCTACATCTACCATCCAGAGTCCCCAGAGCTCTTCTTGAACACCACATCTTACATCGAGTGGTATCGGAACAATTCCGGGCACAAGTACGACGAGACTGCGCCAACGATAGGCGTGATGAACCTTGCAAGCGATCCCGTGACCTCGCCTTTGAGGCTCGCCCTCGTCAGGACGTTGGAGTCTAAGGGCGCAAACGCGATCGACATCGGTTTTTCAAATACCTCCTCGATGAAGTATTTCTTCATCCAGAACGAAACTTCCATCGTCGATGCCGTAATTTTGACAAAGCCCTTCAGGCTGAACTACGGCGATCCCGACGAGGGTGTTGAGGATCTCGAAGAGCTGAACGTTCCGATCCTGAACGGGATGAAGCTTTGGTACCAAAGCCCTGAAGAGTGGAGAAACAGCACCGGCCTTTTCTCCACAGAGATCTATTTCAAGCTCGCAATGCCCGAGATGGACGGGATCGTAGAGCCGATAATGGTTGCAGGCAGAACTGAAGAAGGGAACTTCGAGCCGATCCCAAGCCAGGTCGAATGGCTCGCAGACAGGGCCATCGCCTGGGGAAAGCTTGGCCGAAAGCCAAACGCAGAAAAGAAGGCCGCCATCATCTACTACAACCACGGCGGCGGAAAGGACAACCTTGGCGCAACCTACATCAACGTCCCAAGGAGCCTTCAGGAGATCTTGGACGGGCTAAACGAGTCCGGTTACGTCGTCGAAGGAACCATCCCTGACGAGCGAGATTTGGTCGACCTGATGGCCCACGAAGGAACTAACGTCGGCACCTGGGCTCCTGGTGAGCTCGAAAAAATGGTTGCGGCAGGAAACGCAACGCTCCTTCCCGTGGACGACTACCTGGAGTGGTTTGGCACAATCGATCCTGCAAAACAAAAAGAGGTGACTGACCGGTGGGGGCCTGCTCCTGGAGAGATTATGGTCCACGAAAACGAGACCGGAAAGTACTTCGTGATCCCAAAGCTCAGCTTTGGAAACGTCATCCTTGCGCCCCAGCCAACTAGAGGCTGGCTCCAGAACAACACGGTGCTCTACCACAGAAAAGACATTCCACCACATCATCAGTACATCGCCTTCTACCTCTGGCTAAGGAACGAGTTCGATGCCGATTTCATAGTCCACCTGGGTAAACACGGCACCCAGGAATGGACCCCTGGAAAGGAGAGCGGGATCTCTAGCGATCAGTGCTGGCCTGGAATAATGATCCAGGACCTTCCCGTGATTTACCCATACATCGTGGACAACATAGCAGAAGGGTCTCAAGCGAAAAGGCGAGGTGACGCCGTGATGATAACTCATCTTACACCTCCGATAGTGGCGTCTGGCCTCTACGGCAATTTCACCAACCTTGCAGATACCGCCTTCAACTACAACCAGGTCGAGAACGCAACGGTGAAGGCGCTCTACAAAGAGGACGTAATCGCCCAGTGCAAAGAGATGCACCTCGACGAGGACCTCGGCGTGAACCTGACCGAGATTCTTTCGGATCCAGATCCGGAAGTCCTCGATGAGTTCATCGACGAGCTTGCGCATTACCTCTACGATCTGAAGAACGAGTTCATGCCTTACGGCCTTCACACATTCAGCCGGCCGATGGAAGGAACTGAGCTGGTGGAGATGACAGAGTCGATGCTTGGCGAGGACTACAAACGAGAAGTCGCCCTGATGATCTCTTATGAGGATTATCCAAACGCTTCAAGGCTCGACAAAGAAAAGGAGCTCGACAACTCTTCTTTCGATCTCTTGGCTGCAGTTTTGCTGAACGAAACAGTGCCCGATCGCGCCCAGGTGGAGGTGTTTTCCAACCTCACAGACTCGATTGAAAGTTCTTCACTCGACGGTCCTGTTGAAGATCTCGCCGAAGGTTCGATCGAAGCCGAGAAAATCGTCCCATCCGAGAACCTCACGGCGCTTCTAGAGCTTGGAATCGTTTACTCTGAGGGGCTTGCTGCCTGTATCGAGGAGACGCCACGTTTCGTAAACGCCTCTGAATCCAAGTACACGCCGCCTTCGCCTGCAGATGATCCCATAAGGGACCCTAACGTCCTTCCGACCGGCAGAAACTTCCATTCGATAAGCCCAAGAAAGGTTCCGACGCCTGCTGCCTGGGATGCGGGCCAAAACCTTGCAGAAGGGCTGATAGAAAAGTACCGGGAAGACAACAACGGAACGTACCCAGAGAAGATGGCGATCATTCTTTGGGCCTGGGCCATGACAGATCACGGGGTTGTCGAGTCTGAGATCTTCCACATGGTCGGGGCAAAGCCTGTCTGGGACTCTTACGGGGGCGTATGTGACGTGGAGCTGGTGCCCATCGAAGAGCTTGGAAGGCCGAGGGTAGACGTCATCGTCGTTCCTTCAGGGCTTGATAGGGACTTGTTCCCTGAAAAGTTGAAGCTGATCGATCGGGCGATAAGGCTGGCTGCAAACGACACCGACACCAACGCCACTTACCCCAACTACGTGAGGGAAAACTCCGAAGAGATCAAGGCGGCCTTGATTGCGACCGGAAATTACTCTGAAGAGGACGCAGAGTACCTATCAGTTTCCAGGATATTCCTCGAAGCTGCAGGAACTTACGGCCCCAACCTCGACAGCGCAGTTGCTGCAAGCGACACCTGGGAGAACGATTCGAAACTTGGAAACCTCTTCATCGACAGGATGTCTTACATCTACGGAGACGACATCTGGGGAAGCAAGACAACTTCAGGAAAGGTTTTTGGAAACGATGTCCAAAAAGAGGTCTACAAGATGAACCTTGCCGATGTCGATGCGGCGTCTCACCACACAAACTCGAACCTCTACGGCTTCATCGATAACGACGACGTCTTCCAGTACATAGGTGGCCTTGGAATGGCGGTGAGGACCGTCACTGGAGAGACTCCTCCAATGTACGTGACCGATGTTAGAAACCCGAACCATCAGAAGGTGGAATCGCTCCACGACGTCTTCCACAAGGAATTGAGGACCCGGTACTACAACCCCAAGTGGATCGAGGGGATGATGACTCAGGGTTATTCTGGCGCAAGAGAGATGGACAAGTTCGTCGAGTACCTTTGGGGTTGGGAGACCACGGTTCCGGATCTCGTCTCCGAGAATACTTGGAATGAGGTCTACGACGTCTACGTGAACGACAAGTACGATATGGGCCTGGATGAGTTCTTCGACCAGAGCAACCCTTACGCATTCCAGGTCATGTCCGCAAGGATGCTTGAGTCGTCTCGAAAAGATAGGTGGCACCCGACCGAGGAGATGAAGCAGGAGCTAGCAGAAAGGTTCGAAGAGTCCGAGATGGAGTACGGCGTTACCTGTTGCCATCACACCTGCGGAAACCTCCTTTTAAGAGAGTACATGGAAGGCGTCCTCACGGGCACCGAGCCTGATAAGTCGAGCAGCTCAGGAAAGGGCGGCGGCGCCAGCCGTCATCCTTTCACTCAAGCGCCAGGGTCTGGCACCTCGAATCAAACGAGCACCTCTGGCGTTGGCGCCACCGCTGAGGAGAAGCCCACGGAGTCAGAGTCCGCTCAGGATCAGGTTTCAGGGTTCGTGATGGAGACTGTGGAGATGGCAAGCGATATGCCCTCAATATCTGGCGCGCCCTTGATGGGAATCATCCTCGTGCTCTTCATCCTGATCGTGATCGGCGCGGGATTCAGGCGAAGGTGAGGGGCGAAAAGCTCCTTATCCTGTGCCTGGAATATGGCGTCGACACTGCTTTGATCAGGGAGTCGGATCTCGACGAGATCGAGAGACTTCTCGAAGATGCAACGTAAAACCCCGCCCCTCCTTTTCACCCCATTGGCCACTCCGTCACCATTCCGTCGATCGTTGCCATCAGCCGGATCGTCTCTTTGAGCGCAACCACAATTCTTTGGTAGGTCGTCAGCTCGTCGTAGGACAGCCTTCGCCCTTTCCTGTCCTTGAGCCACTTTTGGCAGACCTGATATCCGCCCACCTGAAACTCCCAGACCTCGGGATCGACGCCCTCGAAGTACTGGGACTTGTTGATGTAGACCCGTCCTTTTTCCAGCGCCTCTTTCACTTTCGGCGGGCGCTCCCCTGGCGCAAAGTACCTGGGGCGCTCCACAGTGTTGTCGCCTGGGATCGGGTAGCGGGTTATCGGCTCTGATAGAATTGGCGCCTCCAGGAGGTGGAGCGCCACAAGTTCCTCGCCGAGAGCGCAGAGCTTCCGGAAGAGATCCAGGTCGGAGGTGAGCGGGACTCTGGGGAAATCGATCTTCAGAAACTCGGCATAGCGCTCCCTGTAAGTCGGCGAGTGAAATACAGCGTAGATGTAGGAGAATACGTCCTCTGGGCCGAAGGTAGATTCCAGATCGCCCTTGCCGTCGGGGACGAATTCGAGGCCGAGCTTTTCTGCGAAGTCGGCGACGAAATCGGGGTTGAGGTTCGGGATGCGCCCGTCTTTTCCCGGCGGCCAGTCGGCGCCAATGAGGGACTTTTGGCGGGAGGGTTTATCGTCGGTGGAGGGGTAAAGGTAGAGAGGAAAGAGGTAATTAACTTCTTTTAGCGAGACCCTACATTCGGCAGGTGTAATTCTGCGATTTAGACATTTTTTTGATATATGCGTTAACTGTTGTATTGCTAAAATGTGGATGAATTTTTAATTTTACGCGGCAATCCCCACACTCCAAACGCG
>Ga0272443_10004523_pt1 | contig 15103 bp, 11 predicted proteins | sample SSMAcet12_FD_193581 | JGI IMG/M metagenome (GOLD analysis project Ga0272443, IMG submission 193581) | Marine sediment archaeal communities from Little Sippewissett salt marsh, Falmouth, MA, United States - SSM-Acet-12 | ecosystem: Environmental > Aquatic > Marine > Wetlands > Sediment ...
CCGGGTCCGCAAACGACGGCGTGGACCTACCGTCATAAGGAATCGGGTCAGCCGGCAGCGTTTTACCTGTACGACCAGATCTGGCTCAGCCCGTCGCTCGCGCAACGCAAGGTGGGCGCGCATATTGACCGCCGTAAACTGCACGGCGGCGACGGCAGCGACCATGACCTGGCCTGGGTGGACCTGGTGTTCTGACGTACAGGATCATCGAAACACACAGCAATGAGACGGACCAGAATGTTCCTGTGCTGTCTTGTTAAGCCCGCACGATGGTTCTTCAGATCGCGGTTTTCATCGTGTCATCCTCACAACATCTTCACATCCTCTTCATGAGACCTCGACACCTTCGCGCTATTCTGTTCAGGAAACTGGAAGAATGACTCTTGGACCGGGCGCGTGGCGCCCGGATGGAAAGGCAGGAACCATCATGAAACAACGAGGCATGATCCGCAGTCTGTTCCTCGGAACCATACTGCTCACCACACTGGCGGTCGCCGCGTGCGGCGCCGCGTCGGAAACGGTTCGTGAGGATACCGCTACACCGGAAGCGGAGGTCCTGACCATCGTCGATGAGGAAGGCAATACCGACATCGACATCCAACATCTCAATACCGCCATAGAGGTTCCGGTCGATTCGGAGCTTTCGGCGACGGATATCGAGGGATTGCTGTTCATGCGGGAAGAGGAAAAACTGGCGCGGGATGTCTACCTTGCGCTGTATGACATGTGGGGTGTAAACATTTTCCGCAACATCGCTTCCAGCGAAGAATCACATACCGAGGCGGTGCGGGTCTTGATCGAGCGCTACAGCCTGGAGGATCCCATGGACGTCGATGAGCCCGGTGTGTTTGTGAACGCGGACCTGCAGGCGCTCTACGATGACCTCACTGCGCTTGGCAGCCAATCCCTCGTGGACGCGCTGCTGGTCGGTGCAGCGATCGAGGAGATCGACATCCTCGATCTGGAGGAGTACGTCGCGCGGACGGATAACGCAGAGATCAAGCTGGTGTATGAGAACCTGCTGCGGGGATCCCGCAACCATCTGCGTTCGTTTGTGCGCCAGATTGAGAGCCGCAGTGGGCCATACCAGCCGCAGTATCTTACCCGGGATGCGTATGATGCCATTCTCGGATCAGGGATCGAGGTCGGAGGCAACCGCTGAGCAAGCGCAGGATGCCAGACTCCACGATAAGGAGATGAAGGAGGGCGATGATCGCCCTCCTTTTTTCGTGGCATGACGCGAGACGCGGGAAACCATGCCGGCGTGTGATAGCGAAATGCCCTTGCTTGTTCTATCATGGATGGTTGCAGGCGATAGGACGATTGCCGAGTGTGCAAAGGCGGTGATGACCATGACAGATGATGGAACCCCTTCCGGGGGATCCTCGACATCACAGGACAACGAATCCTGGGTGTGGCGGTTGGGCTCACTGCTGGGTCTGGTTCTGCTCGTCTACCATCTGCTGGCGCTGTGGTACCGCTGGCTGCGCCCCGACCCCGATTTTCTCGGCTTCACAGCCAGTGTGGCGGAACTGCTGGCGATTGGCTCCTTCATCGGCTTCCAGACAGAACGCGGCCGCGACCTGGCGGAGGACATCGGGGATGCGCTTCCTGCCCGGGCGCTCTGGGGCACCCCGCGGCGGGCTTGCATCAGCGCCTGCATCGCGGCGATGATCACCGGGCTCGCTCTCTACGTGGGCTCGCCCGCCGCCGCGAGCGCCTACCGGCAGCGCGGCGCGCAGGCCCTTGAGGACGGAGCGTACAGCGACGCCGTCCGCTTCTTCCAGCAGGCGATCAGCCTTGACCCCGCGGAAGCGCGCACCCACTACAATCTCGCCACGACTTACGAGCGGCTTTACGATGAGGAGCAGGCGATCGAGGAATACCAGCTTGCCCTTGAGCTTGAGGTCGATTTCTGGCCTTCGTATAACAATCTCGGCCGGCTGTTGATCGAGGTACGTGAACGATCGGATGCTGCCCTGGGCGTGCTGCTAGCCGGCATGCGCCAGGCGGATTCCCCTCTTGGCGAGGCGGTCATCGGCAAGAACATCGCCTGGGCGTATGTTGAGACCGGGTATCCGTACACCGCATTGGACATCCTGGAAGAGGCAGGCGCAACCCTGCAGACCTTATGGGCGGATGGCGAAGCCGTCGCCATCTATCTTGCGGATGTCAGCCGCCTGGAAGCACGCATCTATGAAGACCTTGACAATGAAGAAGAAGCGCTGCGCGCCTGGCAGGACACGCTCGGCTACGCACTGACCGTCGCCGAGTCATCCGTGTGCCGTCAGACCGGGATCCAGCCGCCACCGGATTGCCTCGACGCACAGCGCTGGGCGGCGGAAGCCAACGAAGTCCTCGCCGCATCTGAAGGAGACCTGCCGTGAAGACACATGCCATTCGCATCTTGCTGCTGCTCGTTCTGAGTATTTCCCTCACCGCTTGCGGTTCAGATGGAGGGGACGCTTCCGGGGAAGTGCGAACATCCTCCGAGCAAATCCTGCCGAACCTCCTGCTGGAAGTCGACGGAACGGTGGAAATCCGTCGAACGGGATGGTCGGAGTTCCTGCCGGCTGCGTTTGGCGCCATCCTGCGGCAGGGTGACCTGGTGCGTCTGCCGGAAGGCGGATCGGCGTTTGTGTTCTGTGGTGACGAAGCAGCCTGGGAAGCAGGACCGAATTCGATCCCTGCGGATGGTGAAGCGCATGGTGTGCCCTGTGAGTCAGCCCGCCCGCCGCGGCCGTGGCCGGATGTCGCAGCGCTGCGCGGCGCAGCCGATGAAACCGACACGTATGTCGTCCGGCCGCGCGGCACCGCACTGCTGGATGATCGTCCCACGCTTGTGTGGGAATCCGCCGGCGATGGCGGGGATACGCTCTCGCTCGTATCCGTGCTCAGCGACGATGGTGAGAGCCGGGCGCCCGTACAGGTCTCGACCGGGGCGCTCGACTGGCCCGAATCCTGGCCCCCGCTCGTCCCCGGCGCGACGTATGTCCTCCTCATCGGCGAAGAAACTGCGGACCCCGACACCACACTCGGTCGCGGGTTCTGGCTGCTGGACGAGGCGCAGGCAGGCGAACTCCGCACCCGTGAGGATGTCCTGCGCGCGCATGGCTACAGCGGCGAGGCGCAGCGGCTGGTCGTGGCGGAGCTTTACTATTCGTACGGCCTGTACGCAGAGGCGATTGAGGAACTGGAGCCGCTGGCGGTGGAAACCTCTGCACCACCGGTCTGGTTGAAACTCGGCCAGCTCTACCTCGAAACGGGACTACCGCTCGAGGCGCAGGAGGCCTTCATGCAGGCGTTGGTCCGCGCCCAGGCGCTGGGAGATCTCACATCTGTCGGGGAAGCATATCTGGGGCTGGCGCTCGCGGCTGATCTCGAAGATAACCCCGCCGATTTTGCAGGCAATCTTGAAGAAGCGCGTGCGCTGTTCAACCAGGTTGGCGACTCCACCCTGCTGGCGGAGGTTGAACGCCTGCAGGACCGCTGAGAAGAGCGCGTTTGATACGCAAAAGACACCAGGCCGCACTCAACCCGGGTGCGGCTTTGCGTACAGGCAGCAGGCAGAGGTATGCCGGTCCGATGACGGAGCATACGGGCGCTGTGAAGAGGTTGGGTAGGATGTCTTTTCATCGGAAGTTCCGGACTTATTCCCGATTCCATGCCCTTCGCGTTTGCTCATTTCTTTGACTCATGTATTAATATTCTGACATAATAGAATCTTCCACGAACGTTAGGTCTTCGACCACAATGTCTGTGTTGGACCTATCACGTATGGCGGTCGAAACAATCCCTTCAACCATTGGCACGTGATTCCCATGAAAGGAGGTGAAGCAGCGAGCATCTCCCAACGTCGAAAAGCATACATAGCCAATGAACCATTCGCATCGCAGCCTTTCACTGCAGTGGACATTCATCATCACAGCCTGTCATCGCAGTATGCGTCCTACACGATCATGGAGGAGAAACATCATGAGTCACCGGAGAATTAGCACCCTGTTATTGGTGTTGATGCTGGTTCTAAGCCTGGCGAGCTGCGCTGCTCCTGCAGAGGAGGAAGCGGCAGGAGATGATCTGGTTTACATCTATGCTGTCTTCGCCACCCCGATTGAGGAACCCTGGGACGGCGTGATCCACGCTGCGCTCCAGGCAGAAGCAGACGCCGGCAACATCCGCTACGAATGGACCGATGACATTGGCTATGCAGGCGACATGGAGCGCGTCCTCCGCGAAGTCGCTGAAGAACAGCAGCCGGATGCCATCTTCGGCGATGCGTTTGGCAATGAAGAAGCGGTCCGACGCGTTGGAGCGGAATACCCTGACATTGCCTTTGTGTTCGGTTCCGGTCTTGGACCGGCTGACCCCAATGTGTCCGTGTTCGACAACTGGATCCATGAACCGGCGTACCTCTGCGGCCTGATTGCAGGTGGCATGACCGAAACCGGCGTCATCGGTGTCGTCGGCGGACTTCCCGTCCCCGAGGTTAACCGCATCGTCAACGCCTTCATCGACGGCGTGATGGAGACCAACCCCGACGCAGAAGTGCTGGTCAGCTTCATCAACAGCTGGTTTGATCCCGCCGCAGCCAAGGAAGCAGCACTGGCTCAGATCGATGCCGGCGCAGACATCCTCTTCGCTGAGCGCTTTGGCGTGATTGAGGCCGCTGTCGAGAATGGCCTCTACGCCTTCGGCAACATGAGCGACCAGAACGAATTGGCTCCTGAGAATGTCCTCACCGGCCCGGTGTGGGACATGGGACCGACTGTGGCGTACATCATCGACCAGGTCGCCTCGGGCGCCTACACCGCCCAGGACCTCAAGGACTTCAGCATGATGGCCAAGGGCGGCTCCATGCTGGCATCCTATCATGGCCTGGAAGAGGTCATCCCGGCTGACATCCTGGCCCTTGTTGAACAGCGCGCGCAGGAGATCACCGACGGGCTCTTCCGCGTCAACATCGACGAGGCCGCGCCGTAAACGGTGCGTGCTCGCAGCGAATAGAAGATCAGGCCTGATGGGTTTGCACACCTGTCAGGTCTGATGTTCTCGCAGCTTTCCAGGACGACGAGTGAGGACTTATGGCTTCCATTGTTGAAATGCGTGACATTGTCAAACGGTTTGAAGACGTCACAGCCAATGATCATGTCAACTTTGAACTTCGGGAGGGTGAGATCCATGCCCTGCTCGGGGAGAACGGCGCCGGCAAGACAACGCTGATGCGCATTCTCTACGGGCTTTACCGCGCTGATTCGGGCGAGATCCGTGTGGCGGGGGACCTGGCGTCCATCCATTCCCCCAAAGATGCCATCCAGCGCGGAATCGGCATGGTCACTCAGCACTTCGCACTCGTGCCGCCGCTCACGGTCACCGAGAATGTCGTCCTCGGGTACACGGATGGCTTCGTTCTCCAGCGGGCGGCTATGGAGGAGCGGGTAGGTGCCGCAGCGAAGAAGTTTGGCATGGAGATTGACCCTACAGCGGTCGTACGCCATCTCTCCGTGGGCGAGAAACAGCGTGTTGAAATCCTGAAAGCCCTCTACCGGGATGCGAAGGTATTAATCCTGGACGAGCCGACCGCCGTGCTCATTCCCCAGGAAGTCGACGCCCTTTTCGAAACGCTGGAGAAACTCAAGGAAGGTGGTCTTTCGGTCATCTTCATCAGCCACAAGCTGGACGAGGTGATGACGATCAGCGACCGTGTGACGGTGCTCCGTGACGGGAGCAACATCGACACCGTGCTCACGTCGGAGACGACGCCACCCCAGTTGGCCACGATGATGGTGGGGCGGGAAACGTTCGGCGTCACCCGCCAGAAGGAAACGGAGAAGGGCGAAGCGGCTCTGACCATCCGCGACCTGTGCGCTGACGACGATCAGGGCTTGCCGGCACTGAAGCATGTCAACCTCACCATCCGCTGTGGTGAAATCCTCGGTATCGCCGGCGTGGGCGGCAACGGGCAGAAAGAACTGGCCGAGACGCTGAGTGGCATTCGCAAGCCGACGTCGGGCGAAATCCTTGTGGACGATGAAGACATCAGCGGCGCCACGCCGGCCGAGTGCACCCGTGCAGGTGTGGGCCGTATCCCGGAAGATCGTCATGCAGGGGTGGTCGGCGAACTGACAGTGGCGGAAAACCTGGCGCTCGAGCACCTGCATGAATTCATTCACCGCAGCACCCTCGACCGGCAGGCGATTCAGGAGAATGCCGAACGCCTGATTGAAGCGTTCCAGATTAAGGCGAAACCCACCGATAAAGTGCGAACGCTCTCCGGGGGGAACATGCAAAAAGTGCTGCTGGCGCGGGTCCTGGCTCGCGAGCCGGGCATCCTGCTTGCGCCGCAGCCCACGCGCGGGCTCGATGTGGGTGCGACGGAGTATGTCCGCACGCAGCTTCTCAAGCAGCGCGAGCGCGGCGCCGGTGTGCTGCTCATTTCCGAGGACCTCGACGAAATCCTCGCCCTGTCCGATCGCATCGCCGTCATCTACGAAGGTGTAATTGTCGGTGAACTTGCCGCGGAGGAAGCGGACCTGGAGCGGCTGGGTTTGATGATGTCCGGTGCGGTGAAGGAGCGTGTCTGAGATGGCGAAACGGGAAGCGAAGTACATCGTTGAAAAAACGCAAACCCCGCCCGTGTGGGCACGGACGGCGATCCCGCTCCTGGCGCTGATCGGCACGTTCATCATCACATCCGGACTGATCCTGTGGAGCAACGCCAATCCGTTCGAAGCCTACTACTACTTCCTGTTTGCACCCTTCTCCAGCCGGGTGAGCACGCTGGAAGTGCTGGTGAAAGGGACGCCGCTCATCCTGTGCGGCATCGCCGTGACGTTTGCCTTCTCCGCCGGCTATTACAACATCGGTGCGGAGGGCCAGTTGTATGCCGGCGCCATCGCCGCAGCCTGGCTGGGCGTTGCCCTCACCGGTCTCCCCACCATCCTGCACCTCACCATCATGCTGCTGGGAGGGTTCTTGTTCGGCGTCGCCTGGGCGCTGATCCCGGCTTTGCTCAAAGTGAAGCTAGCCGTGGATGAGGTCGTGACGACGCTGCTGTTGAACTCGGTCATGCTCTACATCGTGAGCGCGCTGCTGAACGGGCCCTGGCGCGATCCGGAATCCGGCTGGCCTCAATCACCGGAGATAGCGCCGTCTGCCATGCTCCCCAAGCTGGTGCCGCGCTCCCGACTGCACTTTGGATTTATCCTTGCGATTCTTTTCGTGTTGCTGCTCTGGTTCCTGCGATCCCGCACCGGCTTCGGCCTCAAGATGCGGGCGGTGGGGATGAGCAAACCTGCCGCGCGCTTCGCCGGTGTGAACATCGAGCGCACTGTACTCATCTCCGCACTGGTCAGCGGCGGGATTGCAGGTATTGCGGGGGTTGTGGAGGTGGCGGGAATTCAGTTCCACCTCATCGACGCCCTGTCACCGGGCTATGGATATACCGGCATCATCATCGCGACGCTGGGCGGGCTGCATCCTATTGGCGTTGCGGTGGCGGCGCTGTTCTTCGGACTGATCGACACCGGCGCGCAGACCGTAAGCCGCGCGCTGGGTGTGCCGGTCTATCTGGGTGAGATCACCCAGGCGACCATGCTGCTGGTGACGCTGGGCATGCTGCTGCTCCAGAACTACCGGATTCGGAGGGCATGATGGACAATATTCTCGTCGACCTGACCGCAGCCATGCTGCGCATCGCAACGCCCATTCTGCTCGCGGCGATCGGCGAAACCTATGCCGAGCGCGCCGGCATTCTCAATCTCGGCATTGAGGGCACGCTTTTCTTCGGCGCCTTCGTCGGCTTCTACGTCGCCGATGTCACCGGCTCCCTTTGGATCGGACTCCTCGTCGCCATCATCAGCGGCCTTCTTTCTGGTCTTCTCATGGCGCTGCTCTCCGTCACGCTGGGCGTCAACCAGCATGTCTCCGGTCTGGGCATTACGTTGTTGATGACCGGGCTGGCGCTGTTCGGTTTCCGCCTGCAGTACGGCGGGCGCACGACGCCGCCCTCCATCGAGGCTTTCCCGCAGTTGTCGCCTTTCGGGGATCTGCCCGTGTTCGGGACCATCTTCGAGCAGTATCTCTTGACCTATCTGACCTTCTTTGTGGTTGTGCCGCTGGCGTGGTGGCTGCTCTACCGCACCAGCTTCGGGCTCAACATCCGCGCGGCAGGGGAGAACCCCGAGGCGGTGGACGCGGCGGGTGTGAACGTTTTCCGCACGCGCTACATTGCGCTTATCATCGGCGGCGGGCTGATGGCGGCAGGGGGCGCGTTCCTCTCGCTGGCGCAGTTGGGCGCCTTCACCCATGGCATCGTCTCCGGGCGAGGGTGGGTGGCGATCGCCATTGTGATTTTCGGCAACTGGGACCCGCTGCGGGTGATGGCCGGGGCGCTGATTTTCGGCGGCACATTCGCCCTGCAGCTCCGTCTGCAGGCGATGGGCCTGCAGCTGCCCGTGCCGTATGAGACGTTCCTGGCGCTGCCGTATGTGGTCACGATCATTGCGCTGGTCATCGCCGGTCGCAACGCATCCTACCCGGCGGCGCTGCTCAAACCGTATAAACGGGAATAGACGTTACGTGATGCATTGGTGTTTTCGAGGTACAGCACGTCGTCGCTGCCATCATCACAACTCAGCTCTTCAGGGAGGGCTCTATGGACTTCCAGGTTGTTGGAAAAAACATCATCCGTCCGGATGCCGTGGACAAGGCAACGGGACAGGCGCGGTTTCTTGACGATATCCGTCTTCCCGGCATGCTGCACGCGGCGATCCTGCGGCCGGAATTCGCGCATGCGAAAATTCTCTCCATTGACACATCGGAGGCGGAGGCTTGCGAGGGCGTGATCAAGGTCGTCACGGGAGCGGGCTGCTCCATCCACTACGGGGACAACATCAAGGACCTGACCCCCATGGCGGTGGACAAGGTGCGCTACATCGGCGAGCCGGTTGCGGCAGTCGTCGCAGATACACCACAGCACGCTCAGGCGGCGATGGAGAAAATCAAGGTTGAGTACGAGCCGCTGCCGGTGTACGTTGATGCGCTCGACTCCATGGCTAACGACGCCATGCTCATCCACGAGGAAAACGGCGACTACTGGCATCTGCCCACGCTGTCGCCGAAACCCGGGACGAACATCGCGCACTACTACCACCTCACCAAGGGCAAAGCCGGGGAGGGTTTCGAGGACTGCGATGTGGTGGTGGAAGGCGACTTCCTCTACCCGTTCGGCTCCTCGGCCGCCATCGAAACCCACGGCTCCATCGTCTGGTTCAAGACCGACGGCACCATCGAGGCCTGGTCTTCCTCCATCTGCCCCTTCATCATCCGCGAGGACCTGGCGCACGCATACGGTCTGCCCATCAGCGAAGTGCGAGTGCATATTCCGGAGATCGGCGGCTGCTTCGGCTACAAGTCGGACATCACCGTCGAGCAGACGATTGCCTACATCGCCAGCTTCGTGCCGGGGCATCCCGTCAAGTGGTTCGCCAGTCGCAAGGAAGATTTCACAAGCACGCTCATCGGGCACGGCATTCGCACACGCATGAAGCTGGGTGCGAAGAAGGATGGCACCTTCGTTGCTCTGAAGTCGCAGGTCTACCATTCCACTGGCGCCTACGCCGACACCGGAGTGAACATCACCATCGGCGCCGCACACAACTCGACCGGACCCTACGTCTTCCCCAACTGCGACCTGGAAGGGTACTGCGTGTACACCAACACGCCGCCCGTCGGCGCCTACCGCGGCTACGGCCATCAGGAAGCGCAGTTCGCCACCGAGCGCCTTGTGGACATCCTCGCCCGCAAGTTGAAGATGGACCCGCTGGAGGTGCGAGCGAAAAACTACCTTGGCGACGGCACGGTCAATGCGCTGGGGGAACACATGTGGAAGACCAACGGCGACGTGCGCGCCTGTGCGGAGAAGGTGATTGAGGTCGTCTACGACGGTGATAAGCCGGAGGAAGACGACAAGTACCTCTACGGGCGCGGCTTTGCCGCCGTGATGAAATCCCCCAAGGGCGCACCGTTCTCGACCAAGGGTTGCTACATGAAGATGAACCATGACGGCAGCGTCACGGTCAACATGGGCGGTGCCGAGGTGGGGCAGGGCCTGCGCACGGTCGTGAAGCAGGTGACGGCGGAGGTCTTGAAGATTTCACCCGAGCGGGTCAACGTCTACCGTGAGATTGACACCCAGTTCTCACCCTATGAGTGGCAGACCATCGGCTCGATGTTTACCATCCAGGGCGGACGGGCGGCTGTCGTGGCAGCACAACGCCTCATCAAGACGCTAAAGAAGACTGCAGCGCAGGTGCTGCGGGTCGATCGTGACCTGCTCGACTACGACGGCGAGTACGTCTTCCTGCGCTCGGATCCGAGCGTGCGCGTGGCGGTCCCCGACCTGGCGCGCGGCTACATCTATGAGAACGGCATGACCGTGGGCGAAGTGGCGCAGGCCACATCAGACGCTCGGCTGCCGCGTTATTCCAACCCCGACGCGAAAGGTCAGGGCAGCATGGGCGTCACGTACACCTTCGGCGCGCAGGGCTGCCAGATCCGCATCGAGAAGAAGACCGGCAAGGTGCTCATCGACAACTTCGTCTCCACCTTCGATGTCGGCCGGGTCATCAACCCGCGGCAGATCCGGGGGCAGGTCGTGGGCGGTGTGCTCATGGCCGTCGGGGCGACGCTGTACGAGAAGCTGGAGTTTGATGAGAAGGGCAACCTGCTCAACCCCCACTTCTTCAAGTATCACCTTCCTACCTTTAAGGAAGCGCCCAAACAGACGGTGAGTTTCATCGAAAACCCGGGCGAGATCGGACCCTTCGGGGCGCGCGGCATCGGCGAGCATCCCGTGATCGGGGTGGCGCCGGCCATCCTCAACGCCATCCACGATGCAACAGGCGTTGATTTCTACGACATCCCCGTCACGCCGGAGCGCATGAAAGCGGCGCTGGAAGGGAAAGCAACCGAGGTGCAGCATGGCTGAGACAGTAACCTTCACCATTAATGGCAATAAGCGGACCGTCGTAGTTGATCCAGAGCTGAAACTGCTGGATGTCATCCGCGAGGACCTCGGTCTCACCGGCACGAAGCGCGGCTGTGACAACTCCACCTGCGGCACCTGCACGGTTGTGATGAATGGCAAGGCTGTGAAGAGCTGCACGGTCAAACTGGACAAGCTGGACGGCGCTGAAATCCTCACGATTGAAGCGCTGGCGAAGGGCACCGAGCTGCATCCCATTCAGCAGGCGCTGATCGACGCCGGAGCGGTGCAGTGCGGCTACTGCACGCCGGGCTTTGTGATGGAGCTGTACGCGCTCTACACCAATGACCTGGACGCAAGTGAGAAGGACATCACGAACGCGCTCAACAAGCACCTCTGCCGCTGCACCGGCTATGAGGCTATCTGGGAAGGCGCGCTGCTGGCGCAGAAACGCATGAAGGAACAGGGCTGACCGGTCACCGGCCGGCCAGAACCGGAATCTTGAAGGGAACACGAGGAGTTGGAACATGACCTTTGATCTTCTGATTACCAACGCGAAGACGCGCAACGCTGAGAAGCCGGTCGACATCGGCATCACCGGCGGGAAGATTGAGAAGATTGGCGCCGGGCTGAAGAGCGACGCAAAGACCACGATCGACGCCGGCGGCAAGCTCGTCACCGAATCCTTTGTCAACGGACACCTGCACCTGGACAAGGTCTACACGCTCACGATGGTGGGCGAGGAGGCGCTGCAGTCCTACACCGGCGAGTCGATGGGCGGCGCCATGACCGCCATCGAGCTGGCGGCCAAGGTGAAGGAGAACTACGACGAGAAATGGATTATCGAGAACGTCCGCAAGGCGCTTAACCTCGCGGTGAAGTTCGGCAACACCCACATCCGCGCCTTCGCCGACGTCGACACGACCGGCAAGCTGGAAGGCGCTAAGGCGCTCATCAAGGCGCGCGAGGAATTCAAGGACCGCGTCACGATCGAGGTCGTGGCCTTCCCGCAGGACGGGGTGGTTCGCGATCCCGGCGCGGAGGACTACGTACGTCAGGCGCTCGAGATGGGCGCCGACGTGGTGGGCGGCATCCCCTGGATTGAGTACACCGACGCTGACACCCGGGAGCACATCGACCGCATGTTCAAGCTGGCGGAGAAGTTCGACAAGGACGTCTCGATGCTCATCGACGACGCCGGCGATCCCGGCCTGCGCTCACTCGAGATGCTGGCGGTGCGTGCGCTGGAAGCCGGCTGGGAAGGGCGCGTGACCGCGCAGCACGCTCGCGCCATGGCGCTCTATCCCGAGCCCTACTACCGCAAGGTGCGTGCGCTGCTCGAGAAAGCGCAGATGGGCGTGGTGAGTGACCCGCAGACCGGCCCGCTCTACGCCCGCGTGAAGGATCTTTACCATGCCGGCGTGGCTGTGGCGCTGGGGCAGGACGACATCGCCGACGCCTACTACCCCTTCGGGCGCAACAACATGCTCGAGGTGGCGTTCCTCGCCGCGCATCTCACGTGGATGACGACGTTCGAGGACCTGGAGATGTTCTACGACATGATTACAACCAACGCGGCGCGGGCGCTGGGGGTGAAGGACTACGGACTGGAGGAAGGCAAGGCAGCCGACCTGGTTGTACTCAACGCCGAGAGCGTGTGGGAGGCCATCTGGAACCATGAGGCTCCGCTGCACGTGCTCAAGAACGGCGTGGAAATCCATCCAGAGTAGGCTAGAGCTTACGCGAACCATGATGCCGGGGACCCGCATGGGTCCCCGGTTTACGTTAATCATGTCATCCTGAGGGGAACCCCGAGGGGTGAGCCGAAGGATCTATCGTTCTGTGAAGTTTCACCTTTACTCTTACATGCGGCGGATGCTGTGGTGTTCCTGAACCGCTGAAACGCAGAAGGCGCAGATTACACAGAGAAATGACGACGTCAATCATGTCATCCCGCCGTGCCCTCGACGCGAAGCGGAGATGGGATCCTCGAAGAGAGGAGAACCCTCAACAGGATGCAAGCGGGATCTATCGCCTGTGAAGTTTCACCTTTACTCATCCATGCGGCGGATGCAGTGGGGTTCCTGAACCGCTGAAACGCGGAAAGTTCAGATTGCGCAGATCCATTTCGGCCAACAATCATGTGTGCGTGTACTGCGAGATTCCTCGTCCTGCGTCCTCGGAATGACATGTTAATCATGTCATCCCGCCGTGCCCTCGACGCGAAGCGGAGATGGGATCCTCGAAGAGAGGAGAGCCCTTTCCAGGACGCAGGCGGGATCTGTCGTACTGTGACTTCTCGTGTGTGTGGTTCAAAGCGGCGCATGCTGCGCGATAACGACATCATAATGAGCGGTGAAATTCTGTGATGTGAGGGAAAATAACTCCATGAAGCTCTTGTTGAAGCGCAGGTTTTCTTGAATAATCCTTACAGGTGACGAAGGGGGAGGGGTCAGAGGAGGGACGGCATGAGGACAAGGGCGTTCATCGTTTGCTGCATCGTCATGATGTGCTGTGGAGCCTGCCAGACAGAGGCCGTTCCAGAAAACACGGAACCCATTCCGCCCGCAAGTCCAACCTTCACTCCGGAAGAACCAACCCGAGAGCCAGCGCTCATCCCGTCAGCGACGCCAGAGCCGACCCCGAAGCCGGTGGAGTCTGCCCTTGCCGTATCGGCCTACGACACCGGGCGGCTTGCGGCTGCGTCGGACAGCGAGGATGTGCCCTTGCTGGCTCACATCAGCGGCGCCACGTCGGATGTGCTCACCTTTCGTTATGCGGATGGCACCGTCTACCGGGAGTTCCAACTCGCTCCGTATCTCATGCCGCGCTCCATCAATTCAGTCGGGTTCGTAGATGCCGCGGATATCAGTCCCACGGGTGAGTGGGCGGTGATCCGGCATCTCCCCCGTTATGCCGGGGTCGATTCCTATGCTGACGCGCAGCTCAGCCTGATCAACGTGTGGACGGGCGAGGTGCGCACGCTGCCTCTCTTCAACGCGGACTTTCCTGCCGGAGTCGAGGAGGAGAAGGAGCAGGAAGCGGTGGATGCGATTGAGGCTGCACGACCGCAATGGTCACCGGACGGGCGCTACCTCGCCTACGCCGCTGTGCTCGACGGCCCTTCATCGGATCTGTATGTCTATGATGTCGTCTCGGACGAGTCGACGCGTCTGTCCTTCGGCTCCAACCAGCTCTTCCTCATCCCGGGCTGGTCGCCGGATGGCGAGTGGATCGTGCATGAAGAATGGCTCGATGTCTACACTGAGGACGGCTTCTACGATCAGCGCGAGACCATTCGCGCCTGGGCGGCGTCGCTCGATGGCGAGCTGGTGGAACTGTTTGACCCCTTCGACCCGGTCACGGGTGGAAACCATGCTTATCCAGGCTGGATCGGCGCGCATGATCTCGTGGTTTATGACTATCTCTACGACATGGGCTTCCGTGCCATCCGCGTCGACGTCAGCACGGGCAGGACGAGTCCCTTCCTGCCTCAATTCGGGATGGCGGATGAGCAGGGGCTTTTCTATTCGCTCGATGTTGATCCAGCGAGTGGTCTGGCTGCCTTCGGAGCCTATCCCCAGCAAATGGAGGATTCGCCCAACCTGGAACCGGGCTTGTATCTTCAGGCCGTCGGAGAAGAGCCGATCCGGGCCCTGGATGAGGATGCGCTGCGCCCGGAATGGCTGGAAACCCTGGGCATGTTCTATGTGCAGAGCACGTCCAGCGCTTATCTGGTCGACCCCGATGGGACGTTCCTCCCTCTGGAGGAGAATCCCTACGGGTATCCTCTGCCTTCACCAGACGGAAGGTGGCTGCTGGTGTATGGTCAGAGCGGCGTTCAGCTTTACGACGTGACAGACGGTGCGCTCGTGTTCTGGATCTCGGAGGAAGACGGGGAGTGGGCGATGTGGGAGCCCGGCTCAGGCGGTTTCATCTTCGGGACTGGCAGCTCGTATGGCGGTTCGGTATGGCGGGTGCGGCTGCGCGAGCACGTGGTGGTCGAGGTGGTCGAGGTTCCGACGGACGCGGATTCCACCTGGCCCGTGCTGCTGGTGTGGGAGAACGAGCCCTGATAGAGGATCCTGAACCGCTGAAACGCAGAAGGCGCAGATTACA
>Ga0272443_10004525_pt1 | contig 15096 bp, 10 predicted proteins | sample SSMAcet12_FD_193581 | JGI IMG/M metagenome (GOLD analysis project Ga0272443, IMG submission 193581) | Marine sediment archaeal communities from Little Sippewissett salt marsh, Falmouth, MA, United States - SSM-Acet-12 | ecosystem: Environmental > Aquatic > Marine > Wetlands > Sediment ...
CTAATCTTTTTTAAAAGAAAAAAGTGGTTTTAGTTAGAATTAATAACTAAAACCACTTAATACTTATGCTAAGAAAATTACTTAACGATGGACATATTAGTTATGTATTGTCCATATTCAGTATTCAATCTAACCAAATACATACCACTATTTATCATTTCTGCATTAAATGGCTCAGAATAGCTGCCTTTTGGCTGATCATTGACTATCTTGGAATAAATCTGTCTGCCATCCATTGAATATATATCTATGGAAATATCACTTTTCTCAGGTAAATAATATTGAATATAAGTAATATCAGCAAAAGGATTGGGGGAGTTGCCAAGTGTAACACTTGTTTGTGTGCCTATTTCTGTAATATAAGCTTTAGCGTAGTGAATGCCTTCCTCTTGGTAATAATAATCCGTTATTGTAGAATTATCAACAATACTCTCAATGTTTTTAATATTAATAATATAAAATTCACCAGTTTTTGATTCCAGCATTTTAAATGTGATTGGCTCGTTTGCATTTGCTCCATCAACAACTTCAGTTGCAGAGTTATCACCCCAGATGCTAATCGCACATATACCTTCATTTATCATACCACTTCCAACGAGCTTGTCATCAATTGTGTAAGCACCTATTTCATTGCCATCAAAGAACTCGCCAATATTAATGAAAATAGTAGAGCTGTTACCTGTTCTTTCTATCTCTGGTAATAGCATTTTTGCCTTGGGAGTCAGCTTTCCCGCAGCGCTTTTGGGCGAAGAATTTGGTGGGTAATAAAGGTTAACATCACTGAATGAATAAACACTATATCCCTGTGTCGGATTCATATCGCCTATAGTATTTATACCCAGATCAGGGAAATACATATTCCCAGCTACATCCTTTACAATTAATATATCCTCAATTATATCTTCGAAAACAGTTACCACACTCATTGGTGCAGAACGAAGATAAGCTATTATATTCCATCCAGTTTCAATAGGGATTGGTGTTGTTGTGGGATTGACTCGCAGACCTTCAACAGTCAGGACATCATCATCGAGCATGTATATCTTGTAACCTTTTATTATATCCCATTCATTAATAGTGTTTAAACCAAGTGATGGCATATATAATGCGCCATCTACATCTCTCATAAGCAACATATTTGTTTCAATATCCGCTAATAGTTCCTCTAATTGTGGGTTCTGAGGGATAATATAGCTGGATATAATGCTCCAAGCACTACCCGGTAATATTATTTCCAAAGATGATAATTGGCTTAGTGTGTGCCAGAATCCGAGCAAAGCAGTGAAATCGTCGTTGTCAGTAACACCAACCACTGGCTGTCCGATTGTCATTGATACGGAATACTCATCATTCGATGAAGTGCCACCACCGTTGCCTATCACATATTTACTAATATGATACTGAGAAAGCAAAGACAATGGAGCTAAGAAAACGAAGAAAGCAATAAGTGTTATAAATATTTTTTTCATAATGACTTGCTCCTTGTAAGAAAGACAAATTTTTTCTAATATAATTAGAATAATTATTAATAGCAAATTTTTTTTAAATCCTATAAGAATGGGAAACCAATCAATGATGAAAATAAACCACCTATCCACATCAAAATACCAAAACTAATTGGAATCGTCAGATTATCATCAATTCTTAAATAGCTTGAAGCCGCCTCAACTAGAGTAGATACTATAGCACCAATAAAACCGAACAAATAGAAAGACCACGGCATACTATGAAATAGAGCCGTTATTATCACAACAATTAATGCAGAAATAGCAAAGGCAGTTGAACCTTCTACGCTTTTATTGAAAAATGGAGTTTTTCCAAATTTTCTACCATAAAGTGCTGCTGTTGTATCCGATATAATTAGTATCGCAAAGCCAGTAACAGCTATTATCTTTGGAAATATCAATATAGTCAATACTGAGGAAATCATTACCCATGAAGCACCGTTTAGTGTTAGTCTATTATTCTTCAGCTCATGCTCCCTGAGCATTGCACCAAAAATAAAAATGATAATCTTACTAAAAAAACTAAATTTTTGGCTTAATATGTCAAATAAAACTACTATAATTGTAATTGGTATTAGAATGGTTAATGCTAATTCTTTGTCAGTTAGTGCATAACCAATAGGAATAGATAGGGAGCATAAATGTATGCCCTTTCTCAAAATCTCTTGTTTGTATGATATTTCTTTATTATTATTCATTAAAAAACTATTATGTTAAAACTAAAAGCTTACTCAAAAATCAATCTCGGTCTTGAAATACTTTTCAAACGGCAGGATGGATTCCATGAATTAAACACTATCTTCATCAGAACCTGCCTCGCTGATGAATTATTATTTGAAACCAATGATAATATAATCATTACTTCCGAGCCAGACTTATGTATTCCTCAGGAAGACAACCTTGTTTACAAAGCCGCAATAGAGTTAAAAAAGCACTTCCCTGATACACCTGGATGCAAGATAAAAATAATAAAAAATATTCCTTCGGGTGCAGGACTTGGTGGAGGAAGCTCAGATGCAGCATCAGCATTATTGGGGCTAACTAAGATATGGAATATCACATCAAGCGATAAATTGCTGTTCAACATTGCTAAATCTTTGGGGTCAGATGTGCCATTCTTCCTGAATGAAAAATGTGCAATTGCTCAGGGGCGAGGAGAAAAACTCAAATACTTCAATTTCAAACATCCCTGGTGGATCGTTCTGATTAAACCAGATATTAGCATCTCTACATCATGGGCTTACCAAAATCTCAATCTTGGCTCAATTCAAAGAACTCCATCTGATTTGAAGAGTATCCTAACGGAATCATTTACAAAACCAAATGTTTTAAAGAAAAGCATTTTCAATCATTTCGAAGAATCAGTATTTCATAAATACCAAGGAATCAAAGATATTAAAGAAATACTTTACTCCAACGGTGCTATTCTTTCACTTCTAAGTGGTAGCGGCTCAACTGTTTTTGGATTATTCGAATCCGAAAAAGACAGTTTGTCTTCTGTAAAGCAATTAAACAAGTGTTTTACTTATATATGCCCACCACCACAATAAAAATAAGACATTTTTGCCAACTAAACAAAAACTGGTAAAATCATTTATTCCTATTTCCTTTATCACTCATCACTTTTCAAGGATTTTGAGCAAGTCTTCTTCCCATGTCTTTATTGGATATTCTACGATACGACCAATCTCCTCACCATCCTCAATTACTATTAATGTTGGCACTTTCAAAAGATCATAAGTTAGATACGTTTTAGTTGGCTCTATTTTATCTCTATCCACTCCAAATAATCTTGAAGATGTAAGCGGAGTATTAAGGGCATTGAATAATTTATATATCTTCGGAGTCTCGGATTTTGAATCAGGACACCAACTTGCAGTAAAGATAATGAAGCTAATATTTCTATCTTGGTTTGCGGTTAATATTTTTGATATATACTCACTACTTGGAGTATAATCCGATGCTGAATAATCGTCCCAGCCGGCTTTAGACTGCCATTTCTCCCAAGAGAATTCTCCTACTGGATATGAAGTTTGATTATCATTGCTACTTTCGCAGGATAATAATGAGATAAAAGCGAGTGCATTGATCAATACAAATATTATAGCGTATTTAGTTTTCATAGATTTTTCCTTAGTTAAAGTTTTAATTGTTAAATAATATACATTTTTTTATCATAATGGCAATGAATATTCGAAGATCATTCCGAGCCGAAACCCTTTCCAGTCAGATTGAATTACATCATCTACTTCTATTGAACTATCGTCAAATTCACGATTGAAAAAGACGCTGTGTTCGTAGTAATAATAAAGCCGTAAACCAATAGAAAGATTCCAGAATGAATAAACGAAATCGGAGCCGATAGAAACGCCATTAGAATTTGTTGACATATTAATTTCATTAGTATTGGTTTTTTCTGAACTTTGAGCATTTTCTTTAACATCAAGATTGGAGAAAATAAAATCAAAAGTAGAAAATGGCTTTAAGTGGAAATCTGCAAATACCTGAAAATCAGATTGATAACAAATGCCAATGATGTTAGCGTTAATCAAAAAATCAGTATAAAAGCTGGCAAGTGAATTCCCGGCGCTTAATCTTGTGCCAGTTGACATATAAGTATATGCAATACCAAAAAAGATATTATCAAAGAACTCCTTTTTGACTTCTCCTGTAAAGTAATAGTATGGCGGAAATTCACCTGTCTCAGAGAGGCGAAATTTATTATTATAGAAAAAATCAGTATTGTAATTCTTTACATAGATCCTTAAACTCTCCAGCGAATAATTCCCGATGCCTGAACTGAAGGATATCTTGATATCATTGTCTTTGCAATTTACAGAATTAGATAGTAGCGATAGAAATAATATAAAATAGATGATCTTCTTCATTTTAATACTCGATCCTTTGTTTAACACCATAAGAATACAAATACGAATCCATAAATGCAACAGTTTCATACGCTACAAAAGTGGAGTACTTCAGATCCATAGTATTTAAATCATATATCAAACATTTATAATATTTGAACAATGCTATATAATTGTTGGTAAAATCAATATCTAAAATCTTATCGCAATCGGTAGATACCGAAGCTTTTTGATTCATATCCTTATCATAAACGCTCAGAATGCCATTATTCAAAACCACAAAGTCATCAGAATTCGGAATGAATTTGAAATCTGATTTTAGCGGGTCAATCTCTATAGAATTGACTTCATTGACATTGCCATCATTGTCTAATTCATAAAGATTGATTTGTTCGCTTTCTACATCTCTCGCTAAAACACAGCTTCCGTCATAAGATATCCCAACGAGATCAATATATTTTAAGTTATCAGTATAAATTGCTTTATCATTTACAACATCATATACCATAAAAGACCTTTCATCTTGATACTCAGGGTTATACTGAGAAATTACCAAAATACCATTGTTCGAGACTGATAAGTCATGGAATTTGCTATTAGAATTATAAATATTAAGCGATTCCTTAATTGGTTCAAAAGTACTATTGTCAAAATTTGTAATAACAATATTCATTTTTTGATCAGATATGATAAAATAATCTCCGTTTTCTGATAAAGCGATATTACTTATATAGTTATCATAAGATATCCCATCAGAAGAGATTTCATCTAAAGCTCTTCTATATACGGCATTGACATAATAATAATAGAAAATATTAGAATTGTCATAAGTATGAAGAAGGTTATCAAAGGAATAAATACGAAAAATCTTATCTGAATTATAGTCAGGACCAAATGAGCATAGTGAATACGATCCCCGTGATCTAGTGGAATCATTCGGAAGAACTGCAAGTCTAATATAATTATAATCTGAACGAGCTTGTACAAGACCTAAATCAACAACTGTTGAAGTTTGATCTGGGTTTGATGTTGTGTATATGGTTTGATATGATGAGCCAGTTCTATATTGTAGCTCATATTTACCAAAATTCTCAGTAGAAAATGGTGTATTCCATTTAATTTCATATCTGATATGGTCATATTCTTTGCATTCTACTTTTTGAACATGCCCGAACATCTGGATATTTGATTTTAAACAAAGATTTGAATCAAGGTAGACGTCGTGTTGTTTATAATATGCAAAAACTTTAAATTCTGCCTGGCCGCTTAAAAAGTCTTTATAAATGTAGTTACATTCATCTTCAGGATAAAACCTCTTGATCAAGAGATCATTATCATAAAGGTCATAGTACATTAAAGCAGGATGGTCTATCTGATCCCAGGATAATTCTATGTTATGCTGGTCGATCTTTAAGTCATTTAGTTTGAATGAATTTGGAAAAAGGTCATAATTAAGCACCCATGATTTATTAGTAACTATTGGATCTAATAGATTATTAAAAACACCATTTTTAACTTTATAAATTATTTCCATTTCAAGAAGGTCAGTGCCTTGCTTAATATCAACATCAAAACTAAAATCATCATTTGTTGATTTACCTGAATATATTTCCTTTCCATTTAGATAGAAACTAATACGAGTATCATCATAAGCACCGGGGGCAATAGAAAATTTGATATTCAATCCGAAGACATAAGGAAAGTGATAAATATTCAGAGTATCGAGTGAATCAATTCTTGTTCCGTCCGTAAGAAAAACACCATATCCTCCTGGTTCTTCAACATTAATATTAAATGGTTCAATGCTGGTTGGCTCGTAGGTGCATGATAGAGTGAATAATATTAGGATTAAACTGAGGAATATTTTTCTCATATTACTTCGCATTTATTCATTAAACATTGAATATATAAAATTATCCATTCTCCAAATCAAAAAATACTAAAATATTCAAGATTAACCAAACATTTGATTTTAGATTCCATACTTTTAGTCATCCGATGTCTATGAGAAACTGTGTTAAAACGAAGTCTCTTTATGTAATAGGATGAATAAAGCCAGTCCCCATTCTTCTATAGCCACGACTTTCAAGTCGTGGTAAACTATCTCCTTTCACTAATGTGCTTTAGCCCAACATCTCCTCATCTTGGGCTAAAGCCCGGATAAGTTTTTGAACATTTTCCACGAGCTAAAGAGACTGTGCGATGGGTATTAATCAAGTGCAAAATAGATATCAAAACGATCCCTCCCCAACCCTCCCTTATAAATAAGGGAGGGTCGGGGAGGGATCAATTCTGGGGTTTTGCAATGGTCTTAGTCTCTAAAGCACGTGGCTATGGAAGAAGGATATTCAATTACAGGTTGGTTGTCGAGAGATTAATCCGATGACTGCGAGATGCTATGTGTTCACACAGTCTCTGTGAGTCATCCTATGACTTTGCGAATGCATTTAAAAGCTCTGATAATCTTTTTGCGGAATTTCTTCTTTCGTATTTATTGATCTCCTTATCATTTTGCTCAATTAATGACTTATTATCTTTCCATTTTTTATAGTATCCAAGCAAAATATCAGCCGTTTTAATTACTTCCGACTGGTGGGCTACGTAGCCGGACTTAGTCTCTCTAATAAGCTCGGCAATGTCGCTATCCTGTGGAGCTATTGCCAGAAGCGGCTTCCTCACACCAATATATTCATAGACTTTACCAGGTACTATATTCTTGCTTTCTTTTGATTCATCAACGATCAATAGAAGGCAGTCTGAAAGTAGAAGGTACTCTATACTTTTCGAATGTGGTACGTAAGAAATAGTCTCGATGGAGGATTTGAATGATGCCTGCTCAAACATCTCTTCGACTTCATTGCCAAATCTGCCAACGAACCTAAGCAATATGTCATCAGCTTTTAAATGATTTTTACTTATCAATGATTCTATTGCAGCAAAAAAGCTCGAAGGGTTTCGCCTTCCGTAAAGAGAACCTGTATAGGTGATCGTAAATTTTTCATTCTTTACTTGCTTCACCACAGGAAAATCGTTTGAATCAAATCCATTAGGAACATGAATAAATCTATTGCGATTCAAATCAGGATACTTATCTAAAGCATCCTCAATAATTCCCTGCCAGGCACATTCCACGTAATCAGCTTCTTTAAAGACACTATACTCCATAGCTTTGTCAATAGCTTTGGGTAGAAACCATCTTTTTGGAGATGAAATAAAACCTGTCCAAGGGTCTCTAAAGCCAGCAATCCAAGGTAAATTTGTTTTTCTCTTAATGTTTCTGGCAATAATCGAGCAAGTATATGGTGGAGAAGAACTATAAACAGCTTTTATATCATGATCCATGAGAATCTGCTCCATCACCTCTTTTGATGAATATCTCCAATAAGCACGAGCATCGGGAATAAAAAAAGTTGAGCGGATGAACTCGGCTACTTTTTCCTTAATTGTAATTTCCTGATCATCTTTTCTAATTACATTTACGTCAATAGCAGAATCTTTCGCCTTTCCCATGAACATTCTGTAAAGATCATATGGCTCAAATATCCTGCTTCTATATACCTTACAATTATCTGGTATTTCCTTGAGCAAAGACTCATCTCTTGCTGGAAAATTACCATTTTCAACTGTCAATACGATTGGATTCCAGCCAAATTCAGGCAAATACTTAACGTGCTTCAACACCCGTTGAACCCCAGGCCCTCCAGATGGAGGGAAATAATATGCTATAATTAATAAATTTTTCATATTCAAATATAATAATGTGCAATATACAAAAGGATTGGATGAATTGCTCAAATTAATGGGTACATTACCAGAATTGACCATGAGTGAAATGTAATAATACTAAAGTGTTTGGAATTGTTAGTGTAAAAATAGTGTAAAATAAATGCACATTTTTTCAAACTTTAAGCAAATTCAGTTTCATTCAGATCAATGAAAAAGCCCATCAATTCATATGTTTCGAGGATTGATGGGCTTCTTAAATTATGCCTACGTGGACCCGATGAGATTCGAACTCACGGCCTCTAGAGTGCGATTCTAGCGCTCTCCCAACTGAGCTACGGGCCCTTTCTTATTAATCATAATGCAAATTAATAAAAATATACATTATTTCAAATATTTACGCCGATTACTTAATTGTAAATATATATTAGCATTAAGACCAATTCAGAATCAATATATGAATCCCAGAACTTCTCAATTAAAATAATAATAATTATTTGATAAATGAATATTAGCTCTTATATATGAGTAAAGTTCTTATTATTTTAGAAGTCATACCCTAACGAGAATAGATACTGCGGTTGAGACCATCCGCTATATTCATTTCTCCATGCAATGTCAAGTTTCAAAGGTAATCCAAGAACATAAGACCGAATACCGATACCCGAACTCATAAGCATATTGTGTGGCATTGCGTTACCGTTAGCGTCTAGGGTCGCTGCCTTGAAGTTATCAAATGTGCCATTCCAAGCACCACCAATATCAAAAAATATTGAACCCATTATGCTTTGGAATAGAATTGGAACGGGACCTGCAAGTAATGCTCTAAATAGTGGAAATCTAAATTCTGCATTGCCAAGGAAGTATCTTGTGCCCTTGATCTCGCTTACTGCCCAGCCACGTAATGGCATCATAAACTGCATAAAGGCAAAATCCTCTGGCTCTTCGAATGGTAGATAGCCACCCTGGAATCTGTGATTTATCCAGTTCTCAGTGCCACCAAGGAAGAAGTTACGAGGGTCAGGACCTAAACTCGCTCCACCAGAAACTCGGAAAGCCAAACTCATGTAATTAGTAATAGGGAAATAGCGGCGATAATCACCTGTAACAGTCATAAAACCAATACCATCATCACTTAGTTTCGGTGTACCTTTAAATCCAAAAGTATAACGGCTTCCTTTTATTGGTGAGAAAGCACCATAAAGTACATCATCATGCACAAATGCTCCTTCTGGCACAAATAGCATTCGAGTAGTTGAAACCGAACTTGGCTTGTCAATATTCTCCATGTATAGATTCAGCCAATTTATACCCCATTCTACTCTATTAAATAAATCGAATGGGTACGATGCCGCAACTGTTGCACCAAAGTTTCTAAAGCGGAACAATGAATCTCTAAGTGTGTATTTATCAGGTCTGAAAACGAAAGCAGAGCTATGGAATCCACTAAAGTGATAATCAATAATATTGGGCATATAGGAATAACCGGCAAAGAAATTACTATTTCTTAGATCAATTAATAGATTAGCCATTAGGAATATCTGGTGATCTCCCAATATATCGCTGAAAAGCATCTGAGTAACTCCCTGAAATCCGAAATATGTACTATAGCCAGGATTTCCTAATATCAAATCAGGGGTAAATTTGAGCTTATAATCCTTTTCGGCAAAAGTTGTATCGCCCACAGTGCTTCCTGTTATACCGATATTCTCTTCTAATGCAAGCTGATCTTCTGCGTCAGGATTTGGCTTTATAACTTCCTGACGTGAGAAATCAATATCAAAATTGCCATAACCAACTAATTCTTCTTCCGAGGTCTCTTCTAGTATTTCTTCAGATATATCTTCTATTTGCTTTTGTTTTTCTAATCTTTCTGCCATGAATTTAGTCAAAGGTAAAGTGTCGAGCCCTAACTCTTTGGCAAATGGCGAGCGGATTAGGAACATATCGTAACCCCCATCAATTTGCGTTGTGAAAAGCAGTTTATTGCCCGATGGTGTTATAGAGAGCTGTGTGATACCAGTCAAAGAATTTGTCTTTGGTTTGGTTTTGCCCGTAGTCAGATCAAGTTCCCAAATGTTGCCAATACCGTTTTTATCAGATGCGAAAAGCAGCTTCTTATCATCCGGATGTACAGCAATAGATGATTTGCTGAACTCAGGTTCCCAAGTCAATCTACGTATCTGCCTTGTTGAAAGATCGAGTTCGAAAATATCCCTCTGATATACGTCATAATTCCATAGTTTATAATCAGATATAGAAAAATCCCCAATTAGATTATCACCACGAGTAGATACGAAATAAATCTTATCACCATTATGCGACCAAACAGGTGTAAAATCAGAGAAGACATCATTAGTGAGTTTTTCCAACACTTTACTATCCTGATCATAGATAAATATATCGCTCTGGTTCATTGAATCAGCTATGAAGACTAATCTATTATCATTTGGAGACCAGTTGACAGAAGAAATAGATGTTAATCCAAATGTAAGTTTATCATAATCCCCAGATTCAACATCAACAATATAAATTGCATCCTCGCCACCAGCTTTTGCAGATATTGCAACTTTCGTACTTTGAGGATTCCATGAGATGCCTGGAGTAAGCAGGTTAAGATCCTCGAAATCCTGATCTCTGAAGCTGCTTATTAACTCCTCTGCCTCTTCTGGTTTGTTTAAATCCATCAGCATTATTTTGAAAATACCATTTCTATCGGAAATGAAAGCGGCTTTCTCGCCATCAGGAGATATAGCAGGTGATGAGTTATAGAAATTTCTTTGCTTTTCGTGGTTTGTGATTCTAATAGCATAATCCTTTGGATTTTCAAATTTCTCTATATCAGGCCAATAATACTTTTTAAGTTCATCTTGCCATTCGTCGGAAAAATCCTCAAAATCCATTTGGAAAGTAAGTTTGAAAGCTCTCTCTACATTGCCGTAAATTTTTAATTTGTTTATTAGTTCGCTAATTCTTTCTTTTCCATATTTTTTTGCAACATACCAATAAAAAGTTTGCCCACCGCGATAAGCATAGTATCCATAAAGCTGATCTAACGAAGGCAGATAACCTCCCAGAGCCAAATCTCGCATGAACATATCGGTATCAGTATTCATTCCGCCTATACTACTAAATTCGCAAATTCCTTCGTTCATCCATAATGGAATCTCTACCATGTTACCACTGGTAAAAGCAGATTGGATAGACCCACCATAGTACATCTCGTTAATAACCGCATGAACTAATTCATGCCTTATTACGTGATGTAATTGGGAGTAATCACCTTGGAAAGGCACAACCACACGGTTTTTGAAAAGCTCTGTTACTCCGCCTACACCTTCTGGCATAAAAGAGCTAATAACATTTGTCTGCTGGAATTGATTATGACTATTATAAACAATTATATTAAGCCGTTTGCTTACTCTGAAATTCAGCAATTTTTGAATATCAACCAAAGCTCTCTCTGCTGTAATAGCAGCATATTCAGCAAGGTATTTAGCACCATCATGGTAGTATATATTGAAATAATTTGATTCGATATATTTCCAATCAAATTTCTGATATTGTACTTTGTTTTTTCCAAACTGACCGTACAAAGCAGAAACTGATATCAACATAACTAGAATCAGTATTAAGTATCTTCGAACTTTCATTATTTAGCTCCGTATTAAACAAAATTGTCTGTTTATATAATATTTATTCATAATTATTTAATCTCTTGTATGATTTAGACGCATAAACTAAAATAAAGTTTATCAGAATGTAAGAATATTGAAATAAAATAAGATATAAAGTAATAGTAAAATGTAGATTTTTATTAAATAGTGATAAATTTACCTATCAATTCTTAATTTATAAGAAAGTACATAAGTCTGAAACTCTTATTACTTATTAATTAGTTATATATAGATATTAATCAATTATTAAGGATATATAAAATTAAATTCCCAAATATGTACAAAAAAATGTAGTAAATTCAATTGCTTATATTTCCATATAAATCAATATATTATAGAACATCTAATTAAAATTGCAAAAAAAAATATGAAGCTAAGGAATTTTTATAGGTAAATCTTAAGATATTTTCATTAATTTTGTAATATGGAATATGCTTATTTCTAAAAGTAATTTGAAAAGTAAAAAATTATCAATATAAAAATTCATATTATGGAAAACAACAAAATTATTGGCGATGGTCTGACTTTCGATGACGTTCTGTTGGTGCCTAACCATTCTCAGGTATTGCCGAGAAGCACGGTGCTAAGGACTCGTCTTACGAACAAGATAATGCTCAATCTGCCTTTACTAAGCGCCGCAATGGATAGTGTTACCGAATCACGCATGGCTGTCGCTATTGCAAGAGAAGGTGGACTTGGTGTAATACACAAAAATTTCACAATAGACGAGCAAGTAGAGCAAGTGGACAAAGTGAAACGCTCAGAAAGTGGAATGATTCGAAATCCAATTACTCTTACAGCGATGGGAAAAGTCGGAGATGCCTTGAAGCTGATGGCTAAGTTTCATATTAGCGGGATTCCTATTGTTGATGAAAATCAAAAATTGATTGGCATTATTACAAATCGCGATCTACGATTCAATCCCAATCCAGAGGATTTAATTGGTGATGTAATGACAAAAAATGATCTTGCAGTAGCCCCCGTTGGTACTAATCTTGAAACTGCCGAGCTGCTCTTACAAAAGCATAAATTTGAAAAACTACCCGTTGTTGATGAGAATAATAAACTTTGCGGGCTTATCACATTCAAGGATATACAAAAGAAGAAGAAACACCCACATGCTTGCAAAGATGAGCATGGAAGATTGCGTGTAGCCGCAGCTGTTGGCATATCATCTGATACTTTGGATAGAGTAAGTGCTTTGGAGAGTATTGGTGTTGATGCCATATTTATTGATACTGCTCACGCTCACAACCAAAATGTGATTGATATTGTAAATAAAATAAAGAATGCTTTCCCAGAAATGCAAGTTGTCGCAGGTAATATTGGTACTGGTGAAGCTGCTAAATCATTAATTGAAGCTGGGGCAGATGCTCTAAAGATTGGCATCGGACCTGGTTCAATTTGTACAACAAGGATAATTGCAGGTGTTGGCATTCCGCAGCTTACAGCAATTATGAGTGTATATGAAGCATCTAACAAGCATAATATCCCAATAATTGCTGATGGGGGTATCAAGCAGACTGGCGACGTAGCCAAAGCCCTTGCTGCCGGTGCAGATTCAGTGATGATAGGAGGTCTTTTTGCAGGGCATGAAGAAAGTCCCGGTGAAAAGATATTACTCGAAGGAAGGGCATATAAAGTATATCGAGGCATGGGATCTCTCGCCGCAATGCAAAAAGGTTCTGCTGAAAGATATTTCCAAGATGTCGAAGAGGAAATATCAAAATTAGTTCCCGAAGGCATAGAAGGCAAAGTGCCATATAAAGGAAATATTTCTGACACAATATATCAGATAGCAGGTGGCTTGCGTTCAGCTATGGGCTATTGCGGAGCTCAAACAATCCCTGAATTAAAAGAAAAGGGAAGATTTATCAGAATGACTACTGCTGGATTGAGGGAATCTCTCCCACATGACGTCATTATTACTAAGGAATCACCAAATTATTTTGTTAAATAAATTATAAAAAGAATTATCATGGCTAAGAAAACTACAGATGAAAGCGTTATCAGTCAAGATTACCCATCAATAATTGATACGCGATTGGCTCAACTGAGGTTCACAATGGAGGAACTAAAAGTAGATGCCATTGCTATTACCTACGTACCTAATATTAGGTACCTAACTAATTTCTCAGGATCTGCAGCTACGATGTTTGTAACTTTAGAGGATATCCATTTCATTACTGACGACAGATATGAAGAGCAGATTAAAGATGAACTTTTCACTCTGCCAAATATGAAAACACATATCTCTCGCGATGCATGGCAGCTCTTGATTGATAAAAAAGAGATTACTAAAATATCTCATCTTGCATTTGAAGCTGATAAAATTCCATACTCAGATGCCGTTGAGATCAGAAATCGGCTTAGACCTATCAAATTTAAGCCAGCTCCTGATTCTGTGGAGAAATTCACAATTCCAAAATCTCCAGAAGAACAGATGATGATACAAAAATCCTGCGATATTTCTGTTAAAGTATATGAAGATGTATTAAATCTAATTAAGCCAGGAATATCAGAAAAAGAGATAGAACTTGAAATTTCCTATCAAACACGCAAGCTTGGTTCTGAAGGAGACCCATTCCCAATAATCGTAGTAAGCGGATCTCGTAGTGCTTTACCTCATGGTACTGCTACCGACAGAAAGATTAAAAAAGGCGATGTTGTTCTTCTTGATTTTGGCTGTGTGATCAATGGTTTTGTTAGTGATATAAGCCGGACAGTTGTCGTTGGCAAAGCTACCAAAGAACAGAAAGATATGTATAAGCTGCTTATTCAGGCAAAAGAGGAAGCAATTAAGACGGTTTGCCCAAGTATGAATGGAAAAACATTAGACGAAGCTGCAAGATCAATCATCAGAGACGCTGGCTTTGGGGATTACTTCAAACATTCATTAGGACATGGTATTGGTTTGGTAGCTCACGAGAAACCAATCATCACATTTAGGAAAGATGACCAGATTATTCCTGAAAATGCAGTAATTGCTATTGAGCCAGGTATTTATATTCCTGATAAATATGGAATGCGTGTAGAAGATGACGTTTTAGTAACTCGGAGTGGTGGCAAACATTTCACAAAAGCACCCGAAGAGTTGGTAGTACTTTAAAATTTTACCTATTGCAAGTATTCATCCGGTAACTTCCGAGAGGCAGTAATTAAAAACTGCCTCTTTGATTACATCGGATGTTTTTTTTTATATAAATATGATGTATTATACTATTACTTTATATTCGATTATCTCTAATTTATCTGCCCTTAATTATAAAACAATAATCTTGAAAAGTACCAATTCTATTAATCATAATCAGACTATCAAGTCTT
>Ga0272443_10004526_pt1 | contig 15091 bp, 14 predicted proteins | sample SSMAcet12_FD_193581 | JGI IMG/M metagenome (GOLD analysis project Ga0272443, IMG submission 193581) | Marine sediment archaeal communities from Little Sippewissett salt marsh, Falmouth, MA, United States - SSM-Acet-12 | ecosystem: Environmental > Aquatic > Marine > Wetlands > Sediment ...
CCTGACCTACAATATACTTAATGGCGGTGTAGCTCAGCTGGTTAGAGCAGCGGAATCATAATCCGCGTGTCCGGGGTTCAAGTCCCTGCACCGCTATTTTACCTTTTGACAGATTTGGCGGCCATAGCAGATTAAGCGGTTTGGCCTCTCCCGTTATCTTGAATCCAGTACGATTACCGACTCTCTTAGTATAGACTTTTAGCTTATCCGGGAATAATTGCATCATCTCATTTCGAAGTAAAATAACCTTGTCGGAATTATTTTGCGCCAGTCTTTTTAAATTATAGAGTTTACTTTTTATCCAATCCATTGACGATCTTAGCAAGACTTTTGGCGAAACGTTGCTGTCGTTTATCTGACTTTGTAATTCTCTGAGTTCTGCTTCGCGGTTAGAGAGCCTTTGATTTAAAGCAGGTGAAACCTCGCCATTTTCGGCTAATGTCAATAGATTATCGATCTGCTTTTTCAATTCCGATTTTCGATTCAATAGAACCTGTATTTTCGAATTGTTCGCCGATTGTCTTTCTTTTATTATTCTATTTGTCTCAATGCAAATTTTATCAAGAACAGCGGGCGTGAATAGCCTATCTGCTAACCAGTCCAATACGCTTTTTTCAAGCAATTGGCGGCTAATCCTCAGCTTTTTACTACAGGCGTATTCGCCAAGCACTCTTGCATTATTACATATATAACAGGAGTATCTCCCTGAGTTTTGCACAACCATCGAACCACCGCATGTCGAACAAGATAATATTCCAGATAACAGGTAACCTTTTCTTCCGCCGGGATTACGCTTTTTATTTGTCTTCAGGCTTTCATTAATGGATTCAAATAGAGTCGGCGAAATAATCCTAAGGTCATCAGATTCGTATCGGACAACTTTACTTGGATCATTCTTCACTGGCTTTCTCTTGCCCTTGTTATGTTTATTTATCCATCGTGTCTTGTTGTATTCCCAAATGCCTGTATATTTCCGGTTGGTGATTATCGCCCGTATCGAGGACGGATTCCATAAACCGCCCTGAGGCGAAGGAACGCCATCTGAATTGAGAATTTTTGCGATGGCTTTGAATCCAAGGCCCGAATTACGCACCTCAAATATTTTCCTTACGACCGCTGCCTGTGCGTCATCAATAGAAATCCGGCATCCTAAACGCCTTGGTCTTCCAAAACGATCAGTGGCGCCTGTTGGGTCGAAGATTGATTCAGTTTTGTATCCATATATACGCCCCCCGGTCGAAAATCCCCTTTGCATTTGCCCCTTTAATCCCCTGACTATTCTCGCCTTTAAATCATCAAGGTACAGCTCATTCATTATGCCTTTGAAATATACCGGGATTTTTGATGAAGGCTTTGATGTGTCGATTCCGTCAGCCACACCAATTAAATTGACACCGATGTCGGTCAGTTCCTGATACAGATTGGCGAACTCAGGCATATCGCGGCCAATGCGAGATAGGTCGTCTACGACTATATATTCAAACAGCCCTAAGAGTGCATCTGATCTGAGTCTGCGGTAATCCTGCCGGGAAACATCGGCGCCGGATATTGCTTCATCGGAATAAACGGCATACACCTTCCAGCCTTCTTTCTGAATGTAATTTTGACATTCCCGAATCTGGTCAGGTATAGAGTTTTCGCTTTGGGCGTCAGTGCTGACGCGCGCATAGATGGCCGCCTTGCTCATTGCCTATTATCATAACCTCATTTCTTTAAAACCGCAAATCATTTTCAGGCCTATCAGTACCTTTGAAACCCACTTAAAATTCATGTAACTCATTGATAGATATATATAAACATATACACACCTTAGATTTTTTACGAGGGCTATTTCCTCTGAATCTATTCTTATTCGCGTTCCCAAGTTCTGTAATTTTGCTTGAATTGTTCATTCGTAAACCAGGACAAATCGTTGTTCAATCTGAAAACGGTTTTTGAACCAACTTGAGTTTCAATGTTTCCCAATCCAAGTATCTCCAATTTTTCCATATGAACCTTGGCGGTTTTCTCATTACAGGATGTAAATTTCATTAGCTCCTGTTTATCAAATTCGCCCACCGGCGACTCCTTTATCTTAAGGCTATCATCAATCAATAGCTCCATAGCCTTGCGCCGGTCGTCAGGAAGACTTGATAGAGTGATGGCCAATGCCAAGGGGATATCGTTCATGCTGACATATTGTCTACCCGATATTAGTGCATGGCATCGGGCAAAATTATATATTAGAGTCGCAAAACGGTCGACTCCTTCTTCTACGACGCCGCTGGAATTTGTTACCGTTCGGTTATCTTCACCCCGTTCAGTCCACATCCTAATATCCGATCTGCAGGCGGTCAGAAATTCAGCCAGAAAAGCCAGTGTATCGATTGCTATATCATCATCCTTATCTCTATCCCAATCAACTGAACGTGGAAGGTAACCACACTGCTTGATGATTTTATCCTTACTTCTAAGATGGTCGGGAACATCGTCAGGCAATGAATAATCAGCAGGTTTAAATCTGCCAAAGAACCAATCAAGATATTCCTTGGTCGCATCCCGGACGGCTTTCTTTCTGGTTTTATAATGAAGATTGGATGCAATAACTTCTCTGGCTCTTATAAGTCTACCATTGCGGTCAAGTCTTGCCGGAACATGTAAAAACATCAATCGAGAGCCAACTTTGCCCATCGTATTCCAGGCAGTTTGGCTTAATGGTGTCGATGCACCAAGCAATCCAAATAAATAATCACCATTTAGCTCCCTGAGGCCATGAATCCCGCCTGATGTTTTTAGTCCCGTTCCATCAAGGACTCTGGTCAGGATGGCATAGTTTTCCATAAGCATCTCTTTGGGCTGGTTAAATGTCGGCCCCATTTCCGGAATCAGCATTGTTTTATAAACGATTTTAGGTAATAGATCAACTTTGCCGAGTTTTTCCGCCTTTACATTAGCTGATTGAGTCAGGAAACTCGCAGGCGTAAATTTATCCACCTGTAACGACATTGGAAGACCGGTAAAAAAGTCCAGAACGGTAGTCTTACCGGACGCGGGCCCATCAATGAAAATTAACGCCAAAGGATTGGTAGCGTCTTTAAACAAACATGATACATGAACGCAAAGCGCAGCTTCGGTTAAAAACCATGTCCTACTATCAAAATTGGCGATAACTATTTGTTTGAGTTGTTGGTATTTATCTGCGATTGAGATTTCGTTTAGATTATTATCATAGCCAAATTCTTTTTTGGCGATGTCAGTTGTTTCCAATGCTGTAGGCATAGTTTATTTCCTTATTCTTCATAGTTATTTCATGTTTTATTATGGCGATTTCTTTATCCAATTCTTCCAGGGCGTATTCAGCGTATTGAGTTTCGGCGTAATAGGTGGCTAAGTCCATTGTCCCTACCTTCAGGCATTTTCGGGCGTTTCTGATGCGCCAAGTGTAATGGTCGCTTAGGATTTCAAGCGCCTTATGGTCTATTTTCAGGTTGATAAGATTGGTATCATCTGTTATCGCTGGTGTTCGTCTATAAGCTTTATTGATTCTTGATGTATTATCACAAGGACGGTCATCGATCTGTATCCCGGCCAGATCGGCCAGATATTTTAATGCCTGTTCACGGTTGATGCCCCTCAATGCTTCCGATAAATCCAGCATACCACCAGAGGCACCGCAACTAAAACAACAGTAACCGTGATCGGTAAATGAAAAGGAAGTAGGATTTTTACCGCCGTGAATCGGGCATGGCATACGATTTCTGACAGGTTGATATCCGCAGTCGGTTAGTATATCCCTGATTGTTACCCGGGCCAGGATTTCCTGAAAGTCAACCATTACTTATTTCTCGTGTTTTAACAGCCGCTTTGAGTGAACGCATGGTGTCGCATAATTTCAGCGCCGAGACTCGACCAGAACCGCTATAAAATTTATCAATAGCTGTGTCATCGGGCTTCGGTATTAAAATAAATGTCTGCTTCCATGCTCCATTCGAAGAATCGATCTGGTCGAGCCTGCAAAGCCCGGCGCTAATCAGAAAAGCGGCTAAATTGAGATCGCTCGTTGGAAATATTTCTTTGTTCATCGTAATTTCCTCGATAATTGATGTTATGTTCCTTCAAAAACTCATCAGCCAGAAACTCAGCCAGAAGGTTGATCAGACCATGTAGTTCTTCTGGGATGTCGGCCATCGGGTCAGTATTGTCTCTGGCTGTCGCTTTCATAATTTGTTTGCCATAGCCTCAATATTTGCGAATTTTAGAGCGCGTTCTATTTCTGCCTGTTTTATAAGTATAGGAGCGTCATGTTGTATGACCTCCTCGTCGTATCCGAGCATCCGCAGTCCGTGACATAGGGCCTTGTATCGTTTCGCTTCAATCTCCTTTATCTGATTTTCAGCATCTTTCAAATTGTCAACGATGTCCTGAATCTTTTCCAATCGTTTGGAGATAGTCGAAGTCATAGTTGCTCTCGCATTTCCTGTTTTTGCATAATGGTTAGATTATCCGGGCAACCGCCGGGAATAGTGTATCCCTTTTTTAAGCCATCATAATATTCATCGATTAGCCGCACTGCTGTATCTTCCGTCAATGGCCCAATGTTGCTATTCATCATTCGCCTTGCCCTCTCAATCAAAGTGGGCATCGCATCAGGGGGGATAGGTCGATTGAAACGATTCTGGACTTCGGGATTTATTTCCCAGCCCTTCAAGGGGGCGATAATACCTTCCCAGAGATCGTCATTTGAGACCATTAGAATGTTATAGCAATGGCAAAGCTCATGGTATCGCTGGGCGTCAATACCGAACAGCGCCGTGTTTATTCGTTCGATACGCTTTTTAATATCTGTGCCCATCCAAAATCCCCTTTTCTCTGATTCTGTCCTCTAATTCGCGAAGGCGCGATTCGATGTCGGAATCTTTGATCGCCCCGATTAGAATATTTGCGACATACGCGGTCACCCTGGCATCGTCAGCCGTGATTTTCCCTTCACGAAACTCGGTGATAACTGACGCCAATAACCTGCGGACATCATCGAGGTTATTCAGCCTTACCCGTTTTAGTACCCCTTTTGGCCTTGTCGATTTTTCCTGTAATCGCTTTTGTCGGGCCGCTTCGGTTGCTTTGCGGCGGGCCGCTTCGGCTTCTGCCCGTCTTTCTTTACTATGATGAAAACAATAATCCAAGCCTTTACAGGGCGGAGCATTGCATGGGGTACCATCGCGCTTGATAGCCCGGCATAATTTTCTGCCGGTCTCTAAAATCTGATGTCCTTTTGACATTGAACAATTCTCCATATTTTGATATTCTTATTCATAGTCATGGGATTGTAATTCAAACAGCGTGCCAATAGATGCAAGCGATTGTCAGGCAATGAGATATAAAATGCCGTAAAAGAGTAAATATGGTCTGGCGTATTAAATAAACGAATATTTCCAGAAGATTAAATATTTTCCGAGAAAATAAAGGAATATTAATAGATTATTATCAGAAAATAAGGATTTTTAAATTAATAACTAATATATTTGACTCTATATCAGGTAAAAATGATATAACCTGGCTAAAAACAAAATCATGTCAGAAATGACAATTACCCGTAATCCAGGTGGTTTTTTTTAAGCCACTCATTGAATTTGTAAATGCTTTTGAAATTCATGTGCGGCCAAATGTCTTTTTTAAGTTTGTACTTAGCCATCAAATCGAAATATTCGCCAGTTTTGTCAAAATCGAAACCTGATATTTGACGTCCCATTTTATAAGCACATTCATTTCGCGACAAAAGAACGGCATTTTCAAACACCCTGGGTAATTTTTCAATTTGGAAATTGTTGGCATCAAGTGATGTATCACTAATAGGTATGGCCTCCCCATCGTAGTCAGTGGGATATATTCTTCTTATGCCTAAGTATTTTTCTATAAATTCACCGACTGGTTTTTTATAGGTTGCCTGAAATATATAATTGGTGAAAAGCTCAAAGGAATTAAAGTAGTTCAAACAGCCATCATAACTAATAATCCGTTTATTCTTTTGATGAACGTTGTAAATAATACCATTTTGTATAAATGATTCAAGCTCCGCAATATTTCCCGGCCAAGGATAACTGACTATGAAATCTATTACAAGTCCATTCATGTGTGTTATTTCGATTTCGTACTTATTTGCATATTTTTCTATTAAGTACTTTACTATGACACCCATATCCAATCGACGTGACCGAAGTGGTGGTAATTTAATTGTGAAACTCGATATACGATTCAGAAAATCGAACGATATTCCCGATTCTTCGATGATTTCTCCATCATTATTTTGGCCGTTTTTAGACCAGGGCAGTTTTTCTTCCGGATAATGTTTATCGATCCAATCGATTAGTGCCTTTCTTATAGATTCGTAAGGTTTTGAAGTAGCGAGAACTATTGGAGGTCGTTTATTCTCATCGATAGATATTATTTTATCATCGCCTACTTTTTGGATTTCACCGGTACGTAAATATCTTAACAGAGTATCTTGGGTACGAGGCGAGGCTCTATGAATTTCATCCAAAAAGATGCCAATCCCATCGTCGCTCGCTTTAGATAAATATCCCGATCTATAGCTATCTGCGCCAGTATAGGCGCCTTTCACATGGCCGAATAGTGTTGAAAGTAACATCCCTTCATCTGGGAAAGCGCCGCAATTTACGGCAAGGAATTTCGTATTATTAAATGCCTTAAAATTTCCACCCTTGCTTAACATTATTTTTGCAACGTACTCTTTCCCCGATCCAGATTCCCCAATAATTAGAATAGGATAAGCCCCATATTCAAAAAAGTGCAATATTCGTTCAACTACCTCTTGCATCGGCCCGGTGCCATTGGTAAGCAAGAATCTTTTGATTTCTTTTTCATTAATTTTTCTGCTTGTATTACGCTTCATAGTTTACTCTAAAAATCCCCTTTTCATATTTTAGTCTTCTATAATTCTATTTTAGAAATATAGATAGAAATGTAAACAACAATTTTTTAAAATAATGATTTTTGTAACAAAAACGCTCGTTTAAGTTACGGCTTATCCGGTCATCTTATTGATATATTTGGCGTTACGGGCGTTCCCATTGCCATTTACCAATCGAGAAACAGTCATAAAATTTACGCCAACTATCTCAGAAATAGCCCGATATGACTTGCCCTGACGGTGAAATCGCCTGATTTTGGCAATCGTCTTTTGCTGATCGGAATCTTTGACCAGCTTTCCATTTTCGGCAACTCGATAGCCAAATGGCACCCGGCCTGTCCATTGGCCATTAGCTTTTTTGTTGGCAAGGGTATCTTTTGTCCGTTCTGCGATTGTATCCCGCTCTAATTGGGCAAAGACGGCCAACATACCGAGAAAAGCCTTGCCCTGCGCCGTAGTGGTGTCAAAAGGCTCGATAACGCTCTTAAAACCGACGCTGTTGGCCTCAAACAGGTCTTCCAGTAAATACCATAGGTCTTTTTGCATTCGAGTCAGGCGGTCGACTTTGTAAACCAGGATAACATTGAATCTGCCCAATTCAATATCATTTAACATTCGGGACAATTCGGGCCGGTTGATACTTTTACCGCTATAACCTTCCTCTCGATAAATCTCGGCCAGTGTCCAGCCCTGGGATTCAGCGTATGCCCTGATCCGGGCCGATTGATTATCAAGACTCTGACCTTCGGCCACCTGCTCATCGGTCGAGACGCGGATATAACCGGCGACGGTGATGGTTTTGGATTTGGTTGACTTTCGTCGATGTCGTGAAGTTTCTCGGGTACTCATAAGAAACTCCTTAAATTTAAGCCCGCTTGACAGGTGGAGTACCCTACTTCCGGTAAAGAAAGCAAGCACCCATCTTGCGGGCCATATTTCCGTACATAAAAATGCCCGGTCGTAGGATACTCAATAATAATATCGGGAATGTTGACCGGATTGTCAAGGATTAATTTTCAGGTTGCAACGTTTTTCCTTAAGCCGGCCTTATTGTTATTTGCAATTTGATTTTGGCGGGATGGCGGTTGGGTTATGCCGTTTATATAAAACAGACCTAATACTTTTTGGTCTCTTTTCATCGGTCAATCGAAAATCCCCAAGGGGGGGATGGTTGAAAAGGGTGGTCAGGGCAATATCGAAATCGGCCTCTATACATTTTGGGCAAAAATCGCCGTTAAAGTCTATTGACAGATAGCCATTTGAGGCTATATTACGGCATAATATGAAAGTTCTAACAGCTTGAATCTACAGCCTGAATAAATAATTTCTCCGATCGGAGGGTAGGTAATGAATAGAATACAGGCGGTATTGGCCTCTCCAATCTTATTCGCAGCTTTTTTACTGTTTCAAAATTCTGTAAATGCTCAAAGCATTGAATGGGAAAAGACTTGTGGTGATAGCATAACCAATCAATATTGTCATTCTGTAATTCAATGTCCGGACAGCGGCTTCGTATTCTTGGGCAGGACAATGCACCCAATCTTAAATACCAGTGATATTTATATCTTAAAGACAAATAGATATGGAGATACTATTTGGAGTCAAACGTATGGCTATGATTATGGGGAAGATATTGGCGAAGATATAGTAAACACTTCAGACGGCGGTTTTATAATCTGCGGTACAACAACGTCAATCGGGGCGGGTTCATGGGATATATACATTCTCAAACTTGATAGTCTTGGCGATACTATTTGGACGACAACTTACGGCGACATCTACACTGATATGGGCAAAACAATAATAGAAACTAAAGATGGTAATTACTGCTTGACAGGACACAGACAATTGGCTGCTCATATTCCATCGGTGCTATTTATAACAAAGATAGACGAATGGGGTAATGAAATATGGACATCAACTTTGGGGGATAGAGATACTACAGCAACGGGTTATGATTTGCTGCAATGCAGTGATAGCGGTTTTATTGTTGCTGGGTGCATTGATACTGTTGGATCAGGACGACTCAATTCGTTAATTGCGCGATATAACAAATTCGGCCAATATCAATGGTCGAATCATTTCGGCGATACATCTTGGGTAGGCTCAAACAGAGCATATTCGCTTTGTCAGTCTCTGGACGGGGGCTTTGTTTTTACCGGGTATGAATACACTGATATTAGCAATATGGAATTGTTATTAATGAAGGTTGACATCAATGGTGATTCCGTATGGTCAAGACTATATAGTGATACAATTAATCTTATTGGCTTATCGATAGACGCCCTTATCAATGGCGGATATATAATTGCGGGTACCGGCTATAATCAAGGAATCAATAACGATATATATGTTTTGAAAACCGATTCTATCGGCGATACCACTTGGACAGAGATTATTGATAGAGGACCGGATGATAAAGGCGTGCGAATCTCTCAAGCTTTCGACGGGGGATTTATTTTGGGGGGTGATTTTCGCTTGTCCAGCGAAGAGACAAAAAATATCCTTGCGATAAAATATGCTACATCGTTACCGAATATTTCAGCATTTTTAATAGATAATAGCAACGATTTTAGTCATGTAATCAATAATATACCTGAATTTAACTGGTCGATTTCTTCTCCATATTCGGGTGTTCATGACAGTATAAGAATCGATGTTGGGACAGATCAAGATTGGTCAGTTGCAGAAATGTGGTCGACAGGTACGTTTCCAACGGCAGATACATTTATAACATATTCCGGAAATACTCTTATTGATGGAGAAATATATTATATTCGATTGAAAGTGGCTGAAAATGATTTATGGTCACCATGGTTTGAAACCTTATTCCGCATGAACTCGGTTCCATCCGTTCCGGTGGCCTTATATCCTCTTGATGATGATGTCACAATCAACACGCCTATCTTATGGATTGGGAACTCAATTGATGCCGAGGGGGATGTCATTACTTATGACTTCTCCGGGTTTCATGATACTGATTGTGTTGCACCGATTATTGACCTTCAGGATGTGGCCGAAGGAATATATTCAACGGGCGGGCAGATAATCGACCCACTTGGAGAGAATTGTATTTATTGGTGGAGTGCAAGGGCTTTTGATGGGTATGAATACTCCGACTGGTCAGCAACACAGAAATTCTATATTGATGGGACGCCTGAACCGCCAACAGCATTTCATGTTCAATATCCACCGGATACATCGGGATGGTATGTGTTTGATATGATGAGTAATTTCTTTTGGGAAAAGTCATACGACCCCGACCCGCTCGATTCGGTCTACTATACATTGCAGGTAGCAGTCGACAGTAATTTTCAGTTTGTATCTTCAATCGACAGCATCTGGCAGGAATGGTTTACACTAACCGATAGCCTTGAATTTGCCACTCAATATTGGTGGAAAGTAAAGGCAACCGATAATACGGGCCGATTTACTTACTCGTCAAATACGCTTACTTTCAAAACGTGGAAACTCGGCGATGCTAACGGTGACTGGCAGGTCAATATTTTTGATATAACTTTTATTATTACCTACTTATATCTGGATGGCCCAGCCCCGGGACAATTGATCATGGGTGATGTCAATGGTGATTGTGTCATTAACATTTTCGATATAACGTATTTGATTGGTTACTTATACATCGACGGCCCCGCCCCGGTAGTGGGGTGTGAATGAGGAAAATACTAAACAAAAATACAAAAGCGGTTCGAAAACCAAGAATAGCGTTTAAAAGATTAGGAGGTAAGACTATGAAAAGGTCACTAACGGCACTATTAGGTTTCATCATTTTAATCATACCCGCGACATTATTTTCAGGCGACTGCGGGGATATTAATAATGATAGTTCAATCAATATTTTTGATATTACTCATCTTATAAGCTTTCTATATCTGGATGGCCCGGATCCGGATTGCGGCACAGTAACAGATATTGACGGCAATGTATATCAAACTGTTACCATAGGGACGCAGGTTTGGATGGCCGAGAATCTGAAAGTGATGCACTATCGGAATGGTGACCCTATTCCGAATGTAACGGATAATACGGAATGGGCAGGCCTTTCGACTGGAGCATATTGTAACTATGTAAATGATGCAGGATATGTTGGTACTTATGGGCGCCTGTATAACTGGTATGCTGTTGACGATAGCCGGGGCATTGCGCCCGATGGGTGGCATGTACCAACCGACGAAGAGTGGAAACAATTGGAGATGTTTCTTGGTATGAGTCAATCCGAAGCTGATGGTACCAACTGGCGTGGCACTGATGAAGGTGGAAAGCTAAAGGAAACTGGCACAATATATTGGGTCAGTCCTAATACAGGTGCAACTAATGAAAGCGGCTTTTCCGGGTTGCCCGGCGGGCACCGCTACAATAATGGTAACTTCACCAGTATGTGCTACACTACCAACTTTTGGGCATCCACGGAGAGCAGTAGTACCAACGCATGGTACCGGATCCTGAGTTGCAGCGTTTCTCAGGTCGGCCGCAACAACTTCAATAAGCCTTACGGTTTTTCGGTTCGTTGTGTGAAAGATTAGATTGTCCATGGTTTATCTCGCGCCACAGGTGGGGTGTGAGTGAGGGAATAGATAATATTTATATTTGAACAGATGCTAAGTGTCTGCGTCTGACCTTCAGAAGGGTGTCTCCTTGGAGGTTATTATGAAATATAAGAAATATATTATCACAAGTTATATCGCCATAATTCTGCTAATATTTTTAGGCTGTGCGGAGGATAAGGATATAACCGCAAATGGCAACCAGACATATATAGATAGTGTATGGATCGACAATGGCTCGGTGTTTGAGGGTCAACAGGTTAAGATAGATATTAATTTTTCAAATAGTCAGAAGATATCCGCTATTGGTATTCCGGTTAAAGTGTATGGAACTGGTTTTACTATTGATTCAGTGTCTTTTGCTGGTAGTAGATGCCCGTCCGGTTTACTCCGGTGCGCTGATATTGATACCCTAAGCCATACTATAAGTGGAATTTGGCGAGGTGGGGCAGACTTGGAATCTGGTATGGGATTATTTACGAGTCTTTATTTAACAGCGAATCCCGGGTCTTCCGGCGAAGTACTAACCATTGATAGCGTAACCATTGAAGGTATTCCATCGGCGTTTTCGCTACAATTCGTTAAAACAAGTGGTGGTTTAATTCATCCAGGTTTTAAAAGTGGTTCAGTTACTGTAAATTGATTATTTCACAGTGAATTTAGAAAAAATCCCCTGTTGGAAACGCTAACAGCCCCATTTCAAGGCCGAGAAGGGGCTTTTTTATTGACATATAGCGGATAGTCTATATATTATTAATAATACTTGCAGATATGTAGCAGTCTTTTTTATCTAGGAGGTTTTATGTTAAAATTAATAATATTGGCAGTTATTTCAACGCTGATTCTGTTTGGGAATATCACATTTGCCTTTGATCCGCTTTTCAATGAACAGATTAACTACTATACTCCCGGAACTGGAGTTTGGGTAATTGCAGCGGATTTTAACAATGATAACAATATGGACATGGCAATTTCACACCGTGCTTATGGCACAATAGCCATATATATAAACGACGGCAATAATAGCTTTTTGCCGCTATCGGCAATTTACGCAGCAACAGAGATTTGTCGATTATTTGCTGCCGATTTTGACAATGATGGCACCGTTGATATAGCTGCTCGCGCAGATAACGGAGAGATATATATATATTATAATAATGGTGATGGCGCTTTTACTGAAGTTGGCTTTTATCCGATAGATCATAACGATTTATATTCGAACCAGATTTATTCCGAGGATTTTAACAATGATGGTTTTTTTGATTTGGTTGTGAATAGTAGATATAAAGATAGCATATCCATATTTATAAACAATGGTGATAGTACATTTTCTGCCGGTGTTGACTATTATGCAGGGGATGGTCCCGGTTCAATATTCTCGACGGATTTGGATGGTGATAATGATGCCGATATTGCCGTAGTAGATATTTATGTTGATAGCGTCGCCGTGTTAAAAAACAATGGGGATGGCACCTTTGCCGACGAGGTTAGTTATCATGTGGGTGGTGGCCCTCAGGCGATATTTGCCGCTGATATCGACGGCGATAATGATAATGATTTGGTTACAGCAAACTATTCAACTGATAGTGTGTCGATTTTAAAGAATAACGGAGATGGGACTTTTTCTACCGCAGTGAATTATTATTCAGGGGAGGAACCAAATTCCATTTTTATGGCTGACTTTGATAACGACAACGATAATGATATTGTTGTAACAAGTTATCAATATTTAAAATACTCAATCCTTAAAAATAATGGTGATGGTTCCTACTCTGCGCCAATAAGTTATGGCGCCGACTACGGATTGAGATCGGTCTATGCGGCAGATTTTGATAACGATTCGGATTATGATTTGGCAGTAACTTATGGAGATTATGCCATTAGCCAAGGAGTCACCATAATTGATAATTTGGGTGACGGGACTTTTTTAACTGCAAATAGTTATGGCAGCGGTGTAGACGAGCCGTACTCTCTATTCTCCAGAGATTATGATAGAGATGGTGATTTTGATCTTGCAGTTATAAATAGTGGCTCGAATGAAATATCCATACTTAAGAACAATGGTGATGGTACTTTTGCTGCTGCCTATGCAGTTGGCTCGGTTGACCAAGTAGGTTCACATTATTCGATTTTTTCGGAGGATTTTGACAGCGATAATGACTACGATTTGGCTGTCTGTGATTATGGTGTTGGATACGTTTCTGTTTTGCTAAACAATGGAGATGCAACATTCACACCTGAGGTAAATTATAGTGTCTATGGTCAAAGGCCGCTTTGTATATATTCTGCTGATTTTGACAACGATAATGATATGGATTTGGCTGTTCCGGCCAGTCGTGATTCAGTATTTATATTTAAAAATGATGGCAACGGCGATTTCAGTGAATCTGTTGGCTATTATGTAGACTATTTATCAGCAGGATCGATATTTTCAGGTGATTTTGATAATGATAACGATTATGATTTGGCGATTGCTGCAGGTGGCCTAAGGATTTTACTAAATAATGGTGATGGAACTTTTGGTACGGAAGAAGTATATGGCGTATACACGCATGATGCAATATATGGGGCCGATTTTGATTCAGATGGCGATTTAGATTTGGTCGGTGGAAGTGGTCATACAATAGCCGTATATTTTAACGGCGGAACCGGTATATTTGATTCGATGCAAGAATATAATATTTCGGGTTCTAGCGGGATCGGTAATTATTATGGTAATTGTGCCTCAATTATTTCAGAAGATTTCGATGTTGATGGTGATTTCGATATTGCAATTGCATACTATTTTGGTATGGATTGTATCCAAATTATCTTAAATGAAGGCGATGGCACATTTAATCCGGTACATTTTGGCTATGATGCTGGGCTTAGTCCATTTTCTGTTGTTTCAAAAGATTTTGATGATGATGGATACTTTGATTTAGCTGTAGCAAATTTTGGATCATCCGATATTTCTATTTTGTTCAATCAAGCAGATGTTATTGATAGTGATAATGACGACGTTCCGAATATTATTGATAATTGCCCGTATGCGTATAATCCCGGACAGGAAGACTCTGATTCGGACAGTGTCGGCAATGTATGTGACAATTGCCCGGATAGCGCCAACACCGATCAACTTGACAGTGACGGAGACGGCACAGGCAATGTTTGTGATCCATGTCCGTTTAATGAGTGTGAACCAGGAAACGCGAACGGAGATGAGACAATTAATATATTTGATATAACGTACATTATCAGTTATCTATATCTTGAAGGTCCGGCCCCAACACCATATGAGCTATGTAGCGGCGACCCTAATTGCGACTGTACATGTAATATATTTACTATAACTTATCTGATTAGTTTCCTTTATTTGGATGGACCGGCACCTTGTACCTGCGAGCAATGGATGACCTCTTGCGGCCCACCGTTAAGAAATTAATTCCGTCTCTACCCACCATGGGTTGTCTAAAAGGCCGGTCAACTAATCTTGGCCGGCCTTTTGTAATGCCACCTTCTACCCGGTGAATTATGGGGAGTGAGGGATTAAAATTCGGTTTAAGGAAACTATGATGAGACTATAACTTGGGTTGAATTAAGACTTTTTCATGCTATACACGTATTTAACCTAATATGCAAA
>Ga0272443_10004527_pt1 | contig 15089 bp, 10 predicted proteins | sample SSMAcet12_FD_193581 | JGI IMG/M metagenome (GOLD analysis project Ga0272443, IMG submission 193581) | Marine sediment archaeal communities from Little Sippewissett salt marsh, Falmouth, MA, United States - SSM-Acet-12 | ecosystem: Environmental > Aquatic > Marine > Wetlands > Sediment ...
CGGGAAGATGCCGGCCTTCACCGGATCGGCGTCGAGCAGCTCGCGCGCCTTGGCGATCTGCTTCCGTAGGTCTTGTTCCCGATCGAGCAGGCGGCCGTACTCCTCGCAGCCGCCGAACGCGAACCGCACCCGCTGCACGACGTCGGCCTTCTTGGTGACGATGAAGCCGACAATACCGCAGTTGAGCAGCTCGTACTCGATCGCCGATCCGTCGGTGTTGACGAAGACGCGGCGCGAGGCGAACTCGTCGTAGGCCGTCTGCGTCGTGATGACGTCGGGACTCTCGAGGATGATGTCGTTGTAGTGCGCTGCGAGCTCCAGTTTCTCCCGCAGTGGAACCTGTCGGGGATCCTGCGTCGGCGTGAGAAGGAAAGCGTCCGTGAGGGCAGGAGCGTCGGCGAGGCGAATCTTCCTCTCACGAAGCGCGCCTGCGTGCGCTGCCGAGGCGCACGTCGAACGGGCCATCGGGTCCGCCCGCTCGGGATCGGAGAAGGAAGAAATCGCCTTCCCGCCGTCGGTGTAGGCTCGGGTGTGTCCGCCGGACGACGCAGTCGACGCCACCTCCTTCAGCTTCTTCCCCTCGTAGAGGATCCGTACCTTGCGGTTCTCCTCGTAGCGGATGTCGGCGTAGTCCGCCGGGAGCTCCGCTACGATCGCAGCCAACCGATCCTTCATCGGGCCTCCTTCTGGTCCTGTGTCGAGCGGATAGATACTAGGGGACGGTCCGAGGGGCAGCAACCGGAGGGCACTTGGCAATCGAAGCGATGGAATCGGAAGGTGGAGGCACGCGCTGGTTGGCTGTATGCTGAGGCGGGTCGGGGGGGCGATTCAGCGATGTGGGGCACGTTCGCCAGTCTCTTCATCTCGGTTGCGGTTGCGATGCTTGGGATCGGAATCATCGCCCCGATCCTCCCGTTGTACGCCGACACGTTCGGCGCGAGCGGCGTCGCGATCGGCTTCGTGTTCGCTGCGTTCTCGATCTCGAGATCGCTGCTCGGACCGTGGGTTGGGCGGTTCTCCGATCGCGTCGGTCGAAAGCGGATTCTGCTTGCCGGGCTCGCCGCCTTTGCGGGGATCTCCGTGCTCTACTGCCTCGCCGGCAGCATCTGGGAGCTGGCGGCGTATCGGTTCCTGCAGGGCGCGGCGTCGGTCATGGTGACGCCGATTGCTCAGGCGTACGTCGGGGATCTGACGCCGAAGGGCCGTGAAGGGCGGACGATCAACCTCCTGTACGCGGCGATGTTCTTCGGCGTGGCCCTCGGCCCGCTGCTTGGCGGCCAGCTGAGTGCGGTGTGGTCCTACTCCGCGGCGTTCTGCGCAATGGGCGGGCTGAGCTTCGTCGCGTTGCTGCTTGTCTGGTGGACCGTGCCGAGCGATCACGAGAGACGGATCGTTCGCGAGCGGAAGGAGACGGATCTCGTCCCGATGGGCCGGATTCTGAAGGAGCCCGCGGTGAAGGGAATCGTCGCGTACTTCGCGACGCGCGGCTTCTGGCGGCAGGGATTCTCCGCGTTCTACCCGGTGTTCGCCGTGTCGATCCTCGGCTGGAGCGAGGCGGAGATTGGGACCGTGTTGTCGGCATACTTCTTCGCCGGAGGACTCCTACAGATCCCGTTTGGCTGGCTCGCCGATCGGTTTCCGCGGCTCCCGCAGATGGTCCTCGGCTCGGTCGGCGCGCCGCTGCTGCTCGTCCTGATCCCGTTCACCCACCGCACGTGGGAGATCGTTGCCGTGATGTTCGCGATGGGTGCGCTATCGGCGCTGTCGAGGGCTTCGGTCCTCGCGATCCGGACGGAGTTGGGCCGGACGCACGGGATGGCGACGCTCGCCGGGCTGCACGGGTCGTCGTTCGCGCTCGGTCAGATGGTCGGTCCGGTGGCGTTCGGTGCGTTCTCCGACGCGTTCGGACTCGTCTCAACCTTCCCGATCGGCAGTGTGGTCGGCTTGATCGGCTCCGCCCTTGTAGTCTACTGGATGAGACAGTGGAGGCGATCGTCAACCGAATCCACCGGGTCGCTCGGCTGACTGCGTGCCGCTCGTACTACAGCAGTGCTTCGACGATCGCGGGCAGCAGGTTCTTCGGGTGGCCGACCCAGCGGATGACGCCTTGCCGATCGAGGACGAACGTGTGCGGAATCCCCACCGGCCCTCCGCTGAGGACGCCGTACATCTCGGCGATCCGCGTGTACTTCGCCCCCGGCTCCCAGATTGAAGTGAAGTCCGTATAGCCGTTCTGCGCGAGGAAGTCGATCGCGTCCTGTTCGACCGCATCGGTGCTGACGAGCACAGCGACGAGCCCGTCGCCGCCGTACGCTGCGATAAGATCGTCGAGGTGCGGAAGGCTCAACTTGCAGGGGGTGCACCAGGCGCCCCAGAAGTCGAGAAGCACGACCTGCCCTCGGGCGTCGGAAAGGGTGAACTCCCCGCCAACGGTCGTCGATGCCGTGAAGTCGGGCGCGGTCATCCCGACCTCGGTTCCCTCCGGCGGTCCCTCGTCGGAGACGGTGATCGTCAGCGACGACATCGCCTGTCTGCCGTTGTCGTCGGTGACCGTCAAGACCGCATCGAACACGCCGGGCGCCTCGTAGGTGTGCGGGACGATGAGTCCGAATTCCGTGCCGGCGGCGGGATCGGACCCGTCACCGAAGTCGAGTTCGAAGGAGAGCGGCCGGCCCTTCGGATGCATGCTGTAGGAGAGGTCGAAGTCGAGGGTCAGCGGTGCCGGGCCGGAGACCGCCGTGCTGGACAGAATGGCGATCGGATCGACCTGGAAGAGATGACACCCGGAGAGGACGAGGAGGAGGAGGGTCGCAGAGATGCCGAGGACCGGCCGACTGGATGATGGCAGACAGCGTAGAGACTTCATGTCCGCAGCGTAACCCGGCGGGCGTGCGGCGGCGAGGGAGCCTGGGCGGAGGAACGAGCACGTCGGTCCTCGCGCAGGGCGAGACGGTTGTCCGGCATTCCGCTGGACCGCCCGTCCGCACCGGGCCTTACGACGTGGGAGGACGGCAGAAATGACTGAAACGGAAGCGGACCAGGCACAATCGGCTCGGAAGAGAGGTGAGGGATCATGCCGTTGAATCGCAGTACCCAGACGATCTCGCTGTACGTACCCGAGAAGGCGCAAAGGCAGCATGTGATCGAGCGCCTCGCGAAGCTCGGGGAGACACGGGATCGTTCCGTGAACTACCTGGTCGTCGAAGCTATCCTCCAGTACCTCGATCGAGAGAAGGCGTAGCACCGCCGAACCGGTCGATGCACAGCCGCAGCCAGCCTCCCTGGCGAAGCAGCTTCCTGCGAAGCCCGAACGTCCCTTGACGTCGGGTTTCGCGGGGGCTATGATGGCCCGTGATCGGGCTATGAGCTATCCACGGAATCGCTACCGACCGCTTCTGATCTACATTCCCGAGCCCCGCTAGGGGCGTCCCCGCGTTTCCACCGAGAGTTCTAACGACGACGAGCTGTGATGGAGTGCCTCGGCAAGGAGTGGAACCGATGAAGCGGTACGAGAGATTGACGAAGGACGCGATCGATAGAGAAGATGGCGTTCTGGCGTTCTGGAGAGAACACGGGACGTTCGGCCGATCCCTGGCGGCCACGGCGGACGGGCCGCGCTACGTCTTCTACGAGGGTCCGCCGACGGCGAACGGGATGCCGCACTTCGGGCATCTGATGCCGCGCGTCTACAAGGACCTCTTCCCCCGCTACAAAACGATGCAGGGCTTCTATGTCGCGCGCAAGGGCGGATGGGACACACATGGGTTGCCGGTCGAGCTGGAGGTCGAGAAGGAGATTGGTGTCGACAGCAAGCCGGAGATCGAGGCGTATGGTGTAGAGCGGTTCGTCGAGAAGTGCAAGGAGTCCGTCTGGCGGTACAAGGGCGAGTGGGAGCGGATGATCGAGCGGATGGGCTTCTGGATCGATCTCGAGAACGCCTATGTGACCTATACCGACGGCTACATCGAGACGGTCTGGTGGGAGCTGAAGACGATGTTCGATCGCGGGCTTCTCTACAGGGGGCACAAGACGCTCCCGTACTGCCCGCGCTGCGGCACCGGCCTCTCGAGCCACGAAGTGGCTCAGGGGTACAAGATGGTCGACGACCCGTCGGTGACGATCCGGATGCCGATCGTCTCGGACGAAGAGGCGGCCTTCGACATCGAGGCGCCCGGGAAGACGGCGCTGCTAACGTGGACGACGACGCCGTGGACGCTGCCGGCGAACCTGGCGCTCGCGATCGCGGAGAATGCGACGTATGCGGAGGTCGAAAGCGGCGGAGAGCGGCTGGTCCTCGCCCGCGATCTCATCGAAAAGGCGCTCGTCGGAGAGGACGTGCGGATCGTCCGTGAGATGCGAGGCTCCGATTTGATCGGGCTTCGCTACGAACCGCCGTATCGGCTGACCGAGGCGTCGACTGCGCACCGCGTCTACGCCGCCGACTTCGTGAACATGGAGGACGGAACCGGGATCGTCCACATCGCGAGCGCGTTCGGTGAGGACGACTACCGGCTCGGCCAGGAGGTAGGGCTGCCGTTCGTCCAGCCCGTCGACCTCGAGGGACGATTCACCGAACTGTTCCCGATGCTCGCCGGCACGTTCGTCAAGGACGCCGATCCGAGGATCATCGACGATCTGACCGAGCGTGGAATCCTGTATCGCTCCGAGGCGTACGAGCACGACTACCCGTTCTGCTGGCGGTGCGACACGCCGCTGCTCTACTACGCGATGGATTCGTGGTACGTGCGAACCACGGAGGTGAAGGACGAGATGATCGCGAACAACGCGTCGATCAACTGGTACCCTTCACACGTCGGCGAAGGGCGGCTCGGGGACTTCCTCGCGAATCTGAAGGATTGGGCGCTCTCTCGCGATCGGTACTGGGGGACGCCGCTCCCGCTGTGGATCTGCCCAAGTTGCGGCGAAATCAGCTGCATCGGCAGCCGGGCCGAGCTCGTCGAGCGGGCGAACGATCCGGCAGCGGCGGCGGCGGTCGAGCTGCATCGGCCGTACATCGATGAGGTGACGGTGCGATGCGCCGCATGTGGAGAGACGGCGCGACGCGTGCCGTACGTGATCGACACCTGGTTCGACTCGGGGAGCATGCACACGGCGCAGTGGCACTACCCGTTCGAGAATGAGGAGACATTCCGCGACCAGTTCCCGGCCGACTTCATCTGCGAGGCGATGGAGCAGACCCGTGGGTGGTACTACACGCTGCTTGCGACAAGCACGATCGTCCACGGGCAGGCGCCGTACCGAAACTGCGTCAGCACCGGACTCGGCCTCGACGAGCATGGTCTGAAGATGAGCAAGAGCAAGGGGAACGTCCTCGATCCGTGGGAGCTGATCGGCCGATTCGGCGCCGACTGCATCCGATGGTACCTCTACTCGACCAGCACGCCGTGGAAGACGCGGCGGCTGTCGGAGAAGGGGGTCGGGGAGCCGCTGTACCGATTCCTCGACACGCTGCGAAACACCCACGACTTCTTCGCGCTGTATGCGACGATCGACGGGTTCGATCCTGAGGTCCACACGGCGACGGAAACGGGCGCCACGTTGCTCGATCGCTGGCTCGGGTCGCGACTCGCCTCGACGACAACGGCGGTCGTCGAGGCCCTCGATCGGTACGATGTGGTCAGCGCGACGGCGGATCTGGAGGCGTTCGTCGACGACCTATCGAACTGGTACGTTCGCCTGTCACGCCGACGGTTCTGGCGCGGCGGGATGGGAGACGACAAGGTCGCGGCGTATCACACGCTGCGAACCGCGTTGATCGAGTTGTCGAAGCTCCTCGCCCCGTTCGTGCCGTTCTTGTCGGAGGCGATCTATCGCAGCCTTCGGATCGACGACGAGCCGGAATCGGTCCACCTGTGTTGCTATCCGGAATCCGATTCGGCGCGTGTCGACGCCGTCCTGGAAGAGGAGATGGCGTTCGCCAGGCGGCTGGTCGCCTTGGGGCACCAGGCGCGCAACCAGGCGGGGATCCGCGTTCGACAGCCGCTGTCGCGGGTTGTGGTCGAGACTTCGAAGACGGGGCCGCTGTCGGAGGGCGTTGCCGCGCTGGTTGCGCTCGAGTTGAACGTCGAGACGGTCGAGTCGACGGAGGCGCTGGAGGCGTTCTTCGGCGAGTCGGCGACTCCCAACTTCCGCTCGCTTGGCCCGCGACTCGGACCGAAGGGACAAGCGGTCGGCGAATGGATCAGAAGCCAGGATGCGTGCGAACTTCGCGATGGGCTCAAGGAGGGCTCGATCAGCGCGGAGATCGACGGGGAGTCGATCGAGATCCTGCCGGACGATGTGGCCTTCGAGGCGGCGCTGACCGACGAGTGGGTCGACGGCGCCGAAGGCGACTGCCGGATGCTGCTGCATATCGCGATCGACGACCGACTGCGCGAGCGGGGGCGGCTCCGAGAGCTGACCCACCGGATTCAGCTGGCGCGCAAGGAGGCGGGCTTCGAAGTCACCGATCGAATCGAGGTCGGGTACGACACGGACTCCCCGCTGGGCGACGTCGTCGTCGCGAACGTCGACGAGATCGCCGACGAGGTGCTGGCCGTTCGGGTGATCGAGGGAGTCCCCGCGGACTGCGAGCATACCGAGACATTCGATCTGGACGGGGACACGATCACGATCGGCTTGACCCGTGTCGACGCGGCCGGGAACGGCTAGAAGCGGAGCAAGAGGAGAGGGCGATGGCGACCGCGGTGCTGGGACTGCAGTGGGGCGACGAAGGAAAGGGCAAGATCACGCACCTGTTGGCGCGGGAAGCGGAGATGGTTGTTCGCTTCAACGGCGGACCGAACGCCGGGCACACGGTGATCGATCGGGGCGTCAAGTTCGGGACGCATCTGGTCCCGGCCGGCGTCTTCCACGAGGGAACGGTCAACGTGCTTGCGGGGGGGATGGTCTTGGACCTCACGGTGCTTCGGGAAGAGGTCGAGGCAATCGAAGCCCACATCGGTCGGATGCCTCGCCTCCTGATCGCTGAGAATGCGCATCTGATCCTCCCGTACCACCGGCTGCTCGAGGAGTTGGAGGGGAGCGGCGCCCGGTTCGGAACGACGCGGCGGGGCATCGCGCCAACGTATCGGGACAAGGCGGCGAAGGTCGGGGTGCGCGCGGGTGACCTGCTCGATCGGAGCGTCCTGGAGCAGCGGCTCTCGTGGCGGATCGACCAGCTGAAGCTCCAATGGCCGTCGAGCGAGGAGGTCGCCGCGCTTGACGCTGACACGGTTGCGTGCGAGCTGCTCGAGACGGCCAAGCCGTTCCTGGCCTCGATCGGCGATGCCACGGCGGCGATCTCCGCCGCGTTGAGCGAGAAGCGGAACGTGCTGTTCGAGGGGGCGCAAGGGACGTTGTTGGACATCGACCACGGGACCTATCCGTTCGTGACGTCATCCTCCACGACGTTCGCCGGTCTCGCGAATTCGATCGGACTCGCGACGCCGAAGGTCGGGCACCGCCTCGGGGTCGCCAAGGCGTACCAGACACGGGTTGGAGAAGGGCCGTTCCCGACGGAACTTCACGACGAGATCGGCGCAGGGTTCCAGCAACGCGGCGGCGAGTTCGGCGTGACGACCGGGCGTCCGCGTCGGTGCGGGTGGCTCGACCTGGTCGCCCTTCGCTACGCCGTCGAGTTAAACGGGGCGACGGATCTAGCGTTGACGAAGATCGATGTTCTCTCCGGCTGCGAGGAGATCAAGGTCTGCTCTGCCTATACCGTGGACGGTCGCGAGACCCCCCGTTTTCCGCTCTCGGGTGACGTTCTGGCGGCGTGCGAGCCGGTGTACGAGACGGTGCAGGGCTGGTCCGAGCCGCTGGATGGGGTCGCCTCGTTCGGCGATCTTCCCGCGGCGGCCGTGGCGTACGTCACCCGGATCGAGGAGGCGGTTGGCGCCCCGGTGGAGATTGTCTCGACCGGGCCGGAGCCGGAAGCGACGATCTACCGCGGTCTTTGAAACGATCAGGAACGGCTCGTATAATCCACGCCTCAACGGAATGCCACCAAGGAGCCTAAGGATGCAACGGACATACGTCGCGAAGAATGAAGAGATGGGGAAGAGCTGGAACCGCGAGTGGTACGTCGTGGACGCCGACGGCCGCCGACTCGGTCGGATGGCGTCGGAGATCGCGGTGATCCTTCAGGGAAAGCACAAGCCGATCTACACACCGCACGTCGACACCGGCGATTACGTGATCGTCGTGAACGCGGAGAAGATCGACCTGACCGGCCAGAAGTGGGACAAGAAGCTCTTCCAACGTCACAGCGGGTACATCGGCGGGCTGAAGGAACTTACGTACCGGCGATTGATCGAGCGCCGTCCGACGCTTCCGGTCCGCGAGGCGGTTCGGCGGATGCTCCCGAAAAGCAAGCTCGGCCGTCGGATGCTCCGCAAGTTGAAGATCTACGAGGGACCCGCTCACCCGCACACCGCGCAGCAGCCGAAGGAGTTGGCGCTCTAGCCGAAACCCGGCTTCCGTTCGGCTCGGACATCTGTCCGCAATCCCCTAGACAAAGTCGGAGGAGGGTGTTGACACCCTTCCTGTCCGCATCTCTGACCCGCAGCTAGACTCCGTTTCGAAGCAGTAACACGGAATCCGGGTGGGGGGAAAAGAATGATGAACCGACTGCGTGGGATTGTGTCGATCGTCGTTGTCCTAGTCGCCGTTGCCGCGGTGGCTTTTGGCGGATTCGGACAGGGGCAGAAGCTTGCGGTGTTCGTGCAGGCCGCCGCGCCGGTCCCGGCCGGGGATCTCGAGATCATCCGCAACTACGCCAATCAGCGCTGCGCGGTGATCACGGGCGGTACCGTTTGCTCGCAGGGTGAGCTGATGTACGCACAGCGGCTGACGAGCACGTATATCGGCAACTCCATCACCGTCGAGGGGATGCGGCAGCTCGCCCAGACGCTCGGCGCGAACCATGTAGTGATCCTGCGCATCGTTCGTTGGGACAATCAGATCTCGTACAAGCCGGAGCGTTCGCTCCTGCTGCTGGGGGCCACCTCGTTCCTCAATACGTCGTTCCAGCTCCTGATCAGCCCTTTGGGGCTGCTGTTCGGTATCGAGAAGGAAGCGGTCGTCGCGCTGTTTGCGACCGTGTTCAGTCCGCAGGGCGACGTCGAGTTTTCGACGACCGTGACGTACGAGGATCACCCGCTCCTCTCCCTGCTGACGGCCGACCCCGTGGAGGCGGCGAAGGGAGCGATCGACTCGGCTCTCTACCAACTCGCTGTGGCACTGTGAGCGACGGCATGGAAACGACGAAAGGAGGCGGGGAACATCGTAATCGGTGTTACAGACTCGGGAGGCGGGGATCTGCTAAAGTGAGGATGCATTGCAGTTTTGATCGCGATGAGAGATGAGCATGTCAGCAAAGGAGGTAGCAATGAAGGTGCGTAAGGTCAGCTTTGGCCTTTCCTTCCTTCTGGCAGCGGTCGTTCTCCTGATTCCGATACCGGGTGCGGGTCAGGGAGATGGCTTCTACACTGTCAGTCAGGGGGAGACGCGAGTCCAGATCACGCCGTTGGAGAACCCCGGCGGCGCTGCAGAGTTCTACAACATCACGAACATGCAGGCAGCGACGGGGTACGAGGAGCCGAACACGGCCGTCCTCTTCCTGTATCAGGACACGGCCGGTGGTGGTTTGTCGTTGTTCGTCATCCTCGGCGGCGTGGCCGGAACGGCCGGCTCGACATCGATGACTCTCTCCGGCGTGCCCGCGGGGGCCGACTTCATCGTTCAGGATGACGCGACGGACTTTCGCGACACCTGGGCGCTGACGGCGCCGACCGGCAACGTGGCCTGGACCTGGGATGAGGGCCGCGGGGACGGAATGGTCCTCGGGCCGCTCGGGCTCGACTTCGAGCTCACCCTCTTCCCACAGTTCGCCGCGGGAATCACGACGGCGAAGTTCCTCTCCGGCGCCACCGGCGGCGACGAGGTCCTGTTGAATCTGATCGACCCGATCATCGTGGGCGGTACGCCGAACCAGCCTCCGGAGGTCGCATTCTCCGCGACACCCGTCGAGGCGCACGTCAACGAGACGATCACGTTCGACGCGACCGGCTCGTTCGATCCGGATGGCAGGATCACGACGTACGAGTGGGATTTCGACGGTGACGGGCTGTTCGATCAAGCGACGACCGACCCGGTCGTGAGCTACACCTACTCGACGGCCGGTCTGAAGACCATCACCGTTCGAGCGACCGACGATGAGGGCGCGATCGCGCGCACGTCGCTGACGATTGATATCGATGAGCTCGCGGTCAACGTGACGCGGACCATCTCGACGTCTCAGGCGTTGCCGGGAAGCACGTTCCTGGTCGTCATCCGGATCGAGCCGGAAGTCGACCTCGCCGGCGTCGGACTGTCCGAGGCGCTGCCGGTTGGCTGGCAGATCAAGCCGCTGGAGAACGCCGGTGCGGCGTTCAAGCGCTCGACGGTGCAGTGGGTTTTCGTCGATCAGATCCGGGCCGGGACGACGAAGGTCATCTCCTACGAGCTGACCGTTCCGGACAGCAACGAGCTGATCGCGACGACGCTGCCGGTCTGCTTCACCCTGAGCGGGACCTTCCAGGCGATGACGCCGTTCATGGAGATCCCGGTGGAGGGAGACGCCAAGATCGAGGTGACCGACGCGCTGCGGATCAAGACGGCGATCGCCCACCTGGTGCCGCGCATCGGACTGGACACCGACGACACGATCGACCTGCGCCTGTCGCAGAAGATCGATCCGAGGCAGCTGACCCGGGCGCTCGAGATGTGGCAGTTCTCCGAGCCGGTCCCGTGGACGCAGGGCGCGACGATCAACCTCGAGATGATGAAGGAACTGTCGGCGTACGCGTACACCTGCACGCCGGTCGACCTGCCGCTCCCGCTCGTCCCGCAAGCGGACGTCGTGGCGGTTCGGACGATCAGCACGCCGGTTCCGTGTAACAATGTCCTGCTCAACTACTACGGTCCAGGAGGCGACAAGGCGGGGAGCACCTTCACCGTCAAGGTCGAGATCTGGGCTGACCAGGACCTGTACGGCGTCGGGCTGAAGGAGGAGCTGCCGACGGGGTGGAAGGTCATCCCGGTCGACAACGGCGGCTTCCACTACAAGGCCTCGGCGACCGAATGGGTCTACCCAAGCAAGGTTCCGGCCGGCACGATGAAGACCATCATCTATCAGGTCGAGGTACCGCAGACGGAGGCGATCGAGATCGCAGCGAGCGATCCGTGCTACGCCACCAGCACCGACCTGTACGGTGTGGTCGATGCGGCGCTGCCGTGTCTCGAAACGCCGGTCACGGGAGATTCAGGGGTCGACGTCAGCGACTGCGTATCGGTGATCGTCGCGATTTCGCGGTGGGATGTGCAAAACGATCGGCTCGACATCACGCTGTCGGACAAGATCTCGTTCCAGCAGGTCCAGCGGGCGATTGCCTTCTGGCTCGAGGATGAGATCGTTCCGCGCACGTGCGAGCAGACGGTCGGCTACCACATGCTGAAAGAGATCATCGCCTACTGGTTGACGAACACGAACATCTGCGATCCGCTTCCAAGTGTACCTGTTGGGCCGTGCGATCCGGATACGTCGACCTGCGACTGATGTGTGCTGCGCGCACGTAGCACGATCCGTCAGAGGGGGATGATACGAATGAGAACGACCAGCTGCGCGGCGAGAGGGAGGCCTCTCGCCGCCCTCCTTTTCCTGAGTGTGCTTGTCATGTTCGCGTCGACGGCGGTTGCGCAGTCGGTCTACGTGAACCAGACGATCGAATGGACCGACGAGCAAGAGATCACAACGCTCGGTGGAGAGCCGACGCTCGCCGACATCGCCCTGCACGTCGCGGGGCTGGGGCCGGTCGACGGCTATCCGGTGGACTGGGTTCTGGTTATCGATACGTCGGCGACGTCCGACCTGTCGAGCGCGAAGTCGTTCGCGTTCGATCTGATCGACCAGTTCTCGGACGAGGACCGAATCGCCCTCGTGTCGTACTCGACGACGGCTCGGCTCGACCTGCCGCTCACGAACGATCGGATGCTCGTCAAGACGGCGATTGCCGATCTGGGAGTCGGTGGCAAGTCGGCGCTCGGATTGGCGATGCAGATGGCGCGGCGGGAGCTCCTCGCCATGGGGCGCGAAGACGCGATCCTCGTCGAGATCCTCCTCGCCGACGGTCAGAGCAACACGGGCCCGGAGCCCGCGTCCGAGGCGGACATCGCCGCGGATACGGGGATCCACATCGTCTCGGTCGGCATCGGCAATCTGATCAACGAGAGCTTGCTCCAGGCATTCGCTACGGAGACGGAAGGCCTGTTCTACCGGCGGCCTTCCACCGAGGCCCTTTCGGCGATCGACGAGCGCTTCCAAGTCGAGATCGCCGCGAGCGAGGTCCGCATTGAGAAGCGGCTTCCGGCCGGGCTGGAGTTCGTTTCCGCAACGCCAAGCCCGTCGAAGGTCGAGTCGCGAGGCGATGGGACGACGTCGCTTATCTGGCGGATTGCCGAACTCCGAATCGGCCAGGAGATCACAATCGACATGCAGATCGAGGCGCATCGCCCGGGCGCGTGGGTCGAGGAGGAGGATTCCCTCCTGACCTACACCGACTTCCGGGGTGTCGTCGGATCGATCTCCATCCCGGTGGCCAACTGGCCGCCGATCGCCGACTTCGAGTACGAACCGCAGAACCCCTCGGTCCTCGACGTCGTCGAGTTCTCCGATCTCTCGTCCGATCCGAACGAGACCGGTGAGGTCGTCGCTTGGCACTGGGACTTCGGAGATGGTGCCGAGAGCTCCGAGCGGAATCCGGCGCATCGTTTCAGCGAGAGCGAGGTGTACGAAGTCACGCTGCGGGTCTGGGACGAGCGCGGCGCCGTCTCGGCCGACCTGTCGGTCGATGTTGGGGTGACAGAGCCGCTTCCACCCGTAGCAGGGTTCGTCTACGAACCTGCCGAGCCGACGACGAGCGACATCGTCAGCTTCGAGGACACCTCGGACCATCCGATCGAGGAGACGAGCATCGCGGCGTGGGAGTGGGACTTCGGTGATGGCACGAACGGGAGAGGAGCGAATCCTCAACACCGCTACGCCAGCCAAGGGGAGTTCACTGTCGTGCTGAAGGTGACGGATGCCCATGGGACCGTCTCGAAACCGCTTGAGAGGGTTATCGTCATCGGGAATACGCCGCCTGTAGCTGCTTTCGGGACGAGGTCGCTCGAGGATCGGGCAAGAGACGACGAGGGGATCCGAACTGCGGATCGACCGCGCGTGGGCGTCGAGATCCTGCTCGATGCGAGCGGCTCCTACGACCTCGACGACTCGATTGCCTGGTACCTGTGGGACTTCGATGCAGACGGTGTCGCAGAGGAGACCACCGAGGTGCCTGAGGTCGTTCACACCTTCGACGAGCCAGGCGAGCAGACGGTCGAGCTGACCGTCGTCGACAGCGAGGGCGCACGTACGACGGTGCGAAGGACCGTCGACGTCATCGCCACGGTGAGGGCGATGCGTACGATCGATACGGGCCTGCCCGATGACTGGACGATCCCGTCCGGCATCGTGCACGTGACGCTGAACCTCGAGATGAACACGACGGTGAACGGCCTCTCCGTGACGGAGACGATCCCGTCCGGCTGGGAACTCATGCGGACTGAGAACGATGCGGATCGCGACCCGGCGGAGGAGACCGACGACGACGGAGCGACGTTGCGGATCACGGGGCAGACGCTCGAGTGGCTGTTCTTCGAGAAGTTCGACCCCGACGGCGTTGATTCTCACCGGGAGATCCGCTACACGTTGAGGGCCCCGGCGACCGTTGGCGAACTCGTCCAAGGGAACGTCAGCGGGAAGATCGGAAGCTCGTCACCGCGGTTCACGCTTGCGTTCTCCGGCGATGATCGTGTGACGGCGTCGTCGGTTTTGCCGGTTCCGGTGGTGATTTCGCGATGGAACGTCGCAACCGCGGCGATCGATCCGCACCTCGGGGAAACGATCGGCTTCGATCAGATCCAATACGCCGTGTCGCTTTGGCATTCGGGGAATGCCGTGCCGAACACCGGCAACATGATCATCACGCTGGATGTGATGCAGGACCTGATCGCCTACTGGCTGACGGGAAGCTCGGTGCACGACCCGATCCCCTAGGGGGGACGGGTCGTCGCCGATGTGAAGAAGGAGGGGGAATGACCAGGAAACGGATCGCTTGTGCGGGCGCAATCGCCTCGATCCTGATCCTCGCGGTCGCCGTTGCGTACGCGTTCGAGGCCGACTTCGATCCATCGATCTACAACCCCGATGTCGGGGAGATCGTGAATTTCGGGGTCTGCGAATCGTGTCTCGACACCGGGGAGTACCGATACATGTGGGACTTCGATGGCGACGGCGTGCCGGAGATCGAGTCGGAGGACTCGCTCGTGACGTACGCCTTCTCGGAGGCCGGTTACCACGAAGTGGTGTTGACGGTGACGAGCGCCAGCGGGCGGAGCGGCACGCGGCGAAAGGGAGTAGTTGTCGGGTCACTGCCGGCGTTCGCCGTGCGCGAGCTGATGCCGCAGGGGGACGGGACGATTCTCGTTCTGGTGACAGTGAAGGTCACAGAGGAATGCTCGGCAATCGGCTTTCAGGAGACGATGCCGCAGGGCTGGCAGATCGAGGTGGTAGACGCCGGCGGTGCCTTCGCCTATCCGAACCCGACGACGAAGAAGCTCGAAGCCATTTGGGGCAGCCAGTTCGGCGAAGGGGAGACGGTGACGTTCACGTACCGGCTCCACCCGGCGTACTCGGCGGCGCTCCACGGACTGAGCGGCGACCTGAGCGGCTACACCGACGATGGACGATTCATCGGGCGAATCGGCGGTGAACTCGGCACATAGCACCGACTCGTACCGGAAGAGCTATTGCTACCTTCGGCGGGCGACGGGGGAGATCCCGGCGCCCGCTTCATTTCATGATCATGCGGGCGGCTCGTCCGCCGCTTCGCGCTTCGCGGACCGATGGAGGGAACCCAAGAAGAGCGTTGCGAGCACGAGGACGGCGAGCGAGAGGGCGAGACCGAAGCCGAACGTCAGCCGGATGCGAATCGTCCCGGCCGCGAAGA
>Ga0272443_10004528_pt1 | contig 15087 bp, 11 predicted proteins | sample SSMAcet12_FD_193581 | JGI IMG/M metagenome (GOLD analysis project Ga0272443, IMG submission 193581) | Marine sediment archaeal communities from Little Sippewissett salt marsh, Falmouth, MA, United States - SSM-Acet-12 | ecosystem: Environmental > Aquatic > Marine > Wetlands > Sediment ...
CTTGGAATGACCGACACCGGCTACATGACCCAGAGCGAAATAGTCGATGCCACGCAGCGGATAGTTGCAAGGGTCTCGGTGCCGGTCATCGCGGACTGCGATGATGGATTCGGTGACCCGATCAACGTTCGCAGGACAGTCCAGCTCATCGAGCAGGTTGGCGGAGCCGGGCTCTACATCGAGGACCTCAGCCGACCGCTGCGCTGTTCGGCGATGGGCGGCGGTGGTCTCGTTCCTGTCGAGGTCATGGTGCAGAAAATCAGGGCTGCAGTGGAAGCGCGGCAGAATCCGGAGTTCTTCCTCATGGCCCGGACCGATGCCTACGTACCAGTGGACGAGATAGCGGCAAGGGCCAAGAGATACGTCGAAGCAGGCGTCGACATGGTACTCGTCATCGGCCTGGAGAAGCCCGAGGACCTGCGCGCGGTGGCGCAGAAGGCAGGGGTGCCCATGGCCACGATCCAGGCAGCCAGGACCATGCACGCATACGTCGCCCACAACGACCTCATCGAGTGGGGCTACAAGGGCGTGTTCCACGTGCAGCCCCTGTATCTCGCGGCGGCACACGCCATGCGCGAAGCTGCGCGGAATCTGCGGGCCGACATCGATAAGGGAACAGACGTGCCACGCATTCCTCCCGGACCCAGCCCCATCGAGATCGAGAAGACCATCGGACTCGACCTCGACGACGAACTGAACACGCGCTACTACGTAGACCCGTCCAGCCACTAGCACACGCCTGCCGCGGGGGCGCTGACGCGCCCCCGCGGTCATTGACCCGGACTCCACGAAACGCTGAGAGAATCGCAGTGGACAGGTTCCTTCGGGCGCTCAATCAGGACGATCGACGTGCACTGGTGCTCAACATCGCCATTGCTGTCGGCGCCGCCCTCATCTTGAACGCAGTCATCTTCCTCCTTGGATGGGACTCATCGACCGACTACGCTCCTCAACCGTGGTTTGAGCCGCCCGGCTGGGTAGTAGGCCTCGTATGGCTGGTGCTCTTCTCGCTGATGGCTTCTGCGCGATGGACCCTCAACTCCTACACAATCATCGGGGTGGTACGCGCCCGTGCGATGATTACGCTGCTGATTGTCTCGTGCCTCCTATGGCCGTTCTATTCTCTGGCTATCGGCAGCCTTGTCGGAGGACTCATCGGCAACATCGTGACAATCGTCCTCGCAGTTGCTGCAATGGTCTTCGCCTGGCCGCGCTCACGCGACGCCGCTCTATTCATCCTGCCAACGGTGCTCTGGGTGACATACGCCACAGTGATAATCCTCGCCGAGATGGGGCGTCTCTAGCCCTCCCCACACAGGATTGACGGGCGCTAATGACTCCTCGATAATGCCCACACCCCGTGGCGCGCTGCCAGCCGGGGAACGGCTCGATAGGAGGAGACTCAATGCGTAGTGACACTGTCAAGAAAGGCGTGGAACGCTCCCCGCACAGGGCGCTGCTGTATGCCCTCGGCCACCCGAAGGAAGACCTCGACCGACCCTTCATCGGTGTCGTCAACAGCTACAACACCGTCATACCAGGGCACATGCACCTGCAGTCGGTGGCGCAGATGGTGAAGGAAGGAATCCGCGCCGGCGGAGGCGTGCCCTTCGAGTTCAACACCATCGGCGTCTGCGACGGTATTGCGATGAACCACATGGGCATGAAGTTCAGCCTGCCGAGCAGAGAACTCATCGCCGACGCCGTGGAGATAATGGCCCAGGCACACCAGTTCGATGCCCTTGTATTCATACCGAACTGCGACAAGATCGTCCCGGGCATGCTCATCGCCGCAGCCCGCTTGGATTTGCCATGTGTGTTCGTCTCAGGTGGCCCGATGCTGATGGGCAGAGTGCCCACCGCCGACGGACCAAAGGAGCTTGACCTCGTGCACTGCTTCGAGGGAGTCGGGAAGGTTCTCGCTCACCGGATGACTGAGAAGGAGCTCGACCTCTGGGAGCAGCATGCCTGCCCTACGTGTGGAAGCTGCGCACCCATCGCGACGGCAAACACGATGAACTGTCTGACCGAGGTACTTGGACTGGGACTCCCGGGCAACGGCACTATACCGGGCGTCGACAGCAGGAGACTGGCTCTCGCATTCCTCGCCGGGGAGCGGGTCATGGAGGTGCTTGCCAAGGGCCTGACCGCCAGAATGATGCTCACAGCGGAAGCATTCCACAACGCTTTCGCTGTCGACATGGCTCTCGGCGGCAGCACCAATACCGTGCTTCACATACCGGCGGTGGCACATGCGGCGGGCGTTGAATTCTCACTCGCCCACATCAACGAAATCAGCAACTCTGTACCGCATCTGTGCAATCTCCGCCCCTTTGGCGAGTACGGACTGGCCGACCTTGACTACGCTGGCGGCATCCCGGCAGTCATGAAAGAGATCTCCAAGAAGCTGAAGCCCGCGGCAATGACGGTTCTCGGCAAGTCCATCGGCGACGTGTACAGGGATGCGGTAGTGACCGACCGCAGAATAATCCATCCGTTCAATGAGCCACTGCACAAGACCGGCGGAATCTCGATTCTCTCCGGCAACCTCGCCCCGGACGGCGCCGTCGTCAAAACCGCGGGTGTCGCTGATGAGATGATGGTCCACGAAGGCCCCGCACGCTGCTTCAACAGCGAGGAAGAGGTGTCGAAAGCCATCTCCTCGCGCGTCTTCCAGCCGGGAGACGTCCTCATCGTGCGCTATGAAGGCCCCAGAGGCGGCCCGGGCATGCAGGAGATGCTGACGCCGACGGCCATGCTCAGTGGCATGGGTGCCGACAAATCAGTTGCACTCATCACCGACGGACGGTTCTCCGGCGGCTCACGCGGCGCGGCAATCGGCCATGTGTCCCCAGAGGCTGCCGCCCGTGGGCCAATAGCTGCGCTCAGGGACGGTGACATCATCCGCATAGATATCCCGAACGGCAAGCTTGAGGTCAAGCTGAGCGACCGGGAGGTACAGGAACGGCTGGACTCGCTACCTCCGTTCACACCGAAGATCAAGAAGGGTTACCTGGGACGCTACAGCCGCCTGGTGAGTTCCGCCAGCACCGGCGCGGTATTCGAAGACGAAGCATGAGCAACGGGCATGCAGGGCTTACAGTCGCGAGCCCTGCATGCCGCAGAGATCATTAGACGCATCTGTTGACTATTGTCACCATTGCGCCAGCGCCGCATCCGATGGTAGACTCGCCGCCCACATCGTTCGTTCGGCAACGAGTGTCGATGTGATACTGTCAAGCTAGCGTTGCGCTCAAGAAAGGAAAGGATATGCAACTTACCGGATATCGTCGGCCAGACGGTCGGGTGGGATTCAGGAACCATGTGCTGGTCCTTCCAACAGTCGCCTGCGCTAACGGCGTCGTGAACGCTATCTGTCGCAGGGTGCCGGAAGCCGTAATGCTGCCCATCGACAGCGGCTGTGGCATGTTGAAAGAGGACCAGGATGTCTTCGCACACACGCTGACAAACCTCGCCGGCAATCCAAATGTTGCCGCAACGCTTGTTGTCGGACTTGGCTGCGAGGCCTTCAAGCCTGCACAGGCTGAGGCTGCCATATCGCGCTTCGGCAAGCCCGTGAGGGCGATAGGCATGCACGATGCCGGAGGCTACGCCGCCACAGTTGAAAAGGGAGCGAGCCTGGCACGCGAGCTGCTGAACGAGGTTTCCGGCATGGATCGAGAGCCGGTTAGCGCCGCCGAACTTGTCCTCGGTTTGAACTGCGGTGCCTCGGACCCCGCCTCTGGCCTCACCGCAAACCAGGCGCTCGGCAAGGCAGTGGACCTCCTGGTAGACGCGGGGGGCAGCGCCATCATAGGCGAGACAACGGAGTGCGTAGGCGCCGAGGATGAGATGGCGGCAAACGCGGCTTCTCCCGAAGTCGGTCGCCGCATCCTCGATACGGTCCACCGCTTCGAGGACCACGTAAAGATGTACGGAGCGGACCTGAGCACGGGCGAGCCAAACCAGGGCAACATGGAGGCCGGACTCAGCACACTGGAAGAGAAGTCACTCGGGTGCATCCGCAAGATTGGCTCGCGTCCAATCGTGGACGTCATCGACTACGCTGACATACCCGCGAAGAAGGGCCCCATGCTCATGGACTCACCGAGCTACGATGCCCCCTCGGTCACGGGCATGGTCGCAGGTGGCGCACAGGTCGTTGTCTTCACAACAGGACTGGGCACTCCATTCGGCATGTCGATAGTGCCAGTCATCAAGGTAATGTCCAACACCCCCGCCTTCAAGCGCATGGAGGACACCGCCGACCTCAACGCGGGAACCATTTTGGAAGGCGAAGAGACAATCGAGCAAACGGGGAGTCGCCTGTATGACCTCGTGCTGGAAGTTGCCGCAGGGCGCACAACAAAGGCAGAAGGCCTGGGCGAGAACCAGTGCCAGATATGGAGAACAACGCTGACGCTCTAGTCGCGCTGTTGGAGAAGATACATGGCAGAGAATGCAGCAATCATAGTCATCCGGGAGACGGACAACGTTGGCACGGCAACACGAGACGTAGTGACTGGAGAAAGCGTCTCCGCTCAAGTCGGAAACCAGACGCTCTCCCTCGCAGCGGCATCAGATATCAAGTTCCTTCACAAGATCGCCCTGAAGGACATCGCCGCAGGTGAGCGTATCGTCAAGTACGGCGCCGTGATAGGTGAGGCGACTCAGCCAATACACGTCGGAGAACATGTGCACGTGCACAACATCCGCAGCCTATGGGGCAAGACCTAGCATCGGGCAACGAACGACAAATGTCCCGCAATAAACCGGGTGGGGGCTAGGAGGATGCTTCTGTCGTTGCCCATTCGATATTCAGGGCGGGGTCGGATTCATCCGGTAGCATCGTCGTCTTCACGGAGCGTTTGTCCAGCCGGCGAGCCGCAGATGAGGAGCAGAGCCTCCTAACCTGACCCCACAACCCACGTTGTCTTGACTTATGCTCTCCAGATCCACCTTCCCTGCCATGCTTCATTCGCTGGAAGCGCAGGCTTGAGTAGATCTGTACGAACTCTCCCAACTGAACACCCTGACTCCTGGCCGATTGCTCAAGCCATTCAAGAAGGCCCGGATAGTGTTCCTCGATGAACCGCGAACGGCTAGATGGACCGAATCCCGCCAGGGTTAGATTCGTCGCCATCACCCCTCCGCAGGCGGCCAATACGTCCGGCACGTAGACAACCCCTCTACCCTCCAGCATGCGCTCACCACCGGGCTTGAATGGTACTGTCGCGCCCGGAACGACCGCCTTGCAACGCAGTCGCCCGGCTGTCTGAGCATCAATTCCACCGGGCAAAGCGCAGGGACAGAACAGGTCGACACTCAACGAGCGCAGTTCGCTCGCCGGTAGACGGTCGGCTTCACTGTACTTACGCACAAATGCGTCACCCACTCGTTCGGCCAGCGGAACCAGTTCCGGAACATCCAATCCATCCGCGTCGAAGAGAGCTCCTTCTCTCGTGGATATGGCGACGACCTTGACACCCCGCTCGTGCAGCTCCAGCGCGGCATTGCTGCCGACCTTTCCGAATCCCTCCACAGAGGCCGTCGCATTGCTCGGACGAACCCCGGCCTTCTTCAGCGCTGCGATGGCAGCGAGGGCAACCGTAAGTCCAACATAGTCGTCGGCGTCATCCATCTTCTCGCGGCGAGTTCTCTTGAGTCCACACAGCGACAACAGTTCGTTGACATCGGACTCTTCCAGACCCACCTGGGCCTCAGGAACGAAGGCCCGGGAGGCGATGATAGGCCCCGCCGCCTGCGCGAAAGCAACCAGCATAATCCTCTTCAGGCTGCGGTCGATGCCAACAGGAGACCGAATGGATGCCGCAGCTCCACCGTAGGGCACGCCAAGCAGACCATGTTGAAGTGTGCGGGAACGCGAGATACGTGCGAGAAGAGAGGCATCGCGCTCGGTTGAAAGACTGAGGCCGCCATGGCTGAGACCACAGACGGTTGTGTCAATGGCGATGGAGGCATCGAAGCGTCTGCCATCGGGCTGCCGCATCTCCAGGTGCAGCACCCTCTCGGGTACGGGGTCCACAGATGTCCTCCACGGCAGATACCGTACTCCACAGAGCGCTTGCACACAACCCCTGTGGCGCGACAGCGACAGCAAGCGCATGGGTACTACAAAGCAATCAGGGGCGCCACCAGTGTGGCGCCCCTGAATTGGTTGAACTTACAGCTCAGTACTGAGAGTCCATAGCTGGACTAGAACCGATTGGCTACGAGACCCATTCGCTCACAACGTCCTGGTTTGCATCCACCCAGGCACGCGCAGCAGTCTCAGGATCCACGTCGTTGACGTTCACCTCGTACATTACCTCGCCGAGCTGGGCATCCGTGAGGAAGAAGTTGGAAAGGATAGATGCCACTTCGGGCATGTCCTCGGAGAGCCCCTTGCGGGCAATCACGTGAATCTCTTCCTGGCCGCCATATGTGTTCTCCGGATCATCAAGGTACTTGAGGTCATAGGCAAAGAACTTCCAATGAGGAGACCAGCCGGTGACAACGACCCAGTTGCCTGCGTCGTACTCCTTCTTCAGAGCGACCGTCATAGCCATTCCACTGGAGTCCATGAGCTCGAAGTCCTCAAGCCCGTAGGCCGGTATAGTCTCTTCCTTGGTATGGCGCATCAAGCCCGAACCCGGATCGATGCCGTAGATGGTCCATTCGAACTTGTCGCCCACACTGGGCAGTTCGCCAATCGAATCGATGGTGACGTACTCGGGAACAACCATGCCGATGCGCGCTCCCTCAAAGTCGACGCCAAGGTCTTCGACCTTATCGCCAAACTCTTCCATGTACGCCTCATGAGTGTAGGGAAGCCAGCCGCACACGAATGCGTCTGCATCTCCCTCAGCAACGCCGGTCCACATCGGTCCGGCTGCCACGACCGTCTTCTCGACAGTGTAGCCCTGGTCTTCCAAAACCGCCTCTGCGATGTGGGTCTGTGACTCGGCACATGCCCACTGCACATAAATCAGATTCACGGTTCCTTTCCCGTCGGAACCCTCGGCCGAACAGCCACCGACAAGCATCGATGCTGCCACAAGGCCGGTCACAAGAAGAATGGTCAACTTCCTGCTATTCATTCTGTACCTCCTGTTATTTGGTCCTCCTCATCCTCAGCCTCCTCCCACCTTTCGAATCGGGGGGCGCCGTCGCCCCTGTCATCTTTCCGATCTTCACCTCCTTGACGTATTCATTTCACGTAACGTGGCAGCACCCGCAATACGACAACAACCGATGGTCCGACTCGCTGATTGGGTTGTGAGGGCCGAGGAACGTCCTGGCAGCCTATTTGTAGGGTAGAAGGACCTGGCACAGGGCCGGTCACTGACAACAGCCGGAAGCTGCGTTGAAAGCCCTTGCGGGCGCACTGAACAGAAAAAGGGTAGCAGAAGGCCTAGCGGCGGTTCAATCGCCTGAAGGTCGACCAGGAAAGGGCCGAGTTGGGCTCACCCTTGCCGGCGGGGAGACTGGCTGAGATGCCGGGCTGAGGCTCCTCTTTCCATTCCTCAAACACGTCGTCAACTGCCTGGGCGGCACCCTCTCGACTCAGCGCCGCTATGATGTCTCTTCCCAGCCTTGTCTTGAACACGCGTCCGGTTGACGACGAAAAATAGGCGAATCGCACGTCGTCGGGCACGCAGTTCCACACGTCAAGACGGCCAAGCAATTGCTCCACAGAAACGCTCTTCACTACAGGCCGCTGCAGGCCCAGTTCGATGGGGAAGTCGCTCATCTGCGAACGAGGCAGCACCACACGATGGCCTGTACTCAGAATGAGTCCACAACTCACAAGGGTGACCGGCTGCCCGTGAACATTGGCAGCCTCGAGCACAAGTTGCGCATCGCGAGCCTCGTCCTCTTCCCCCATGGAGAGGCCAACACCCACAGTCACCTTTACCAGCGGCCGCTCCCAGTACCGCCGGATGAGCTCAATACCAAGAATCACCAGGCCCGCTGCCGCACCACCGCCAAACGCAGCGAGGAAGACTCCCTGGTCTAGTTGCATCCTTCTCCCCTCGCCTCGCGTTCCGCACACTCGGCGCACAGTCCGCGCATGACCACGTGGGTGAATCCCACCTGGAACCCGCTTCGCTCAGAAACGGCGCGCTCTACGGACTCGAACAGGTCGTCATCCAGGTCAACGCTCTTTCCGCAGACTCTGCAGACAACGTGATGGTGATGTCCTCCTTCAGCGTGGTGGTAGATGAAATGGTCACCAAGCCGTGTGCGATAGACACAACCGAGGTCCTCCAGCAGTTCCAGTGTGCGGTATATCGTGGATTTGTTCACACCCTCTACGCGGGTCTGTACGTAGTCGATTATCTCTTCCGCCGTGAGATGACCGTTCGCCTCATGTATGACGTCGAGAATCATCCGACGCTGTGGCGTCAGTCGAAATCCGTTCTGCTTCAGTGTGTATCCGCAGCTCATGTAATGTGCAACCAGTTGCGATTGTGACAGACAGCGAGTCAACGGTCAATCTGTGCCGGGAGGGATTCGTCAGTCTGTTGCGCTCCGATCACCTGACACCTCAGCGACATTAGCATAATGCGCCCACTGGCGGGAAACCTGCCATTTTCCTGGTTGCGTGATGATACGACCTGACATGGCCTGACACCCTTCGAGGCGGTGTGTTATTCCCAGTACGGTCGTCCAGACTGCCACGCGTGCGCAAAGCTGAGGCGGTGGTGCTGTCAGGACCCCGCAGTCATCGCAATCGACTCTTTCGTTCGTACATCACTGCTGCTCCAGTACGACGGTACTGGTGCCCTGGTATTCGCTACGACCTTCGGGCCCAAGCGGTACTCCCGTGTCATGTAGGGACTGCGTACGTGGACGTAGATTCAGTCCGTCATGCGGAAGCTGGTCTCCATCATCGCGGCGGCAACCATCGTGCTCATCGCACTGACTGCCAGCGGAGCTGTCGGGTCCTCCGGCATAGTCACCGCCCAGGAAGTGGCGGTCGTACCCTCCCCGCCTGAGCAGCAGGTTGCCGCTGTGGAGACCACATCTGGACCGAGTTCAGAGACGGGCATCTCCGCCACCACGGCCCAGCGCACAGCAACGGTTGATCGTTGGGGAGTACTTCGTATCGACGTCCCCGCAGCCTGGGATGCAGGCGAAACCTTTGCCCCGGTACTGGTCGCCGTCATCGACACGGGAATCGACCCGTGTGCTCCATACGCCGACAGGGTAAAGGCGGGCATCGATTTCTCCGGCTCCGGCAACGTCAAGGACGAGCACGGCCACGGAACGCACATGGCGGGCACCATAGCTGCCATCGCCCCCAACGCATCCTTCGTCAACCTCAAAGTGGCTGACAAGCGAGGCAGATGCGAGACCGATACCGTAGCCAAAGCTATCCGTTGGGCGGCGGACAGGGGAGCGCAGATTATCAATGTCAGTCTCGAAGTCGAACCGACGGACGCCCTGCAGGCCGCGGTGGAGCACGCCGGCAACAAAGGGGCCCTCGTCATAGCAGCCGCAGGGAATAGCGGGACCTCCAGTCCGGCGTACCCTGCAGCCTATGTGGATGCGATGGCTGTGGCGGGCACCAACGAGAACGACGGACTTGCAGTGCTCTCCAATTACGGCGACTGGGTCGACATAGCCGCTCCGGGCTTCAAGGTCTACTCGGAACTGCCGGGTGGCAAGTACGGTCTCGAGACAGGCACTTCGCCTGCCGCTGCACACGTCTCGGGCGTAGCCGCACTGGCACTGGGCGTCGCCCAGGATACCAACGGCAACGGCCACACTACGGACGAGGTCCGTTGCGCTATCGAAGCGTCGGCCGGCCCCTTGCAACAGAGTGGAACCGGCTCAGGTATTGTCAACGCACTGGGAACAATCCAGAGCCTCTGCTAGCCGTCCCCCGTCGCCCGGACACTCTTGACAGTAGTCACTTGTCCAACGCATCATGTCCATGATACAACTCGCCTCGCCCGGCAATCGTCGCTCCCCCCAGGCGACAACAGCGCAAAGAGTAGTGCGTGCCAGAACCAATTCACAGTCTTCTTGCGTCTCGCGTCGGGCATTTCGTCACGGCATCGGCATTCGCTACTCACTCACGTGCGCGCATCCTTGTCCTGACAGCGTGCACAGTCGCCGAGGTGTGCTGGAACAGGTTCAACACTGGACGCAGCTTCGCGTTCATCGTCTGGGTCGCCGTGGCCACCTGGTTCCTGCTTCCAGTATCCCCCTCTCCTCTTGAAGCAAGTCACGATGGCGTCCGGTCGTCCGCAACCGTCCAGACGACGGTCCAAAACCCAACCAGTCGCTACCAGGCCCCTGTCACGATTTCAGGTTGTACCCCGTTTGCCTGCATGTCTCTGCACCATTCGCCGGAAATCATGGCCTATCAGCGTCAGAATCTCGACGAGTGTTGGGGCCCATCCGCCATGCACGTGACCGAGGCACAGTCCATCGCTGGACCACTCAGGGAGGTGGTAGTAGCCGTCCTCGACACCGGCATCGACGCGGTTGGCCCCCTGCTTGGCGAGTGTCTTTACCAACGAGTGTCCGTAGTGGACTCGGGAGAGTCGGCCGACTCCTTGGGCCACGGCACACATGTTGCAGGTACCATTGCAGCCATCGCGCCCAACAGCAGGATTGTCGACATTCGAGTGGCCGATAGCCGGGGTAGTTGCACATCTACCGACGTCGCCAAAGGTATTCTCAAGGCGATAGCCGCCGGTGCAGACGTCATCAACCTGAGCCTTGAGGTCGAAGGTTCCCCTGAACTGCAAGCAGCTATCGAATGCGCTTGGCAACGAGGCGCTGTGCTCGTGGCAGCGGCGGGCATGCCGCTTCCAGAACCCGGGTGCGTCAGGAACTCACAATCCGAAGAGGCACTATTGACGCAGCCGAATCTTCCCCTGCTGAGCTCACCTGTTTGCCCTGCATCGTATCCACAGGTGATTGCCGTCACCGGCACCAACGAGAACGACGAGTTGGCACCCCTGTGCAACCGTGGAGATTGGGTAGACCTCGCTGCCCCGGGGCTGAGGACGTACTCCGATTTGCCCGGAGGAACCCGTGGCTATCTGACAGGAACGTCGACGGCCACCTCACACGTATCCGGCGTTGCAGCTCTGCTACTGGGTATTGTGCGGGATGAGAATGGCGATGGCAGGGTGAACGACGAGGTGCGCAACGCACTGGAGATGACCGCGAGGCCAATTGACATCGAGGGCACCGGGAGCGGCATTGTGGATGCGGTGGCTGCCGTCACGTTCATGCAGAGCTGACACAATCGACCTCACTTCACCTTATCACAACTCACCATTGACACACCCGCTCGCGTATAGGCACTATTTGTCACCGCGATGCGGCCACCCGTTTCCGCTCATTCGCTGCGTAGCCACAGCACCCGACAGAGTAGTTAGTCCAAGCTAACAGTATAACTGTGGCCCACTAAGCGTCCCCCACCAGGGCCGCACAGTCACGACAGGAGTACTCGGTAGCCGATGCATATGAGGTCGTTGGGAAAGGCGGTCTTGCGATATCGCCACGTGCTGCTGGCGGTGATTGCGCTGGTCTCAATCCTGTCGACTCTTTCGCTTGTCCACCTGGAGGCCAGGGAGGATGAAACCACATGGATGGACAAGGACAATCCTGCGCGTGAAGAGTATGACCGCTTCAAGGCGCTGTTCGGCTCGGACAGGTTCATCCTCGTTGCCTATGAGACACCCGATGCATTCTGCCGCGACGAGTTGGCGTACCTGGACTATCTGACTGACCGCCTGTCCGGCATAGACCACATCGCTGAGGCAACAAGTCTCACGACGTCGGACGAGACCGTGCTAACAAGCCACGGCACATTCAGCCGCGACTTCCTTAGACTATCTGACGCTCCCTGTACCGAGGCCGAGCGGTGCGCCCTGGATGCGAGAATCGCCGGCAACGCACTCGTGGACGGAACACTTATCTCCGGTGACAGGGAGGTCCTGGGCATATTCCTGGAGGTAGACAGCACGCTCAATGGGGACGTCTATGGAGAGGTCACGAAGTCCCTCGAAGCGGTGCTCGAACACGAGTCCTCATCCACGGGACGGCAGTTCTACTTCGCCGGCGGTCCCGTCACCGACGCCAAGATAAACGCGATCATGGAGCGAGACATCATGCTCCTCCTGCCGCTGACGCTGCTTTTCTCGGCTATCGTCCTGTTTCTACTGTTCAGAGACTGGCGTGCAGTTCTGATACCGCTCGTAGCGGTCCTGTTGGGCATGGTCTGGACTTTCGGGCTGAAGGCCAGTGTCGGCTCTCCTGTCACCCCGATATCGACGACTCTAGTAGCCCTTATCGTGATAATCGGGGTTGCCAACTCCGTGCATTTCATCTCTCACTACCGACTCGAACTGACGCGGTCAGCATCTCCTGAGAAGGCAATGGTGGACACATTCTCCAGGGCGGGAGTACCTTGCTTCCTGACCGCCTTGACGACTGCCGCCGGGTTCGCGTCGCTTGTCGTCAGCAATATCCCGCTCATTCGGCACCTCGGAGTTTTCGCTGCTTTCGGCATCATGAGCGCCTTCACACTGACGATGATTCTGCTCCCTGTCGGACTTAGAAGTGCGCGCATCCGACACGATGCGACCGAGCGACACTCAGCGGCGTGGACATCGCTCGGGCAGTTTGTTGTAACCCACCCGCGCCTGGTAATCGCACTTTGTCTACTCATCGGGGGAGTGACGGCACTCGGCGTGTTCAAGATAAAGGTAGAGCCATCCATGGTCGAATATCTTAAGCCTCAATCGGAGTTGCGTCAGGCCGTGGACTTCGTCGATGACAATCTATCCGGGTCATCCAACATCGAACTGCACTTCGAGGGGCCGCCCGGCTCCTTTGAAGACGTGTCCGTATTGCAGGCTCTCGACCATCTGCAGAGTTCGGTCGAGAATCACGCACACGTGACAACGACCGTCTCCCCGGTAGAGTTCGTCAAGGCCGTGTCCGGTGGCGCTATCCCTGCTACCGACCCGGCCGTGGCCAGGGCCTTCAGTTTTCTGCAGCGTGCAGAAGACGCCGGTATCGATGACTACTACGTTGTCGGCACGAAGGATTCCCTGAGGGTATCCATCCGCACGAAGCAGATGAAACTCGATGAGCGTGTGAAGACCATTTCCGACATAGAAGACTACTCGCAGCGGAACCTGCCCGGCTTCGTACTCACCATCACCGGCGCTGAAGGACTGGTGAACGCAATTACGGTGGACGTTGTGAACACCCAGATACAGAGTGTCATCATCGCTGTGGTCGTGATTCTAGGGCTGATGATGCTGTTCTTCGGGCCGAGGGGTGCGCTTGCCGCGATTATCCCGAATGTCATGCCCATTGCCATGGTCTTCGGAGTGATGGGGGTTGGTGGACTGGAACTGAATATCGCCACGATAACTGTGGCGGCCATCTGCATCGGTCTGGTCGTGGATGACACAATCCACTACTTCGCCCACTTCAGGCGTCTCTATCTCAAGAGCGGGGACACACAGCAGGCTGCGATTGACGCGCTCCATGAGGTTGGGACGGCGCTGGCGTTCACAACGCTGACACTGATGGTCGGCTTCGCAGTGTTCATGCTGTCAGAGTCGGCGTTCCTGATGCAGTTCGGATTCCTTGCGCTGCTCGCGCTCGTCCTTGCGTTCGCGGCAGACATCACGGTGAGCCCGGCGATTCTGTCCCGCTACCGGGTGTTCGGCAAACACAGCGGACTTGTCGGCCGTCAGCAGGACTAGCGCGACGCTACGTCGACCTGAGTTCGGCAGGGACAGTCCCCTCAGCCAGCATCGCCTTAACCGAGTCTTCGAACGCCTCCAGCGTCTGCTGCACATCTGCCGCCGTATGCGCTGCCGAGAAGACATACATGCTGCCGTGGAAGGCTGCAACGCCGCGCTGCAAAAGGTGAAGGCCAAAGCGCTCTCTCACAGGAAGGTACTGAGGGCTCATTATCCTCCGCAGGTCGCGTGACGGGGCCTCAAAGTCGCCATCGGCATCATCTCTTTCAATCGGACCAAGATACAGGTGAACGATAGAGCGGCTGTAGAGGCGGGCGCTGACATGATGCCGGCGCAGTATCTCGTTCCCGCCTTCGCGGAACTGTCGAGCCATCTGGCGCGCAATGCGTTGAGGTTCTCCGTCCAGGTACTGCGAGCAGGCAGCAACGCCAGCCGCGGCGGCGAGGGGATTCGCGTTCCACGTACCCGCATGCGTGACGCGGCTCTCAGGGTCTGCGGACGGATCAAGTGCCTCAAATACGTCCGCCCTGCCAACCACCGCTCCAACGTGCAGTCCTCCCCCTGCGCACTTGCCGATTGTCGACAGGTCGGGCCGCACACCGACAAGTTCCTGCCACCCGCCAGGGGCGTCCCGGAAACCGGTAACCACCTCGTCAAGACAATAGAGCGTGCCGTACTTGTGCGCGATGTCCGGCAGGTCGCGCTGCAGTTCCAGGTCGATGGGCACCTGTCCTGCCATGTGTCCACCACCGCCCTCGGATATGACAAGTGCGTACTCGCGGCTTGCGAGCGCGATTTCGAGGGCCTTGCGGTGGTTGAACTGGACCACCGTGACATCGTCAGCAAGGCATCCAGGTGCACCCTCGTATATGAGTTCGTCAGCCCAGCCATGGTAGTTCTCGGCAAACCTCAGAACCTTACGCCTGCCCGTGAACACACGTGCCAGGCGGATTGCCATCATGTTGGCCTCCTGGCCGGCTGCGCAGAACTCCACCCGCTCCGCTATGGGCATCATCCGCGAGATGAGCTCGGCCCAGCGCACCTCAAGCTCATGATGCTCTCCGTACAGGAAGCCTCGTGCAGCCTGTTGCTGCACTGCCTCTACAACGGCAGAAGGGCTGTGACCCAGTATGAGCGCACCATGCCCGGTTATGTAGTCGATGTACTCATGGCCGTCCACATCCCACTTCCGCGAGCCCTTTGCGTGAGTTATGTACGGACGAAATGGCTCCATCACACGAGCAACGTGCGTAGCGCCATCTGCAGCGAAATGCTCTCGTGCCCGGAGGTGCATTGCCGCGGAACCAGGGCGAGCGGCAAGGTAATCAGTCATCAG
>Ga0272443_10004529_pt1 | contig 15080 bp, 9 predicted proteins | sample SSMAcet12_FD_193581 | JGI IMG/M metagenome (GOLD analysis project Ga0272443, IMG submission 193581) | Marine sediment archaeal communities from Little Sippewissett salt marsh, Falmouth, MA, United States - SSM-Acet-12 | ecosystem: Environmental > Aquatic > Marine > Wetlands > Sediment ...
ATGCAGGTGCAGGTAGATGGTCTGCAGACCCTGACCGTGGTCGATGACCACCGTGTTGCCGTGCACGTGGAACCGGTTCGCCTCGTAACCGGTCAGCACGACCTTGCCGTCCGCCGGTGCGAGCACGGGCGTGCCCCGAGGGACGGCGATGTCGATCCCCTTGTGGTAGCTCGATACCGGAGCGCCGTTGTAGGAGCGTTTGACGCCGAAGGGACTGGACTTTCTTCCCTTGCAAGGGTAGTCGAACGTCCCGTGCCAGCGTTGTTCGTCGCTCATGACGCGCAGTGCCTGCCTGACCTGTTTTTTCTCCTCCTCGGTCGCCTTCAGGCTGTTGGTTTTCTCGTCGAGCCAGATTTTCTGCACGGGCAGGTTGTTCGAAACGACCGTCACGGTATGACGCTGCGCCCGGTCGCCGTCTCCGGCGACGATCTCGTAGCGGCCCGGTTCCGTGAGGTTTTCCACCGGCACGAGCGAACGGTAGCTGCTCTCCCCCCGGCGGAACATGGGATAGCGTTCGCCGTTGAAACGGAGTTCCGGCCGGGAACCGGCGCCGGAAACCGTCGCCACGAGGAATTCCCCCTGTCGGAGGGAATCGCGGTCGACCGTGAAAACCGGCTGCGGCCGTGCCGCGCCGAACGCTTCCGGGGAAAGGCTCGAAAGGGGAAAGAGAAGCAGGAGACAGCAGATGACGAAGTGCATGGGATGATTGTTTTGGCGTTTCGACGAATAGTTCAGGGAATGGCCAGTTCGTGCAGCGGGCCGGTCCGCATGTCGGTTACCCTGAGCCGTGATGTTCCGATTTCGACCATGCCGCAGGAGTGGAACGGCGGTTCGTTGCGGTTCCTGAACGCGGGCAGGGAGATGTAGTGCGAGCCGGACCGGCGTGCATGGGCGCTGTGGTGGTAGTGGCCGGCGAAGCAGCCGAGAACGTTGTGGTGGCGGCCGAGCAGGGTGGTCACTTCCTCGTGGTTCCACAGCAGGCCGTGCGCTTCATCCGAGGTTTCCTTCAGGAGCGGGAAGTGGCAGAACACCACGACCGGCTCCGCCGATGCCGAAGCATCGTCGAGCTGGCGCCCCAGCCAGCGGATCTGGTTCCGGCCTATCGCGCCAGAGTACCCGTTGGCCCAGCCGTCCCGTCCGCCGAGGGCCTGCCGCTGCCGGTCGGCTTCCAGCGTCGGCCGGGAGGCGGGATTGATGTCCATGCCGTGGAGCACGATGAAGCGGATGCCCGCATGGCGGAAGGCGTAGTAGGGAGAGCATAGGCGCGCCCTGCAGAGATATTCCTTCAGCGGAACCGCGAGGCAGTGGTTGCCGGGCACATGGAACACCGGCAGGGAGGTTGTCCGGAACACAGAGAGCGCTTCGGCGAGATTCTCTTTCGCCTGCGCGCCTTCCCCGTCGATCAGGTCTCCGAGCTGGATGACGAAATCCGCGCCGTTTCGCTCCCAGAAGCCGATGCAGGCGAGAAGGTCGCGGCGCAAGGCGCCGCGTACCTCCATGTCGCCGTCGAAATGGATGTCGGTTATGATGCCGAATTTCAATGGATCATGTCCTGTGCCGAAGCGTTGTCGAAAATCAGCGCGTCCCGGTCACCGGGAGGTCCGGGGGCCGGGGCCGCGCTGAAGGATGCGACGCATGGGGTCGTCTTTATGCAAATTCCGACAGGTACTTCTCGATGTAGTCGTCTATGTCTCCGTCGAGCACGTTTTCGATGTCGTGCCGTTCGTGGTTCGTCCGATGGTCCTTGATCCGCCGGTCGTCCATGACGTAGCTGCGGATCTGGCTGCCCCACTCGATCTTCTTTTTCTTTCCCTCGAGTTCCTGTTTCCTCGCCTCCTCCTCCTCGCGCTGCTTCTGGTAGAGCTGGGCGCGGAGCATTTTCATGGCCCGCTCGCGGTTCTGGAACTGCGAGCGCTCCTGCTGGCAGGAAACGACGATGCCCGAAGGGAGATGCTTGATGCGCACGGCCGTTTCGACCTTGTTGACGTTCTGCCCGCCCTTGCCGCCGCTGCGGAAGGTCGAGAGTTCGAGGTCTTCCTTGCGGATGTCGATCTCGGCGTCCGGCGGCGCTTCCGGATAGGTGAAGACGCTGGCGAACGAGGTGTGGCGGCGGGCGTTCGAGTCGAACGGGGAGACCCGCACCAGGCGGTGAACGCCGTTTTCCGCTTTCAGGTATCCGTAGGCGTAGGGGCCCTGGATTTCGAGCGTCGCGGTCTTGATGCCCGCGCCCTCGCCCTCCTGGTAGTCGTCGGTGAACACCTTGAAGCCCTTGCGTTCCGCCCAGCGCATGTACATGCGGTAAAGCATCTGCGCCCAGTCCTGCGCCTCGGTGCCGCCCGCCCCGGCGTGGATCGTGATCAGCGCGTTGCCCTTGTCGTCCTTGCCGGAAAGCATGTTCCTGAATTCGAGCGCGCCGATCTCCTGTTCGATCGCCGCAAGCCCGCTCTCGAGCTCTTCGGAGAGCGATTCGTCACCGAGTTCCTCGGCGATCTCGATCTCTTCCTGCTTGTCGGCGGCGGCTTTTTCGATCTTCACGAAATCCTCTGTCCAGGCCTTGTGCTCGTTCATCTCCCGGAGAATGCGGTGCGCCTCTTCCTGGTTGTCCCAGAAGTCGCTTGCGGTGGTTATCTGTTCGAGCTCGCCTATTTTCTGCAGTCGTTCATCGATGTCAAAGATACCCCCGTAACTGTTCTATGCGGTGCTTGATTGCATGGAGGGTTTCTTTCTGTGGGTCGAACATGATGCGTATGTCTTTCGTGATGATGGCCGTTGTGTGTAACCTTAAATAAACAATTTTTCCGGAATACGTTCCCCCGGCCTCGCGGGGGAACGGAACCGCGCCCGTGAAATCTTCGCCGGGCGCAGCCGCCGGTTCTTTTCCTGCGACCGGAAAAATGCGGTGATCCGTGAAAGAAAAGTATGCGACTTTTCCTATTTTCCAACAATTGCATACGGGTTCCCTTACCGGGAGCGCTTCTTTTTCCAGCTTAACGACAGGGGTGACATGACAGGAGACGACGGCAGGCGACGCGTTATCATCGAGGGGGTTTCCCCCGAAATCGACGGCGGCCGGTTTCCCGCGAAACGGTTCGAGGGGGAGCGTGTCGTGGCGGGCGCGGATATTTTCACCGACGGCGCCGACCGGATCACTGCCGAACTCTGCTGGCGTAGCCGGCAGGAAGCGTCTTGGAACCGGGTTCCGATGACGCCGCTTCCCAACGATCGCTGGGAGGCGTCGTTCCGGCCAGGCAGGCCGGGAAGATACGAGTTCACCGTCGAAGCCTGGATAGACCATTTCGCGACCTGGAAGGCGGGACTGTCGAAGAAGATCGAGGCGGGCCTCGACGTGTCGCTGGAACTGCGCTCGGGCGTCGTGCTCGTCGAACAGGCCGCCGAGCGCGCTTCGGGCGACGACGCCCGGAGGCTGCGCGAGCTCGCCGGCGTCATGCGCGACGGCCGGAAGGAGACGGCCATCGATGCCGCCCTGTCCGGCGAACTCGATGAACTGGTGCACCGTCATCCCGACAAGCGTTTCGCGGTCCGCTACGACCGGACCCCGGAAATCAGGGTCGACCAGAAGAAAGCCGGGTTCAGCACCTGGTACGAATTTTTTCCCCGCTCATGGTCGGAGGAACCCGGAAAGCACGGCACGTTCCAGGAATGCAGACGCCTGCTGCCGCTCATAGCGGGCATGGGATTCGATGTCGTCTACCTTCCGCCGATCCATCCCGTGGGGACCACCAAGCGCAAGGGCAGGAACAATTCGCTCGTCGCCGGTCCCGACGATCCGGGAAGCTGCTGGGCCATCGGCAGCCCCGAGGGTGGGCACAAGGCGGTGCACCCGGAGCTCGGCACGATCGAGGATTTCCGGGAGTTCGTCCAGGATGCAAAGGCCCACGGCATTTCCGTCGCCCTCGACATCGCGTTCCAGTGCTCCCCCGATCATCCCTGGGTCCGGGAGCATCCCCGGTGGTTCCGGTGGCGTCCGGACGGCACCGTGCAGTTCGCCGAAAACCCCCCGAAAAAATACGAGGATATCCTTCCCATCGATTTCGAGACCGAGGACTGGCAAAACCTCTGGGAAGAGCTGAAGAGCGTGTTCCTGTTCTGGATGGAGCAGGGCGTGAGGATCTTCAGGGTGGACAACCCGCACACCAAGTCGTTCAGGTTCTGGGACTGGGCGATCGACTCGATAAGCTCGCAGCATCCCGACGCGGTGTTCCTCGCCGAAGCCTTCACCCGTCCGAAGGTCATGGCGCGCCTCGCCAAGGGCGGTTTCAACCAGTCCTACACCTATTTCACCTGGCGAAACACCAAGCACGAACTCCAGGAGTACCTCACGGAACTCACCACCACCGAATCGAGGGAGTTCATGCGCCCCAACTTCTGGCCGAACACGCCGGATATCCTGCACGAGGAATTCCAGACGGGCCTGCGTCCCCGTTTCATCGCCCGCATGGTGCTCGCCGCGACGCTTTCCTCGAACTACGGCATGTACGGACCCGCCTACGAGCTGCTCGAACATGCGCCCGTGGCCGAAGGCAAGGAGGAGTATCTCGATTCCGAAAAGTACGAGATCAAGCGATGGGATGTCGACCGGCCGGGGAACATCCGGGCGGAGATCACGGCCGTCAACCACATCCGCCGCGAAAATCCCGCCCTGCAGCAGACGGCGGACATCGAGTTCGTGCGCATCGATGCGGGCGAGGGAATGGAGCACGACACGCTGATGGGTTACGTCAAGCGCAACGAAGACGATTCGAACATCGTGCTGACGGTCGTCAACCTCGATCCGCGCACTACCCGTTCGGGCTGGCTGCGTTTTCCCCTCGAACGTTTCGACCTGCCGCATACGCACCGGTTCCGGGCGGAGGATATGCTCAGTGGCCGCACGTTCGAATGGGACGGCGAGTGGAATTATATCGAACTGAACCCGGAACTCTCTCCGGCGCACATTTTCCGGATCAACCTGCACCCGTGAACGTTTTGCCGCTCCGCGGTTTTCGCGGGCACCGTGAGGCGCGGGTGCCGTGTTTCCCTGATCGCTTTTTTTCAGACCCCTCCGCTGCGGGAGGAATATTCTCAATTATTTTTTCCATTCACATCTATGCCGCGAGCATCGCACAAGTACAGCCCTGAGCCGCTCTGGTACAAGGATGCCATCATTTACGAGGCACACGTCAAGACTTTCTTCGACAGCAACAACGACGGAATCGGTGATTTCGAGGGCCTGCGCCAGAAACTGCCGTATCTCGAAAGCCTCGGGGTCACGGCCATCTGGCTGCTGCCTTTCTACCCCTCCCCGCTGAGGGACGACGGTTACGACATCGCCGACTACATGGAGGTCAACCCCGATTACGGCACGATAGAGGATTTCAAGGCGTTTCTCGGCGAGGCGCACGAGCGGGGGCTGAAAGTCATCACCGAGCTCGTCATCAACCACACCTCGGACCAGCACGCCTGGTTCCAGCGAGCCCGTAGGGCGGAGCCGGGAAGCGCCGAACGCGATTTCTACGTCTGGGCGGACGATCCGAAGAAATATTCTGAAACCCGCATCATCTTCCAGGATTTCGAAGCGTCGAACTGGACCTGGGACCCGGTCGCCGGGCAGTATTTCTGGCACCGTTTCTACCATCATCAGCCGGACCTGAACTTCGAGAACCCGGAGGTCGAAAAAGCGATCTACAAGGTGCTCGATTACTGGCTCGACATGGGCGTCGACGGGCTGCGTCTCGATGCCGTGCCCTATCTCTACGAGGAGGAGGGTACCAACTGCGAAAACCTGCCGCGCACCCACGAGTTTCTCCGCCGGCTCCGCCGCCACGTGGACAAAAAATATCCCAACCGCATGCTGCTTGCCGAGGCGAACCAGTGGCCGGAAGACGCGGCGGAATATTTCGGCGAGGGCGACGAGTGCCACATGAACTTCCATTTTCCGCTCATGCCGAGGATGTACATGGCCCTCGAGATGGAAGACCGCTTCCCGATCATCGACATTCTCGACCAGACGCCGGAGATCCCCGAAAGCTGCCAGTGGGCGTCGTTCCTGCGCAACCACGACGAGCTCACCCTCGAGATGGTCACTGACGAGGAACGCGACTACATGCGCCGGGTGTACGCTCACGACCCGAAAGCCCGCATCAACCTCGGCATCCGCCGGCGCCTCGCGCCGCTGATGTCCAACGACCGGCGAAAGATCGAGCTGATGAACATCATGCTGCTTTCCCTGCCGGGCACGCCGGTGCTCTACTACGGCGACGAGATCGGCATGGGCGACAACTTCTACCTCGGCGACCGCGACGGTGTGCGTACGCCGATGCAGTGGAACGGAGACCGCAACGCCGGGTTCTCCCGCGCCAATCCGCAGCAACTGCAGCTTCCGGTGATCATCGACCCCGAGTACCATTACGAGGCGATGAACGTCGAGGTGCAGGACGCCAGCATCAGCTCGCTGCTCTGGTGGATGCGGCGCATGCTTTCCACCTCCCGGCGGTACAAGGCCCTGAGCCGGGGCGACATACGGTTCATCGATTCGCACAATCCGCAGATTCTCGTGTTCACGAGAACCTACGAGGACGAGACCATGCTCTGCGTGATCAACCTGTCGCGCAACGCCCAGGCCGTCGAGATCGACCTGTCGGAATACGAAGGCTTCACGCCCGAGGAGGTTTTCAGTTTCACCCATTTTCCGGGGATATCCTCGCGCCCCTACACCGTGACGCTCGGTCCCTACGGGTATTTCTGGTTCCGGCTCTTCAGGAGCGAGGAGGAGGCCGGGATGCGCCGGTATGTCGAAAAACCGTTCGCGAAAGCCGCTTCCATGGAGTCGCTCTTTTCGGGCAGGCCGTTGGAGCGTCTCGAAACAAGAGTGCTTCCCGAGTACCTGCGGGGATGCCGCTGGTTCGGCGGCAAGGCGCGAAAGATACTGCGCACGAAAGTGCTGGAGCGCATCCCGCTCAAGGGTCTCGATATGACGCAATACCTGATTGTCGAAGTCAGCTACGCCAGCGGACTCAACGAAACCTACCAGCTGCCGGTCTCGTTCGTTCCGCTCGAAGAGTTCTGCGAGGACGAGGGACCGCTGCTCAAACGGGTTGTCTGCATGGCCAGGATAGGCGAAAGCGACGGCTACCTCTGCGACGCGGCTTACGAGAATGAGTTCCGCCGCTTCCTGCTCGATATGATCGTCAGGAAGAGGAGCATCAGGGGGGTGACGGGAAAACTCTCCGCGGAACGGGGCGAACGTCTCGGGGAGTACCTTCCGGAAAAGGAGGACGAGACGGTGTCGTCGCTTTTCGGTGCGGAGCAGAGCAATACGTCGATCATGTACGGCGACAGCCTCTGCCTGAAGCTCTATCGCAAGATTTCCTCCGGGGTTTCCCCCGAAGTCGAGATCTGCCGTACGCTCACGGAGAAAACCGGTTACGCCAACGCGCCCGCCTATCTGGGGGCGCTCGGTTTCTCGCGGAGCCGCAAGGACCAGTTCGCGCTGGGAATATTGCAGAATTTCATTCCCAACGAGGGCGATGCCTGGACCCTTTCGCTGCAGTACGTGCACCGCTACTACGAGGAGGTGCTCGCCATGCCGGAGGCCACGACCGCCATTCCCGAACTGCCGGTCATCGGCGGGGAAACGGTCGCCATGCCGGAGGTGATGCACTCGCTGATCGGCGAGGTCTATCTCGACATGGTCACGAGGCTCGCGGAACGTACGGCCGGCATGCATCTGGCGCTCGCCGATGCGGGGCTCGGGCCGGAGTTCTCACCCGAACCGTTCACCACGCTGTACCAGAGATCCATATACCAGTCGATGAGGGAACAGGTGAAACGGGGCATGGTGCTGCTGAAGGGGCAGTTGAAAGGCATCGACGAGGAAGAGTACCGGGATCTGGCCTCTTCCATCCTCGGCAGGGAGAGCGAAATTCTCGACCAGCTCGCTCACATCAAGAACCGCAAGGTCAGCGCTTCGAAGATCAGGATTCACGGCGACTACCATCTCGGCCAGGTGCTCTATACCGGCCTCGATTTCGTGATCATCGATTTCGAGGGCGAGCCCGCCCGTTCGCTCAGCGAACGCCGCATCAAACGCTCGGTCTTCCGGGACCTCGCAGGCATGATGCGTTCGTTCCATTACGCGGCGTTCAACGTGCTGATCCAGGACCGTTCGATCAGGCCCGAGGACGTCGAACGGCTCGAACCCTGGGCCGAACTCTGGAGTTTCTATACAGGACAGCATTTCTACGATGTCTACGAATCGGCCGTCCGGGGCAGGGGACTCGTTCCCGAACACGCGACCGAACAGCATCTGCTCCTGCGCGGCTACCTGATGGACAAGGCCATTTACGAGCTCAATTACGAGCTGAACAACCGTCCCGAATGGATCGGGATAGCGCTCAAGGGGCTGCACCGCCTTCTTGCGCAGTAACTTTTCCCCGTCTCCGGGGATGACAACGCCGGGGTACGCCGGAAAACCGCCGGGGCGGCTCACGGCCCCCGGCCGGTCAAACGACGTTCGATGCAAGCAACCGAGCACAGTGCACAGGATGTTCTCTCAGCTCTGCGGACCTCCGCCGGCGGCCTGACGTCGGAAGAGGCGGCCGCGAGGCTCGAACGATACGGGGAGAACCGGCTCCGGGAGGAGAAGAAAGCGTCGCTGTGGAAACTGCTCGCAGAGCAGTTCAACAGCGTTCTTGTCTGGCTGCTGCTGTTCGCGGTCGCCGTTTCGGTGTTTCTCGGCGACATGCTGGAGAGCGCGGTGATCGGCTTCATCCTGCTGGTCAATGCGGCGATCGGTTTCCTGCAGGAATTTCGCGCCGAAAAAGCGCTCGACGCGCTGAAGAAAATATCGGGGCTGCAGGCCAAGGTGCTTCGCGACGGAAGCATCACGAAAATCGATACCCGCTTGCTCGTGCCGGGGGACATTGTCATGCTCGAAACCGGCGACCGGGTTCCCGCCGACGCCCGGCTCGTCGAGATCATGAACCTTGAAACGCAGGAAGCCATGCTGACCGGGGAGTCCGCGCCGGTGTCGAAGGCCCTCCAGGCCATGCCCGCAGGCACGCCGCTGGCGGAACGGAGCAACATGGTTTTTTCCGGCACGCTCGTCTCGAAAGGGCATGCGTCCGCCGTCGTGACCGGAACCGGCATGGAGACGGAACTCGGCAAGATCGCCTCTCTTCTGTCCGACGAGGAAGACAGCCGGAAAAGCCCGCTGCAGAAAAAACTCAACCATTTCTCCCGGCGACTGGCGTTCGGCGTCATCGCGGCCGCCGTGATCATTTTTTTCCTTACCTGGGCCGCCGGAGAGGACCTGCTCGAGACCTTCAAGACGGCAATCAGCCTCGCGGTCGCGGCCATTCCGGAAGGCCTGCCCGCGGTCGTGGCGCTGACGCTGGCCAGGGGCGTGCAGCGCATGGTGCGCAACAACGCCATCGTGCGCCATCTTCCGGCAATCGAAACGCTCGGTTCCTCCTCGGTTATCTGTTCGGACAAGACCGGCACGATGACCATGAACCGCATGAGCGTCAGGAAAGTCTACGCGGACGGCCGGGTGACCATGCTCGATGAAGAGCGGAGTGCGGCAGCGTCCGACGCGGAAGAGCTCGGGCTGCTCTTCAGGATCGGGGCGCTCTGCAACGACGCCGTGCCTGACGCCGACGGCGGGATCTTCGGGGACCCGACCGAGGCCGCCCTGCTCCAGTCGGCGAAACAGAACGGACAGGAGCCCGAGACACTCCGGAGGCTGTATCCGCGACGTGACGACATCGGCTTCGATTCGGAGCGCAAGATGATGTCCACGCTGCACGAGGGGCCGGAAGAAGGGATGGTCATGTTCACCAAGGGAGCTCCCGACGTGCTGCTCGCCCACTGCTCCCGCATCATGGCCGGTGGAGAGCCCGTACCGCTTTCCGACGACCTGCGCCGCGACATCCTGAAGGCGAACGGGGAGTTCGCCTCGGATGCGCTTCGCGTGCTGGGCTTTGCCTGGAAACCTGTCGGGGACGGGGCCGCTTTCGCCGAGCGGGATCTGATTTTCGCCGGTCTGCAGGCGATGAACGATCCACCCCGGCCCGAGGTGGTCGAGGCCGTTGTGCAATGCCGCGAGGCGGGTATCAAGGTGGTCATGATCACCGGGGACCAGAAAGCCACCGCGGAAGCCATCGGGCGGGAACTCGGCATCACCGGACGGGCGATGACCGGCCGCGAGCTGGAAGACGAAAAGGAGCTTTCCTCGCTGGTCGAGGAGGTGGCGATCTTCGCGCGCGTCAGTCCCGAGCAGAAGATCCGCATCGTGGAGGCGCTGCAGGGGAACGATCACGTGGTCGCCATGACGGGCGACGGAGTCAACGACGCCCCGGCCCTCAGGCAGGCCGATATCGGGGTCGCGATGGGAAAGGGGGGCACCGACGTCGCGCGCGAGGCATCGACCATGGTGCTTACGGACGACAACTTCGCCTCGATCGTCCGGGCGGTGGAGGAAGGCCGGGCGATTTTCGAGAATCTCCGCAAATTCGTCTACTTCCTGCTTTCCAGCAATATCAGCGAGGTGCTCATCATCGTGCTCGCCGTTCTTGCGGGCCTGAAGCTCCCGCTCGTCGCCATCCAGATCCTCTGGGTGAACCTCATCACGGACGGGCTGCCGGCCCTCGCGCTGGGTTTCGAGCCGAAAGGGCGGGACGTGATGCAGCGTCCTCCGATCGCTAAATCGGCGTTCATCGTCAACACTCCGATGATCCTGCGCCTCGCCGTGGCGAGCCTGGTGATCACCGGCGGAGCGCTGGGTCTCTACCTCTACGCGCTGTTTTCTGCCGGGTGGGGATGGGGCCTGCCGCTCGACGGCGACGGGACGGCCTATATGCACGCCTCCACGATGGCATTCACCGCCCTGGTGGTGTACGAGATGGTAAACGCCTTTCTGGCGAGGTCGGAAAGCGAAAATATCTTCACCATGGGAGCGCTGGCCAATCCCTGGCTGACGGGCGCGGTCGTCGTATCACTTGCCCTGCATCTGCTCGTGATCTATTCCCCCCTGAACCACGCCTTTCATTCGGTGCCCCTTTCCCCTGTCGACTGGGGGCTGGTCTTCGGGGCGAGCACGCTGCTCGTTGCGGCCGATACCGCTTTCAAGGCGCTCGCCGGACCGGAGCACCACGCCGGGGGAAGGGCAACGGGTGAAAGGCAAAAGTGAGAAGGCAAAGGGCAAAAGTTGAAAGGCAAAAGAATGATTTCGGAACATCATATCCTGACCGGGGTTTCGGGACGTGTTCTCGTCGAAAAACCGCCCCATGAGGGCCCGTTTCCCCTGCTGCTGGGGTTTCACGGTTACGGCCGGTCGGCCGAGGACGAACTCGCTCTGCTCGAGAGCCTTCCGGGCAGTTCATCCTGGCTTCGCTGCGCGGTCGAGGCGCTGCATCCCTTCTATACGGGAGGGGGCACCTGTGGCGCGAGCTGGATGACGAGCCGGAACCGGGAGCGGATGATCGACGACAATACCCGCTATATGGACGCCGTGCTGTCGGACCTGGAAACCGCATATCCGCTCGGCGATATCCTGGTCTACCACGGTTTTTCGCAGGGAGCGCCGATGGCCTGCCGCGCGGCGCTGTGCTGTTCCCGCCGACCGTCGGGAGTGATGCTGCTCGGAGGCGACATCCCGCCGGAGTGCCGCGGGCTGGGCCGGATGGAGTCGGTGCACATCGCGCGGGGGGACGGTGACCGGCTCTATCCTCGAGAGGTGTTCGAGCGGGACCTGAAGCGCCTGCATGACGAGGCGGTGCCTTTCGTGCAATGCGATTTTCACGGCGGCCACGAAGCGGCCCCGGAATATCTCGTAAGCGCGGGCGGGTTTCTCGCGAGGTTTTCCGGCGGGTGACCCTCCGGACCGTTCTACAGGTCGAGGCGTTCAGCCCAGGAGGTTCCCGGAGGCTCGGGAGACGGTGCATCGGGTCCGATGTCGTCGGTTTTCCTGCGCAGGACGATGGTCCCGTTGTCGTCGACGGCGAAGAAATACACGTCGTCGTCCTCGATGCCCAGCTGTCTGCGGATCTCGGAGAATTTTGCGGACTGCATGACTGTTCCTCCTTCGTTACGGGGTTGCGGCAGGGTTTCCGGAAGAGTGCCTCGGCGACACTCTATGTCATTAATGTATGGAGGTTTTCGCGGATTCGGAAGCGTTCCTTCCCGACGGGAGGCTACGGTGCTTTTTTTGCTTTTTCCCAGAATGCGTCGAGTTCTTCGGCGCTGTGTTCCTGCCAGCTTTTTCCGGAATCGCGCACCATGTCTTCCACCTTCATGAAGCGTTTCATGAACCGGTTGGTGGATTTGCGGAGCGAGTCTTCGGGGTTCGCGCCGATGAAGCGGCTGTAGTTGACGATGGTGAAGAGGATATCGCCGAACTCGGCTTCCTTTTCCTCCTTCGTCGCGGCCTCGCGCAGTTCCACGATCTCCTCCTGCAGCTTCCGCAGCACGCCTTCGTCGCTCTTCCAGTCGAACCCGACGCCCGCAACCTTTTTCTGGACGCGGTAGGCACGAAGGAGTTCGGACATGGCTTTCGGCACCCCGTCGAGCAGGCTCCGGCGTCCTTTCTCCCTGAGTTTGAGCGATTCCCAGTTCTTCAGCACCTCCTGTTCGCTCTCGGCAGTCGTATCGCCGAAAACGTGCGGATGGCGTCCGATGAGTTTGTCGCAGAGAGCGTCGAACACGTCGGGGAAATCGAACCGGCCGGTTTCGCGGGCCATGACGACCTGGAAGACGACATGCAGCAGGAGGTCGCCGAGCTCCTTTTTCAGTTCGCTTTCGTCGTTTTCGTCGATGGCGTGGACAAGCTCGTAGGTTTCTTCAAGCAGGAGATGCGCAAGTGACTCGGGGGTCTGCTTGCGGTCCCAGGGGCATTCCGAACGCAGCACCCTGACGAGCTTGACCACCCGGTCGAACTTTTCCTGCACGGTTTCGCCCTTGTTCTGCAGGACATCCTGTTTCAGCGATTCGATGGTTTCTTTCTCTCTGTTCATGTTGGTCGTTCCTTTGCGATGCCCGGTCTCGTGGGAGCAAAGTTAATATTTCAGACGAATATTCCGTACTTTTGAACAGGATATGCAGAGCGCGCAAGGCAGGACAAACAGTAAGGAGAGAGGCCGTGGAGCTGAAAGGAAAGGTCGCCGTCGTCACGGGTTCGAGTTCGGGCATCGGTTTCGAGCTCTGCGTACGGCTTCTGGGCCGTGGGGCGACGGTGTTCGGACTCAGCCGGCGCAGGACGGGGATCGATCATGCCGCGTTCAGCTGGCTGCAGGCCGATGTCTCGCATCGGGAGGAGGTCGACCGGGCGTTCGATACGGTTCTCGGCGAACGCGAACGTGTCGATCTCCTGGTCAACAATGCGGGATTCGGGGTGTTCGGCGAGGTCGAGGCCCTCGATCCCGGGACGTGGGAGCGCCTGATAGCCACCAACCTCACCGGTGCGTTCCATTGCACCCGGAGGGTGGTGCCCGGCATGAAGGCCGTCCGCGGCGGCATGATCGTCAACATCGCCTCGATCGCCGGAAAACGCGGCTTCAAGGGAGGCAGCGCCTATTGCGCCTCGAAGTTCGGACTGAACGGTTTTTCAGAGGCGCTCATGGAGGAACTGCGTGAGTACGGCATACGGGTCTCTTCGGTCAATCCCGGCTCGACCGGAACGGAATTTTTCACGCACGCCGGCATCGAACCGAAAAAACTGATGAGAGCCGGCGAGCTGGCTTCCTTCATCCTTTCGATGATAGAACTTCCCGACGACATGCTGCCCGACCAGGTCGTCCTGCGCCCGCTTTGAACCGCAACGCAACCCGGTTTATGGAAAAAGAACGTTCCGCGCCCGTTCAGGGCGAACCCATAGCGGCCGTCGCCACTCCCGTGGGAGTGGGCGCGCTGGCGATCGTACGCATGAGCGGCGAGGGAGTGTTCGCGATCGCCGACAGGATTTTCGCCGCGGCGCACGGTTCCGAAACGCCGCTTTCGGAGGCCGCCGGTTATACCGCCCGTTTCGGCAGGCTCTACGACGGCGGAACGATGCTCGACGAGGTGGTCGCGCTGGTCTTCCGCTCGCCGCATTCGTTCACCGCCGAGGACATGGTGGAAATCACCTGCCACGGCGGTCCGGTCGTCACGAAGCATGTGCTGCAGGTGCTGCTCGACAACGGCTGCCGCCTGGCCGCTCCGGGCGAGTTCACCCGCCGGGCGTTCCTCAACGGCCGTATCGACCTCTTGCAGGCCGAAGCCATCGGTGAGATGATCCACGCCCGTTCCGAGGCGGCCTACCGCACGGCGGTGACCCAGCTGAAGGGAGGGCTTTCGGAAAAACTCGACGCTTTGAGGGAACGCCTGCTCGGTTCGTGCGCGCTGCTCGAGCTGGAGCTGGATTTCAGCGAGGAAGACCTGGAGTTCCAGAGCCGCGAGGAACTGAGCGCGCAGGTGGACGGTCTCCGGAGCGAGGTGGAGCGGCTCGTGGATTCCTACCAGCACGGCAGGCTGCTCAGCGAAGGGGTGGCGACGGCCATCATCGGGCGTCCGAACGCCGGGAAATCGACCCTGCTCAACGCCCTGCTCGGCGAGGAGCGGGCGATCGTGAGCCACATGCCGGGCACGACGAGGGACTACATAGAGGAGTGCTTCATTCACGACAAAACCATGTTCCGCCTGACCGACACCGCCGGGCTGCGCGAAGCGGTCGAGGAGATCGAGCACGAAGGCATCCGCCGCAGCTACGAAAAGATCGCCCAGGCCGACCTGATCCTGTTTCTCCTGGACATCGGTGAGGAAAACTATGAGGAAGAGATAACCACCATACGGAAAATCGCCGATGAATATCCCTCTACGAAACTCCTCGTGGTGGCCAACAAGGCCGACAGTGCAGAGGACGCCGGGGAGCGGATGGAAAATATCAGGGAAAAGACCGGCCGCGCCGTGCTCGGCATCTCGGCCCTCCGCGAGGAAGGGCTCGAGGAACTGAAGCGGGAGATGAGCGCCATGACCGGGGGGCTCGACAAGCTGCACGACGCGAGCGTGCTCGTCACCAGCATGCGTCACTACGAGGCCCTGCGAAACGC
>Ga0272443_10004530_pt1 | contig 15080 bp, 13 predicted proteins | sample SSMAcet12_FD_193581 | JGI IMG/M metagenome (GOLD analysis project Ga0272443, IMG submission 193581) | Marine sediment archaeal communities from Little Sippewissett salt marsh, Falmouth, MA, United States - SSM-Acet-12 | ecosystem: Environmental > Aquatic > Marine > Wetlands > Sediment ...
ATGACTGAAGCCCATGCTCTGGCGCGCCAATCACGATGTTGAAACCACCGACTGGAGAGCCGTGTGCGGGAGAACCGCACGCACGGTTCGGAGGGCGGGGAGGGAATCCTCCCCGACCCCTATCGATGCGAGGATTTTATGGACCTCTTCGGGTTCCCGGGTTCCCAAAAAGCAATTGTGACACAGCCTCGCAAGCCGGGGCGACGAGTAAGCGGCTTTTCGGCCTGCCCGGCAATTGCGACATGCCTTCCTTCGCCGGGGTAACGGCGAAAGGATTTTTTCATGTGAATCCCCAAGTGAAAGGGACGAGAGATGGGACCCAAATTATTCAACCCGAGCGCGTTTATTCGTATCCCGGCAGAGCATCATCCCGGCCGGGTCTGCCTGACCTACCGGGGAGAGTCGTTCACCTACGAGGAGATAAACAGCCGGGCCAACCGCCTCGCCCACGCCCTCGAGGAGTTGGGAGTCAAAAAGGGCGCGCGCATAGCCACCCTGCAGTTCAACTGCAACCAGAGCTTCGAGCTCATCGTCGCCATGTGGAAGACCGGCGTCGTCATGGTCCCTCTCAACACGCGGGATTCCGCCCAGCAGAACATCGCCGTCATGGAAGACAGCGGGGCCGAAGGTCTGATCTTCGGCCGGGATTTTACGGATCAGGCCCGGGAGATAAAGCGCCGCCTGCCCCACCTGACTCTGTTTGTCCGGCACGGCGGGGAGACAGGCCCGGAGGACCCCTGGCTGGACTATGAAACCCTGCTGGAGGCCGCGCCCGCTCACGAACCCGACCTGGACATGGAAGAAGACGACCTCTGCCGCATCAGCTACACGTCCGGGACCACCGGCAGGCCGAGAGGCGTCCTGATGACCTACCGGAACAGGATGGCGCAGATCGCCAACGTCTTCATGAACGCGGACCGCCTCATCTCGAAGGACGAGGTGTTCCTCCACGTCGCGCCGCTCACGCACGCGGCCGGCTATTATGCGATACCTTTTTATCTAAAGGGCGCCCGCCACGTCATCCTGGACAAATTCGACACCACCCACCTTCTCGAGACCATCGACAGGGAAAGAGTCACCTGCACACTCCTGGTCCCCACGATGATCATCATGCTGATGGAAGACCCGAACCTCGTGAAGGCGGATCTGTCCAGCCTGAAGCGCATCTTTTACGGGACCGCGCCCATGCCCCTGGACAAGCTCAAGAGGGCCTTCGGTGTCTTCGGTCCCATTCTGCGCCAGAATTACGGGCTCACGGAATCCATTCAGCCCCTGGCCTGCCTCACTGCCCAGGAGCACGCCGCCGCGGTGGACGAAAAGTCCGAACAGCGGCTGCGCTCTACCGGCAGGCGGGCCCTTGGAATCGAGATACGGATCGTGGACGGGGAGGACCGCGATCTCCCGGTGGGGGAGGTCGGGGAGATCATTCTCCGCAGCCCCCACATCTCCATCGGATATCACAACATGCCCGAGGAGACGGCAGCCACCTATCGCGGGGGGTGGCTGCACACGGGGGATCTCGGCCGGTTCGACGAGGACGGTTATCTCTACATCGTGGACCGCAAGAAGGACATGATCATCAGCGGCGGCTTCAACATCTATTCCCGCGAGGTGGAGATGAATCTCGACAGCCACCCCGCTGTGCTGGAGTCCGCTGTCATCGGGCTGCCGGACGAAAAGTGGGGGGAAGTCTGCACGGCGTTTGTGGTCACGAGGCCCGATTTCCAAAAGCCCGATGCCCAGGAGCTGGTCAGGCACTGCGTTTCGGTAGGTCTGCCAAAATACAAGGCACCTAAGCTTGTCGCTTTTCTGGATGCTCTTCCTAAAAACGAGAACAACAAGATCATTAAAAAGAGGCTCAAAGAGCTGGCCCTGAAAGGCGGGGACGGACTCGAGTTGTTGAAACCCGGCCTTTGAAGATTGTTTCGAAGGCTGCCTGAGGCAAAAATCTGAAGCCATCGAAGAGGAGGGAGCCATGAAAAAAAGAAGCATACTGACAGCGGTCGTAGTGGTTGCATTTTTGTTCACGTCGGGATTCACCGTGGCACACGCGAAGGATGTCAGCGCCGTGCTTCGCGCCGGCGGCGGGGCTGTCGGGGGGGCCGGCTTTGTCATGCTGACGGGGGTGGCCAAGCTGGTCGGGGACGCGTACCCGAAGGTCAGCATCACGGTCGTGCCCGGAGGGTGGGTCGGCAACATCGCCCGGGTGAACTCGGGGGAGCTGGACCTGGCAAGCACCGCCAACACACTCTGCCAAATGGCGGAAAAGCAGGAAGAGCCGCTGGACAAGCCCGTACCCAATGTCCGGTCTCTGTTCAACGTGCAGGACACGATGTACTACTTCATGTTTGCCAGGAAGGATTTTCCCGCCGACAGCGTTCAGGAAATCTTCGAGAAGAAAATCCCCGCCCGCATGTGCACCCTGTCCCCGGGTTCGGTCACGGAGATGCAGTTTCGAAGCGCCTTGGCTTCCCAGGGGGTCAGCTGGGATGACATCAAGGCATGGGGCGGAGAGGTCAACTATGTCAAATGGGGGGATGCCGTCAATCTCGTGAAAGACGGCCATGCCGACATCATCTGCGCCGCGGCCCTGGGCAAGGCGGGTTGGGCCATGGAACTGGCGACGGTTCGCGACATGAAAGTCCTCGAGTGGAGCCCCGAGCTCCTGAAAGCCATCAACGACCGAACCGGCACCCGGACGGCGACCATGCCGGCCGGTCTTTACGAAGGCATCGATTACGCTCGAGACTGCCCGGTGAGCTCCGGTGAAATCATCATCAACTCGAAAGTGCCGGATGATGTCGCCTACGCGATTGTGAAGGCGATGGCCGACAACGAAAAGCAGTACAGGGAACACCATGCAGCCTTTAAGACGTTTACGGCGGAAGGCATGGCCGAGGGTCTCTTCCTCCCTCTGCACCCTGGAGCCAAAAAGTATTTCCAGGAAAAGGGCTATCTAAAATGATCCTTGCCGCTCATGCCCCCGGGACAACGTGCGCGGGGGCATGAGCCCATCCGTAAAGAAAGGCAGGTGTCGTCGGGCGATTCTTTGGAATCCAACAGGTCTTATCACAAGGAGCGGGAACAGGCATGGATGAAAAATTTTTTCCAGTGCCCAACAGTATCTTTTCAATTGCAAGACTGTTGGCGACCCTGGTGGCCGTTGCAATCTCTTCTTTTCACCTCTACACGGGCGCTTTCGGGATCATCGAAGCCTATGGCATGCGCACGATCCACCTCATGACGTTGTTGAGCCTGGCCTTCCTGTTCTGGCCCGCTTCGAAAAAATATCCCAAGGAAAAGACCATCCCTTTCGATTTGCTCCTCGCGCTCCTCTGCCTTGCGATCGATCTCTACCTGATGATGAATCACGAGCGCCTCACGACCCGGGAGTGGTACACCGGGCCCATGACTTTCTGGGACGTGGCCTTTGGCTGGACCACGATCGTCCTTTTGCTGGAGGCGACGAGAAGGGTCGCCGGCCTCGCCCTTCCCATAGTGGCTCTGTGTTTCCTGGGGTACACCGTGTTCGGCCAGTTCCTGCCGTACCCATTCACCATACGATCTCCTAATCTGAACATTTTTATAGATCACATGTTTCTGACGCCCCACGCGATTTTCGGCGTGCCCGTGGGGGTCAGCGCCACTTTTGTTTTTCTGTTCATCATGTTCGCGGCCTTTCTTGACAAAACCGGCGCGGGCAAATTCATCATCGACTTCAGTATGTCGGCCGTGGGGTGGGCTACTGGAGGGCCGGCGAAGGTCAGCGTCATCGCGAGCGGGATCTTCGGGACGATCACCGGCCATTCCGTGGCAAACGTCTACGGGACGGGGACGTTTACGATCCCTCTCATGAAGAGGATGGGGTATCGGCCGGAGTATGCGGGGGCCGTGGAGGCGGCCGCGTCGGCCGGGGGCCAGATCATGCCGCCCATCATGGGGGCCGCCGCCTTCATCATCGCGGAGTTCATCGGGGTGTCCTACCTCTCTGTCTGCAAGGCCGCGCTTTTTCCGGCCATTCTCTATTTTGTGGCGGTGTTCGCATCCACCCACCTCGAGGCACTGAAAATGGGGTTGAGGCCTATTCCGCGCGATGAACTGCCCCCCATGAAATCGACCCTCTATCAAGGTTTCCATTTTATTATACCCATATTTGTTCTCATCTTTGTGTTGGTCCTCGGCTACACCCCCTTCAGGGCGGCATTCCTGGCCATTATCGTTTTGTTGATCGTCGCCATGGCCCGTTCCTCCAGCCGGATGGGTCCAAAGGATTTCATCGTCTCCCTGATTCAAGGGGCCCGGAACGCGGTGGTCATCGCCGTGTGCTGCGCCTGCGCGGGCCTTGTCGTCGGCTCGCTCGACATCACGGGCATGGGCATCAAGTTCGTGGACATCATCATCATGGCCTCGGGTGGGGTGTTCCCGTTCCTCCTGGTTCTCATCATGGTGGCCTCCCTGGTCCTGGGCATGGGGATCCCGACCGCTCCGGCCTACATTATCGTTGCCATGATCGCGGCGCCGACCCTGGTGAACATGGGAATCGAACCGATCGTCGCCCACATGTTCGTCTTTTATTCGTGTCTTCTTTCCGCCATCACGCCCCCCGTGGCGCTCGCGGCCTACGCGGGCGCGGCCATCGCGGACGCTCCTGTCATGCGCACGGGCGTGATCGCGGCGAAATTGGGATTCGTCAAGTACATCGTGCCTTTTGTTTTCGCTTACAATGCCGCGTTGCTGATGGAGGGAAGCGCCCTTTTCATCATTGTGAGCTTTCTCACGGCCCTGGCCGGGACCATCGGTCTTTCCGCGGCCTTTGAGAAATACCTGTTCACGAAGCTCTCGCCACTCAACCTGATCCTGATGCTGGCGGGGAGCGTGCTCCTCCTCATCTCGAACCTGTTTACGGATCTGGCCGGCATTGCGATCCTGGGCATCGCCGTGGCCATGAACTACAAGGAACGGCAGGCCGTTGGGGCGCGGGCGGCGGTATAAAGAGTCACCCGCTAGATGCCTCCTGGTTTGCAAAGAAAGAAGGACTGAATTGTTTGAACTTCACATAGTGGGCGCGGGGACCCCGACGCCTTCCCCGAAGAGATTCGGCACTTGTTATGTCGCGGCCCTCGACGATGAGCTGCTGATGTTCGACTGCGGGCCAGCGTCCACCCACAAACTGACCCGCATGGGACTGTGGCCGACGGACGTGAACCACCTTTTCTTCAGCCACCACCACTTCGATCACAATGTGGATTATCCCTGTTTCCTGCTCTGCCGCTGGGACCAGTCCACGGAAAAGACACCGCCTCTGAACGTGTACGGCCCCACCCCCACTCGCGAGGTCACGGAGCTTCTGATCGGCCCGAAGGGCGCCTTTTTCCCGGACTGGCAGGCCCGTGTGGAGCACCCCGGGAGCCTCGAAATATACCAGTCCAGGGGAGGGCGGCTGCCCAGGAGGCCTCCCCTGGTGGAGGTGCGGGAGATCGACGGGGGCGAGAGCGTGAACCGCGGGGGCTGGCGGGTTTCCTGCGCCCGGGTCAAGCACATCGAACCGTGGATGCCCACCCTCGCCTACCGCCTGGAGTTCGGGGGAACATCCCTGGTCATCACCAGCGACACAGGATACTGCCGGGGCATCATCGACTTTGCGCGAGGGGCGGACCACCTGCTCGTGCACTGCTGGGATCTCCAGTCGAGGATGCGGCCCGCCGAAGCGGGCATGATCACGGGGACCCTGGAGGCCGCCCGCATAGCGTCGGAGGCCGGGGTCTCCTCACTGTTGCTTTCCCACCTGGGGCCCAGGCTCGATCGCCCCGACGATCGAAAGAAGGCCGAGGACGACATCGCGGGCGTCTTTCACGGAGAGTTCCGCTTCCTCGACGAGTTGTCGACCATCCCGTTAGAGGGGCGGCCCCCATCGGCTAATTGATGATCTCCTGGAGGTGAAGCCGCTCGAGGGACCCTCGGCTGGGGACACCCGTCGCGGGATCCCAGGAGTTGAGCTCGAAGTACTCGTTCAGCATCTCCTCGAGATCGGCGGCCGACGTGACGTGCCCAGCCATGGGGCCGTCCGAGACCGGCTCGTTCATCATCCGGTAAGGAAGGATGTCTTTTTCCCGTGTGTAACCGTCCCGGACGTTGAACATGCGCTCGAGGGTGACGACCCGCCGGCCGGCCTCCGAGAGGGTCTCCTCGGTGGCGTTTTCACCGGTGGCCAGGGCGTAGAGACGCGCCATGTAGGGAAACCCGATCACAAAGGACGCCGAGGAGACGAAGGTGCAGATGCCCAGGCAGTCGTTCATGGCGTAGAGGTTCTCGTGCCAGAGAACGATCTCGGCTCGCTTCTCCTTGGTGATGGGCACGGCCAGGCTCTCGTCCCCGGTGATGTTCTTGATCAGGGCCTTGGCCTCGTCGCTCATGCCGAACTCCGCCATAATCTGGGTGGTGAGGTGGTCCGGGCCACGGGGGTTCAGGGCGAAGGCCAGGGCGTAGCCCTTGGCCACGCGGGTGTCGCAGGCCGACTGCTCCAGCCCCTTGGACTGAATCGCCCACTTCCAGCTGTCGCCCCCTATCGTCTCGGTCGCGCGCTCGATGCCTTCAGCCAGGAGGTTTCCGATCCATCCGTCCCGGGTCGCGATGCGCTCGATCAGCTCGAGCTCCGAGCGTGTGTTTCCAAAGGAGAGATCGAGCCCTTCAAGCCGCTCGGGGTCGATCAGGCCCTTTTCGCAGGTCTCCATGGCCCAGGCGATGCTGTGGCCCACGGAAATGACGTCCATGCCGAAGTCGTTGCAGAGGTGGTTGGCCTTCAAGACGGCCTCGAGATCGGTGGAACCGCACTGGGCGCCCAGTGACATCATCGCTTCGAGCTCGGGTCCCACGTCGTCCACGCTTCCATGCGCCTCGGAGTCGAACTTCACGAGCCGATGGCAACCGACCTGGCAGGAGTGGCAGGCCTTGCGGCCCTTGAGGAAGCCCTTTTCCTCAACGTGCTGCCCGCTGAGCCGCTCGGCCCCTTCGATCTGCCCCAGCCTGAAGTTCCGGGTCGGCAGGAGCCCCGCCGCGTCGAGCGCCGGGACGAACCCCGAGGTCCCGTACATGTGGAGAAAGGTGGCCGTGCCGTCAGCGGCAATGTCCCGGCGGATCTGCTTGCTCAACTCCCGGAACGCCGGGCCGTCCTCGGCGCCCAGCTTGTGGGTTCCCCGAGCCGCAATGGCCTTGAGCCCCTTGGCGCCCATCACGGCCCCGACGCCGCCGCGGCTCGCGAAGTTGTACCGGGAGAAGTTGATGTTGGCGCAGAGGACGCGATTTTCGCCGGCCGGCCCGATCACGGCGGTCTGAATCTTCGGGTCTCCGAGCTCCGCCTTGAGCCGGGTGTCGGTCTCCCGGGTCCCCCGGCCCCACAGATGGTCCGCCGGGCGGATCTCCACCTCGCCATCGTGGATCCACAGGAACACGGGCGTGTCGGAGGCCCCGGTGATAGCAATGTAGTCGAGCCCGGCCCGCTTCAGCTCCGCCCCGAAGTGGCCTCCGGAGCTGGACTTCAGGTAGAGCCCGGTCACCGGGCTCTTGGTCGTGACCGTGATCCGGCCTGAGCAGGGGGCGAGGGTCCCGTTCAGGGCGCCGGTGCCGACGATCAGGTGGTTCTCCGGGGACATGGGTTCCGTTCCCTTGGGAACCCGCTCGTAGAGGAGCTTTGCATTGATGCCTCTTCCGCCGATGTACTTGGCGGAATCCTCGTCGGAGACCGGCTCTTTCCAGACCTTCCGGCGGGTTAAATCGACATTGAGAATGACCTGTTGCCTCGGGCGGCGATTCGTCATGGTGAACCTCCAGGTGTTCGATGGGGTTTGCGTTGATACTCCCGCCTCCCACGCCGGCGAGAACACCCGGTGTGGAGGTGGTGTCCTAGGATGTTCTTCGCAAGTCTCCGGCGGCCTTCACCCGGAACCTCACGGCGTTCGAGGGAAGGTAAGCCAGCGGGATCTCCTCGACCTCCACGATCGCCACCGTCTCCTGGGCGGCGCCGGCCCGCACGGCTTCGGCCCTGGCCGCTTCCTTGACCTCGTGAAGGACCTGCTCCCTGCCTTTGGCTGCCACGTCGAACACGCCGTCCACGCCGCCGGAGACCTGGGCGATGGCCGCTCCCATGGCATTGGCGACCTCGTAGTGCTCGGGTTTCACCACCTCGGAGGCGCCCTGGAGATCGTCGGGCACGAGCACGCTGCCGCCGCCCACCACGATGACAGGGACGTCTCCGGAGGAGGTTTTCATCCTGTCGACGGCCTCCTCGATCATGGAGCGGATGACCCGCATGGCTCCGGACACCGCTTCGGGGTCCAGGTCCCGGACCCGGGACGGGTCGCCGAGCGCAAGGCGGCCCGCGGCTACCGCCACGTCCGTGGCGGTGAGTGTGTCACCGCCGAAGACCCTGGACTCCACGGGGAGGCGGTAACCGACAGACCTGGGCCCCACCCTGGGCGTATCCCCGGAGAGGTCCACCACCGACCCGCCGCCGAGGCCGACGGCGATCAGGTCGGGCATGCGGAAGTTCGTCCGGACCCCTCCCATCTCCACGGAGGACGCGGACTCCCGGGGGAAGCCGCTCTTCAGGATCCCCACGTCCGTGGTCGTCCCCCCCACGTCCACGACGACGCCTTCCTGAATCCCGGAGAGGTGGGCGGCGCCTCTCAGGGAGTTGGTCGGCCCGGAGGCGACGGTGAGCACGGGGTAGCGTTTCGCGTAGTCAATGGACATCAGGGTGCCGTCGTTCTGGGTGATGAAGAGGTCCGCTTGAATCCCGTGTGCCTCGAGAACGTGCTCGAACGCCCCGTAGGCCCTCTCCGCGAGGGTGCGAATCGCTGCGTTCAGGATGGCCGCGTTTTCCCTCTCAACCAGTCCGATGCTCCCGATCTCGCTGGACAGGGTCACCGGGAAACCCGGGCCTAAACACTCGGCGGCCAACTCATGAACCCGGGCTTCCTGCTCGCGGTTGACCGGGGAGAACACGCACGATACGGCCAGCGCCTCTGCCCCCTGTCGCCGAAGGTCTTCAAGGCACCGCCGAATCTCGTCCCTGTCCGGTGCAGAGATCACGGACCCGTTGTATTCATAGCCGCCCCGGACGATCCGAAAATCGTTCCCAACGGCCTCCAGCATGTCAGCGGGCCATTCGAGAAACGGTGGGACCGCGTGCCCCGAAGGGGACGCGAGGCGCAAGACCCCAACCCTGGACAGGCCCCTCCGCTCGATGATGGCGTTGGTGGCGTGGGTGGTGCCGAGCATGGCGTCCCCGATGCTCGATGGATGCACCGAGGCTTCCCGCAGCACCCTTTGGACGGCCAGGTTGATCCCGGTGGAGACATCCTCGGTGGTCGGCTCCTTGCACTTGGCGCGGACCCCGCCGTACCCGTCCAGGATCACCGCGTCCGTGTTGGTCCCTCCAACATCGATTCCCAGCCGGTAGGTCATGATTCCCGTCCTCCTGCAAGCGCTTCCACGGGTGTGTAGTCGAGATCGTAGCCGAAGTATCGCGGCCCCACATGCTCAAGGCCTGCCTCCGTGCGCCAAAAGGGATCGCACGGCATGCCGACGACCACGACCCGCTGCCCGTACCTCAGCCCCTCCGTTGTGATCGGAACCGCGGTCTCTCGGTCGAGCACGGTGATCAGGTCGGGCGTGAGGGCCGCCGGTCTTCCGTCCCTGCGGGCGACCAGGTTCTCGTTCTGAAAGTCGAGCTCGAACACGGCGCCCTGATCCTCATCCAAGCCTTCGATCCGGACCCGGCCCCGGACGAATCCGGTCGTGAGATCCCGGGCGACATCGACGATCTTTCCCGTGACCAGGCGAACTCCTCGGGTGACCCGAAGCACGGAGTCCACCGGGTCTTCCTCGGACCGGTTGGAATGAAGGATGCCTTTCCCGATCTCAGCTGCCAGGGAAAGTGTGCCGCGGACCGCGCACTGCTTGAGTGAGCGACCCTCCACGCAGTAGAGGCTGAGCATGGAGGAGAGGCCCATGGCCACGGTGGCGGTCCGGGCCAGAACCTCGGACCACTCGTTGGTGACGGTCTCCAGGATCATCAGGTTGCCTTTCTCGTCGCAGAGAACCATCGGGGTCGACGGGATCCCGGCCACGCTGAAAGTGACCATCTGAAGCTCCGGAAACGCCCGGCCCATGCCGTCGGCATCGATCAGGGGGAGGCCGAGCCTGGCGGCGGTGTAGATCGGGATACAGGAGTTCAGGCCTCCGGCCTCGATGGGGATCACGCCGTAGGCCCTCCGGTCCAGGTGCCTTTCCAGGGCTCGAAAGGCGAGCTCCGGCTCGGAACCGTTCGGGAACTTCTCGAGCATCACCGCGGGGGCCCCCATCATGGCGGAAGGGATGACGAGCTCGTCGTCGGGGACCTCCTCCACGGTCATCAGCCGGACGGGTCCGTTCTCTCGAACGGCCTGCCTGGCCATCAACTTTCCTATGTATGGATCTCCGCCTCCGCCCGACCCCAGGACGGCGGCGCCCACGGCAATGCAATCCACAGTTCTCTCGTCGATTCGGTTCATGTTTCCCCGCTAAAGCACGTATCTCAGTTGAAAGTCTTTTCCTCCCACCACGAAGAACGTCTCGGTGCTCAACAGGCCGGGGATGTTCTTCAGCTCTTCCTCCAGAAAGCGGTTGTAGCTGAAGGTTTCGTTGAACATCACCACAGCCATAATGTCGAACCGGCCGCTCACCGTGGCGGCCCCGACAACGCCCTTTAGACCGGAGATGTGTTCCAGGGCGGCGCTCAAGTGCTGGGGGAGGACCTTGAAACCGATGAACGCCGATTGGTGTCCACCGATGGCTCCGGGGTCCACCAGCCCGATAATCTGGAGGACCCCGTTTTCGAGCATCCTGTTGACTCGATTCCGGACGGTGTTGGTGGTCAGCCCCACGCGCTTGGCGATATCCGCGTATGGGGTGCGGCCGTCCCAGAGGTTCCGGATGATGTCCATGTCGTGTTGGTCGAGTTTAGTGGGCATTGTGGTCACCAGTGTTTTTGCAATAAAGGTTATACGTAATTTTTGCTTTTGTCAAGAAATAATAAAAAAATATTTGTAAATGCACTATTTCGAGACTCATTTGTTTTCGTGAAACCCAGTAACCGCTCACGCTCGGCTCTGCATGCGCTCCCTGCCGGCCGCGCGGAGGGGCTTGGACGTCCCCCCATTTGACATTTATAGTCAAATAGACTAGGTAGCTGCAGTGAACCGGACTTGAGAATTGCCGCCATCGCCATCCAACATCATTTCGCTTTGATCACAGGCAATGTGCGCCATTTCAAAAGCATTCCCGGCCTCAAGGTCGAGAACTGGTTGACCCGCACAAACGGTTAATCCCGGCATCGGGACGTGATACGGAGGAAGCCGGATGCGAATCGATCTGAACTGCGACATGGGGGAGGGCTACGGCGCCTACAAACTGGGCCTGGACGAGGAGGTCGTGAGGTATATCACCTCCGCCAACATCGCCTGCGGGTGGCACGCCGGGGACCCCATGGTCATGGACAGGACCGTCAGGATGGCCGTTGAAAACAACGTCGGCGTGGGGGCCCACCCCGGGTACCCGGACATCCTGGGCTTCGGCCGCAGGAGCATGGCCTGCCGGCCGGACGAGATCCGCAATTACATGGTTTACCAGGTGGGGGCCCTGATGGGGTTTTGCGCGGCGCACGGGACGAGGCTTCGCCACGTCAAGCCCCACGGCAGCCTTTATCTCACGGCCGTGGAGGACGAGGAGACCGCCCGGGCCGTTGCCGAGGCCGTGGTGAGCGTGGACCCGGGGTTGATCTACGTGGCCCTGGCCGGGGCCAGAGGCCGGGCCATGGCCCGGATAGGGAGGGAGGTCGGGCTCAGGGTCGCCTACGAGGCCTTTCCCGACCGCGCGTACACGCCGGAAGGGACGCTCGCGCCCCGGGCCCTGCCCGGTGCCGTGATCAGGGATCCCGACATGGTGGCCGAGCGTGCCCTGAAAATGGCCCGTGACGGCAGGGTCACGGCGGTGGACGGCACGGAGATCGAACTCGAGGCCGGGACCCTGTGCGTGCACGGGGACACGCCCGGGGCGGTGGACCTGGTCAGGAAAATTCGCGAGGCCATGGAGTCCGAGGGCATCGAGGTCAGGCCCTTGTGGGGGGCCTGAGAGAGCGGGCCATGGCGGGCTTCCTTGACAAGAAACCGGCCTTCAGGATCGCCGGGGATCGCGGGCTCCTGGTGGAGTACGGCGATGCCGTCGACCCGGTTGTCAACCGCAAGGTGCGGTCCGTGGCCGCGGCCCTGGACCGAGAGCCCTTGGAAGGCGTGGTGGAATACGTCCCCGCCTACCGCTCCCTCCTGCTTGTCTACGATCCCCTGCGGACAGACCCGTCCACGCTCGAAAAGGAAATGCGTTCCCTGGAGGGGCGCCTTGCGGGCATCGAGACCCCTCCCGCGGGCACGGTGCAAATCCCCGTGTGCTACGGGGGCGAGTTCGGCCCGGACATCTCGATCGTGGCCGAAAGCCACAACATGACCGTGGACGAGGTCGTCAGGATCCACTCCCGGCCGGACTACCAGGTGTACATGATCGGGTTCACGCCCGGCTTTCCGTTCCTTGGAGGCCTGGACGAGCGCCTGCACACCCCGAGGAGGGAGACCCCTCGAACCCTGGTCCCGGCGGGGTCGGTCGGCATTGCGAACGCCCAGACCGGGGTCTATCCCGTCGACAGCCCCGGGGGATGGCGGCTCATCGGCAGGACCCCGCTCAAGCTCTTCGACCCCGAACGGGAAGAGCCTTTCCTGGTCAGGGCGGGGGACGTGCTCCGGTTTCAGCCCGTCACGCGCTCGGAGTATTTTCGCCTGGCAGGGGAGGGCGGGGCGTGACCGCACTCTTCAGAATCATCTCCCCGGGGCCTCACACGTCGGTCCAGGACGAGGGACGCTTCGGTTACGTGCAGTTCGGGGTGCCGCCCTCCGGGGCCCTGGACCCCTTTGCCTCCCGAGTGGCGAACGCCCTGGTGGGCAACCCTCGGGGGGCCGCCGTGCTCGAGACGACCTTCGCCGGCCCGGAGGTGGAGATCCTGTCGGGGGCGGACGTGGCGGTGACCGGGGGCGAGGCGCCCATAACCCTGAACGGCCGCCCGGTTCCGGGCTGGCGATCCTTCAGGGTCCGGGCCGGGGACCGGCTGAAAGTCGGGCAGGTCAAAACCGGGTGCCGGAACTACATAGCGGTCAGCGGCGGGATCGACGTCCCTCTTGTCATGGGAAGCCGCTCCTGCTACGCGGCCGCGAGCCTCGGGGGCTTCAAGGGGCGGACCCTTCGGGAGGGCGATGTTCTGGACAGGGACGAAGGCCCGCTCCTGAAAAAACCCCGGGCCCTGCCGCAAACATTGGTCCCGGCCTACGGCCCCGAGCAGGCGCTCCGGGCCGTGCCGGGCCCCCAGGACGATTTTTTCGACACCGGCATGGAAACATTTTTTGCGTCCCGATTCACGGTGACCCCTCACACGAACCGCATGGGGTGCAGGCTGGAAGGGCCGCCGATTCACCGAAAGGACGGGATGCCCACGAGCATCATTTCAGAGCCGAGCCTGCCCGGGAGCGTGCAAATCCCGCCCGACGGCAAGCCCATCATCCTCCTCGTGGAGCAGACCGTGGGCGGTTACGCCAAAATCGCCACGGTCATCTCCGCGGACATCCCAAAAGTGGCCCAGGCCAAGCCCGGGGACATCTTCACCTTTGAAAAAACAAGCCTCGAAGAGGCCCACAGGCTTTTCACTCGGATGGGGGAAACTCTTAACTGGTAATCCGGGGGACACCTTACTTATCTTTCTGTTTTCCCTTCGGCTCAAGTCGCCTGCTCGCTGCTTCGGGTCACCCTCAACGTCACCCCGCCCCAGGCCGGAGAGGCCATGTTAAAACTCGTGTGCTTTCGTAAGGCAGCATGGAACCATACGAGAAGGCCCTTGCGTAATGCGGGGAGGCAGCGTCACCATTTGGCCCTGTCTTTTCATTTCTACTTTTCTAACAGCACCTGCCATGCTCAACCTCCGCGGGCTCTCAATTCCGTGCGGCTTCACCCGGGACGGCCTGCCCATCGGTCTGATGCTCTGCGCAAAGCCTTTTGACGAGGCGACCGCCCTCAGGGCCGATGCCGCCTTCCAGACCATGACCGACTGGCACATCAAGAAGGTCAAGAACGGGACGTCCTTAAATTGCTAAGTTAAATTTTGAAGAACGGCCCCGCCACCACGAGGACGCCGATGTCCTTGACAAAAACAGCCGCCCCATTGTAAAGGAACTCTACGGCAACTGTGGATAATCACACGCTGCCCTGGGGGTTTTTCCCCGGTTTCGGGGAAGGCGTTCCAGGGCGCACCATTGAAAAGGAGGTCCATACATGGCGGATTGTTTGATCAATGTGTTTTTAACCGATGATGAGCAGAACAAAGTGGCTGACGCAGGACTGGGGGACCAAATCCTCGAGGTGGAGGGGAAGAAGGCCATTCAGGTCCCCATGAGCAAAAAAGATCAGAAAAAGCTAGTAAAAGGCTTTCCGGATCTGGCCTTTGACGATGCAAACGCCTGTGCCCTTCCCGACGACGCACAGAAGCAGCTCCTGGACATCGTACTGGATCTCAAGACTCTGGACGTGATGAAGTTCGCCATTACCAAGCTTTACAACCCCCTTGCCGGCAAGGCGCTTCGAAGCAAGACCTTCTGATAAGAAGAAGAAGAAGGGGGACGTTCGTGCAGAACATGCTTGAGTGGGGAGGTGGGACGTTCGTGATAAATTGAGCATGAAATATTGATGTCATTATGCCAAGAATAGCCAGATTGGATGCGCCGGGCGTGCTTCATCATGTGATGGGCCGGGGCATTGAACGTAAAAGAATATTTCTGAGCGACACAGATCGTAATGATTTCATCAATCGCCTGTCTGAGCTGTTACAGGCCGGCGCCATGGAAATATATGCCTGGGTTTTGATGCCGAATCATTTTCATCTGCTTTGCAAAACAAACAATATGCCTCTGTCTTCCAGCATGCGCAGGATTCTCACGGGCTACGCGGTAAAT
>Ga0272443_10004532_pt1 | contig 15072 bp, 17 predicted proteins | sample SSMAcet12_FD_193581 | JGI IMG/M metagenome (GOLD analysis project Ga0272443, IMG submission 193581) | Marine sediment archaeal communities from Little Sippewissett salt marsh, Falmouth, MA, United States - SSM-Acet-12 | ecosystem: Environmental > Aquatic > Marine > Wetlands > Sediment ...
CGACCTCCCGCCGTTGAGTGCCCCGACTGAGCCTCGTTTTCGCCGGAACCGTCCCGTTGATCCCAAGCATCCTGAGGCAGCGCATCCCGGGCGACATCCCGCTCCGACGCGTCCGAGGTGACGACATCCAGCCGTCGAACCAGGACCCCTGCCTCCTGCAGGCTGCGAACGACCTGGGGGAGCGTCTCTTCCACTTCCTGCCGGGTCTGATCTTTGCTGATCTCCAAGACGCCGGTGAGCTGGCCGTCCTGCTCCTGGAAACGGATAACTACGCTGCCCAGCTCCGGAGGATCCAAACGGACCGTGACCTGGCTGTCTCCACGGCTCAGGGAAGCGTGCACGGAATCAAGGATCTGCTCGCCCACGTTCTGGGCGGGGCTCTTGAGCGCCGACGTCTCAGCCGCAGGAGCGTTTTCTGGCGCCGCCGACACGGATTCCGGCATTGAAACGTTGCCCGGCATCTCAACAGAAGGCTCTGTGGAAGCCTTGGCAACCATCTCGAACTCCGAGGACGTCCCTGTTTTGATCTGATCCGCCATCCCTTCCGTGGCTGCCTTCCCATCGGGCAGGCTTGCAGTCTCCTGTTGGGTGGGTGTCGGTTGACCGTCGTCGTGTGCCTTCGCTACATCGGTGCCCTCTCTCTGTGGGATCACGGCCGCCTGCGCCTGATGGTCGAGATTGCCACTGCCCGACTTTTCGCCGGATGCTTCCTGATCTATGGGTGTCCCGGCGACGTCCGGACCTGCCGGCGTGCTCCGGGCCGAAAGAGCCTCCGTTGCCTCCGGATCGGTCAATTCAGCGGTCTGGCCCTTGGCCGCCACACCTGATTCAGACGTGGCAACGCTCGCGTTCTGATCGCCCCCGGTGGTCGCCGGCGCGATCACCTCAGCCTCTTTGGCGGCCGTTTCGACGCTCTGACCGGCCGCGACCGGAATCGCCGAGCCCTGAGAATCGTCAGTGCCCTCGCCAGGCGACCTCTGACTGACCTCAGATGTAACAACCACAGCCTCCGCATTCACCGCCTCTTGTGGCAGCGCGTCAGCTACTGCTTCAACTTGCGGCCCTCCCGGAGCTGTCTGGGCAGCATCCGCAGACATCGCGTCCGTCGCAACAGGGCTTGCCTCAGCGACAACGGTCGCCGGGTCTATACCGCTCTCAACGGCAGATCCCTCCACCGTCAGGTCGACCTTCTCAGCGGCCCCTTCGGCAGTGGCGGCCGTCGCCAGGTCAACGACTGCATTGCCCGAATCCGCCCCGGACTCTCCCTCGACCGGGAGTTCCTTGGCATCCGACTGCGGCGCCTCGGCCAGAGCCTGCGGCTCATAGTCACCCTCCAACTCAACCTCGGGCGAGACCTCCGACGACTCCTTCTGTTGGGCCTGCTCTTTCCGGATCTTGGCCAAAGGAGGTGAATCCGCAAATGCACGTTTCGATTCCCTCTCGACGGAACGGGAAGAGGTTCTCTCCCCTGCCACGGCCTCACTAGCGACCGTAGCCGGCACCAAGCTGTCGACCATCGCAAGACTATTCATACAGTGATTCCTCAATATACAGAAGCTTGCCAAAGGACTAGCAATCCGCGTACCAGAGAGCCCCCCGACCAACCAAAGGCATCTAAACAGTTATATAAAAAGACTTTACACCATCCCCGCCCAAACTTCGCCGCTCACGGAGCCCCCTCCACTTGCTCATATCCGGAGAAATGTTCCGCCTGGGGGACATCTCTTCCGGCCGAGGCATCGGGCGCACGGTGGTGTCAAATTACACAACCGCCTGTATAGAATCCTGACACGCCCCAATCGCCATCGCAGCCCCCTTCGGAGCTTCCGGCGGGCCTCCGCAGGCTCTGAGACCGCCTACATCCCTCTCCACCAGCCCAACAGCCTCATTTGGCACGGTTATTGCAGCTTAACTCCAGCCTCAGAGAAGGTTCGTACTTAGACGTTAAGGAAAAACGCTATGGCGCAGTCAGGCAACATCGTCCAACTGCTTGAAGCCGGGATGAGAGCTGAGCGTCTCCGGCAGCAGACGATTGCCAGCAACATCGCCAACATCGAGACCCCCGGCTACCGTCGCCTGGATGTCAAGTTCGACGAGTTGCTGGAAAAAGCCATGAAATCGTCCGATCCGGGCGCAATCGACGCGATTGAGCCCGAACTCTATCAGCCGAAGAACACGGAGATCAGATCCAACGGTAACGACGTGAATCTGGAAGCCGAGGTCGGAAACCTCGTGCAGAACTCACTGCGTTACACCGCTTATGTGCGGCTCATGCAGAAACGGTTTACCCAGGTGGAAAGAGCGATCAGCCTGTCCGGCTAATCGTCCTATAACCACAAACCAAGGAAGGACATAGTATAGATGAGTGTGCAAGGCGTCGCCGGCCCGATCGAAATTGCCGTCTCCGGTATGCGTGCCCAAGGTACGCAGATGGAGGCCATTTCCTCCAATATCGCCAACGCCCGAACGACAGACAACGGGCAGGGTCAGCCGTATCGGCGACTGGAGGCGATCTTTCGTTCTGAAAACGACGGGATCAGTAGTGTGGTGATCGATGAACTAGCTCAGGACATGAGCGCGTTGCAGCGTATTTTCGATCCCGGCAATCCCGGCGCTGACGCCGCCGGCTATATCAGCATGCCCAATGTCCAACTGCCGGTGGAAATGATGAACCTCTCGGCCGCCAGCCGAGCCTACCAGGCGAACGCGGCTATTCTCAAACGCTATCAGAAACTGGTGGAAACCACGCTCGAACTGCTCCGGTAACGGAAGGATAACCCATGATCAACTTCGATCCCAACGTCAACTCGATCCTGCCGAACATCAAAGGCAATACGCCGCAGACCGAAGGCCCCAGCGCCAAGCAGAAGGATTTCTCCGATGCCGTCAAGGCCGTCGGCAAGTACGTCGAGCAGGTCGACGATCTGCAACAGACCTCTGAAGGGTCCGTCGAAGACCTCCTGACCGGCAAGAACAATGACGTCACCGCCGTGGTCTCCAGCGTCGCCAAGGCCGATGTCAGCTTCAAAGTGCTGGTCGGGGTCCGCAACAAGCTGATCGAAGCCTACAAGCAGACGATGAACATGCAGTTGTAGGCCAGTGACGCCAAGAGCCCCAGGATAGGGCGAGAATGCTTTTCGAAGCAGCGTGGTGACGCAGGTTAAGAGGCGTAATGGATATCCTCCAGAAGATAACCCTGGTGTGGCAGAAAGTGAACCTGGTACAGCGCGCCCTGTTGGCCGCGGTCCTGGTGGCTTTCGCCATCATCGGGTTTGTCCTGGTCCATTGGGCCCGTCGACCCGACATGCGCATGCTCTACCAGCAGCTCTCGCCCGCGGAAGCCTCTCAGATTACCGAGCGCATCAGCGAACAGAACATTCCCTATCAGTTGCGCGAGGGCGGCACCAGCGTCTACGTTCCGCGTAAGCACGTCTATCAACTCCGCCTGGACCTGGCCAAGGACGGGCTGCCCGTCGGAGAGCAGAATGGTTACAAGCTCTTCGACGACGAGAAGATCGGCATCAGCCCCTTCGTCCAGAACGTCAATCTCAAGCGGGCGCTCCAGGATGAGCTGGCCAAGAGTATCCAGATGATCGACGGCGTCGCCCACGTGCGCGTGCACATCGTAACGCCCGAGCAGAACCTCTTCGCCACGGAAGAGGGCCAGACATCGGCCTCGGTCGTTCTCCAACTGAAGCCGGGCTACCGACTCAGCGCCGCCAACATCGCCGCCATCACCCACATGGTCTCCGGCAGTGTCAAGGACCTCAAGTCCGAGCAAGTCACCGTCGTGGACAGTCAGGGCAATCTGCTGTCCGGCGAGGGCGACGCCACCCTGGCGACCGGCGCCGGGACCGTTCACGACTACAAGGAACGCGTCGAGCACGGGCTGGTCAAGAAGGCCGAAGACATGCTGACGGCCGTTCTGGGACCGGGGCGTGCCACCGTGCGGGTTAGTGCCGTTGTCGATATGAACAGCGTCAGCACGATCACGGAAAGCTACGATCCCACGGCCAAGGTCGCCACGAAGGAGGAGATCACCAACAACTCCGAGACGCCGGGCACGCAACAAACCGCCGGGGGGACCAAGAAAGACGAGACCATTCTCACCGAATACCAGGTCGGCAAGACCGTCAAGCAGCAGGTCATCCTGCCCGGCGAGATTCGCTCGTTGTCCGTGGCCGCCTTCGTCGATCTCTCGGTCCGCGATGCCAACGATCCAGCGTCCGGCGGTCAGCCCGCGCTGATCATGGAAGTCTCCGAAGTGGAAGAGATCATCCGCATGGCACTGGGCCTGAAGGAAACGGATTCGCTCAAGGTCGTCCATGCGCGCTTCCATCAACCGACGACCACCCTGATCGAAGAGGAAACGCCCTCCTGGCCGAAGTATCTGGCACTGGCCCGGCAGTTGTCACTGGGCGTCATGGCGGTTTGCGCTCTGGTCGTCTTCCGCATCTTCAGTCGGGCCCGAAACAAGGCGGCGGTGAATGCGGAAGCCCAGCAGTTGCCTGAGGGCGGGAGCGGAGGGACCCTGCTGCCGCCGGGCGCCGCATCAGCCGAACCTCTCCTGCTGCGGCGCCAGATCACCCACGCCCTGCGCAACAATCCGGAGCAGGTCCGAGAGATGTTCTTGAGTTGGATCGAGGAAAAGGAGTAAGACCGCTTTGGCACTGACCGGGAAACAAAAGGCTGCCCTGCTACTGACCAGTCTCGACGTCGCCACCGCGGCCGAGTTGCTCAAGGGTGTGGATGCCGAGATGGTGCAGGAACTGGCTGTCGAGCTGAGCTATCTCGACGCCGCCGGTCAGCGCAATGCCAAGCAGACGGCCGAAGTGGCCCGTCAGTTCTGCAAGTCGCTCCAGAAAGAATCCGGTTTTCATTTCAAGAGCTTCCTGAGCGAAATGCTCAAGAACACCGTGGGCGAAGACAAAGCCAAACAGGTCCAGGAGGAAATCCAGGACGTGCTCCAGAAGCGCGATCCTTTCATTGCGATCCGCTCGGCCGACATGCAAGCCCTGGCAGCTGTGCTCGAAACCGAACATCCTCAGGCGGTGGCCGTGGTGCTGGCCGAACTGCCTCCGAAGAAGAGCTCCTTTATCCTGGGTTTGCTGGGCGAGGGACTGCGCGTCAGCGCCATCAGCCGCATGACTGCCATCGGTAGTGTCACGCCGGAAGCCAAGGCCCGCATCGCCAAGATGGTGCAGAAACGCGTCGAAGCGCACGGGGATACCGAACAGGGAGGCGGGGCTCTGCCCGCCGGTCCGGAGCAGTCGCTTCGCAAAGTGGCGGTGATCGTGCGCAACCTGGATAAGGAAGTCCGCGACGGCGTGTTGGAGGCCATCCAGCAGAAAGATAAGGACGCCAGCGAAAAGGTGATGAGCCTGATGGTCGTCTGGGAGGACGTTGCCCAGGTCGGCGACCGCTCGCTCCAGGCCGCCCTTCGGGGCGTCGATGAGCGCCAATTGGCCCTGGCCCTGCACGAGGCCGGCGATGAACTGGGCCAGAAGATCAAATCGAACATCTCCGAGCGTGCGGCGGCCATGGTGGACGAGGAGACCTCCCTGATGTCGGCCCCGAAGAAGGAAGAAATCCGTCAGGCCCGGGATAAGATTGTCAACGTCTTGCGCGATCTGAACCGCAAGGGCGAACTGGCGTTCGTGGAAGAGTAACCCATGCCGGAAACACTGACAATCAGCTTAGCGCGTCCCATTGCCAGTTGCCACCTCGTGGATTCGACGGGCCAGCAAGGGACACTGAACGACGGCACCGACGCCCCGTTCGACGGGATGAAGGGCCAGGAGCTGGCCGCCCTCCAGGCCGAGCAACAGGAGCGGCTACGGGCCATCGAACAACGTGAAGAGACTCTGACGCAACTGTGTGGAACGCTCAACAGTATCACCGGCAAACTGAATGATCTCTATCAGGAGACCATCACCCAAAACCGTGGCGATATCGCCAAACTGGCCGTGGAGATCGCACGCAAGATCCTCAATTGGAAGGTCGAGGCAGGTGACTACAACATCCGCGCGACCATCGAGGAGGCGCTCAAGAGCGCGCCCACACGCCAGGAACTGGTTGTGCGGGTCAATCCGGAAGACCTGCCGCGGTGCCAGCAACTTCAGCAGAAGAATCCGGATGGTCAGTTTGCCGAACTGAATCTGATCGGCGATTGGGGCGTCGACCGCGCCGGCTGCCTGGTGGAGACCCCGAAAGGCGTCGTTCGCTCGTTTGTGGAAGAGCACCTTGGTCGCATCGCTGAAGCTCTGGAAAAGGCGCAATAACTTATGACCGAATGCAGCAGCTATAGCATCGATTTCGACAAATACCACTCGGCGCTACAGACCGTGGATCTGCTGGACTGCCAGGGTTACGTCACGCATGTGTCCGGATCGACCGTCGAGTCGGCCGGCCCCGTCATTGGCCTGGGCGAACTGTGTGGTATCCATCTCCGCGACGGGCGGCGCGTGCTGGCCGAGGCGGTGGGATTCCGACACAACCACGTTGTCCTGCTGCCCCTGGAACACATTGAGGGCATCTCGCCGGGCGACATCGTCACGGCTCGCACGACACCACGTCATATCATGCTGAACGAGAACGTGCTCGGTCGCGTGCTAGACGGTTTGGGCCAACCCATCGACAACAAGGGTCCGCTGGAGGGAAGTACCCGGCAACCCCTGGACGTGGACAGCCCGGCTCCTTTGCAGCGCGAGAAGATCACCAAGCCGCTTTCCCTCGGCATCCGGTCGATCGACGGCATCTTGACCTGCGCCCAGGGCCAGCGGATGGGCATTTTCGCCGGCAGCGGTGTGGGCAAGAGCGTCTTGTTGGGTGACATCGCCAACTCCAGCGACGCCGCCGTCAACGTCGTGGCCCTGATCGGCGAGCGTGGTCGCGAGGTGCGGGAGTTCCTGGAGGAGAATCTCGGGCCGGAAGGCTTGGCGCGCAGCGTGATTGTGGTGGCGACATCCGATTCGCCCCCCATTCAGCGTGTCAAGGCCGCCTTCGTGGCCGTCACTGTCGCCGAGTACTTCCGCGACAAAGCGCAGAATGTTCTGTTCATGATGGACTCCCTGACGCGTTTCGCCCAGGCCCAGCGTGAGATCGGCCTGGCCGCCGGCGAACCCCCGGCGACGAAGGGGTATTGCCCCAGCGTCTTCTCGCTGATGCCGCGCCTGATCGAACGGCTGGGCTGTTCCGATGTAGGCAGCATCACCGGCATCCTGACAGTCCTCGTGGAAAACGACGATCTGACCGATCCGGTGGCCGATAGCGCCCGCAGCCTGCTCGACGGACACATCGTCTTGTCGCGCAAACTGGCGGGCCGGGGCCACTATCCGGCCGTGGACATTCTGCACAGCGTCAGCCGACTCATGTCGGCCGTAGTGAGCGAAGAGCACCGCGGCGCTGCACAGAAACTCCGGGAGATCTACGCCACTTATGCCGACGCCGAAGACCTCATCAATATCGGGGCCTTTTCGCCGGGCAGCAACCGGCGCATCGACGGCGCCATCAGCTTGATCGATCGCATCAATGAGTTCCTCGTCCAGCCGGTACGGCAGAAGACTTCCTTCGAAGAAACAGTCCGGCAGTTGCAGACAATCACCCAATCCTGGGACCAGTTGTTGACGGTCACACCATAGGATCGATACGTCCATGAAACGATTCGTATGGCGCCTGCAGAAGGTGCTGGACATCAAGATCAAAGAAGAACAGGTCAAACAGATGGAGCTGTTTCGCCTGACGGAAGCACTCGCGGAGAAGCAGAGTGAACTCCTTGTGCACCAGCAGGTGCTGCGCGAGATCATCGGGCAGATCAACCGGGACACCTCGGCGCAGCGACTGGGGGCTCAGGAGTTCTTCCTGCGCCACGCCGCGACGAACGATCAGATCATCGAGAAGCTCCGGGCGGAAATCAAGAATCTCGAGGCGCAGCGGCAGGAGAAGACCGCGGAAGTCCTGGCCGCCAAGCGGTTTCGCGAAGGTCTGGAGAAGCTGCGCGAAGAAACCAAGGAACAGTTCATTCAAGAACAGGAAAAGCTCGAACAGAAGGAGATGGACGATCGGACCACCGTCGCCTTCGCCCGTAGCGCGTGCATGGAACCGTAATTCGCCGCTTGTCGGGCCGGCCGTGCCGGCTGGAGAATGGCTGTTGGGAGTAAGACCGTGAATAAGAAGACTCTTCTGATCACTGCCGCCGTAGGCGTGTTGGGCTTCATCGGTGCCTTCGCGACCGGGTGGCTAACGCGCCCGGGAACCGCCATGGGCTCGTCCCCGCCGGCCGATGCCAACGGAACGGCCCCGACCCAGACGGCCGGCATTGCGCCCCCTCAGATGCTGACGGCCTCCCCCGCCGTCGCCGACGAGAGTGCCAGTCGTCGGACGTTGACCGAAGAGCAACTCAAGGAGTTGATCTACGAAGTGCGCGAGAAGATCCAGGAATACAACACCAAACTCAGCAGCCTGGAGAAAGAGAAGCAGCGCCTGCTCATCACCCAACAAACGCTGAAGAAGGACGTCGATGCCCTGAACACGCTGCGCGTGGACCTGGCGACCACGGTGGCCAGTCTCAAGAGCGAGCGGGACATGCTGCTTAAGGCACGCGTCGAGGTCGACCAGGCGGAGAAGAACAATCTCCTGGCGATTGCCGCCGCCTATGACAAGATGGACCCCATTCGCGCCAGTGAGATCCTGACCAACATGGCCGTCGGTCAGTCGACCAATGGCAGCGCGCGGAACGCAAATATCGAAGACGCCGTCAAAATCCTGCACTTCATGCAGGACCGCACCAAGGCCAAGGTTTTGGCCGAACTGGTGGACACCGAGCCGAGTCTGGCGGCGCTGCTCTGCCAGAAGTTGAAACAAGTCACCGAGGGAACCTGAGTCTATGGATATCGCAACCATCATCGGAACGTTGCTGGGCTTCGGCGTCATCGTCGGCTCGATCGTCATGGGCGGTGGAGCGGGGATGTTCTTCCATATCCCCTCGATGTGCGTGACCATCGGTGGCATGCTGTGTGCCACGATGATTCACTTCTCGCTGCCGCAGTTCCTCAGCATCTTCTCGATCATCAAGAAGACGATCATCGCCAAGATCCCGTCGCAGGGCGAACTGGTTCAGAAGATGGTCAACTTCGCGGCCATCAATCGCCGGGACGGCACCCTGGCCCTGGAACCGGAAATCGGCAAACTGAACGATCATTTCTTTGCCAAAGGGCTTCAGTTGTTGGTGGACGGCCAGGACTCCGAGTCCATCCGCGATCTCCTCGACCCGGAGATCCAGTATTTGCAGGAGCGTCACGCCGGCGGCAAGAAAATTCTGGAGTTCATGGGAGCAGCCGCCCCAGCGTTCGGCATGATCGGAACGCTCATCGGTCTGGTGCAGATGCTGCAAAACCTCAGTTCGCCCGATCAGATCGGACAAGGTATGGCCGTGGCCCTCTTGACCACCTTCTATGGCGCCTTTGCCGCCAATCTGGTCTTCATCCCCCTGGCCGGCAAACTGGGGATCTACTCGAAAGACGAATCGGTGGCCATGGAGATGATTCTCGAGGGCGTCTGTGCCATCGCGCAAGGCGACAATCCCACTCTCGTCCGGGAGCGCATGCAAGCGTTTGTTTCCCACGGCCGACGTCAGGAAGTCAAGGCAACCGTCTAATGGCCCGTAAAGGAAAACCCATCGAGGACGATGACGGCGGCGCACCGGAATGGATGGTCACGTTCAGTGACTGTATGACGCTGCTGCTGACTTTCTTCGTCCTGCTGTTGAGCTTCTCCTCGTTCGACAACAAGGTCTTTCCGAAGATGCAGTCGGCCTTCTCAGAAGGGCTCTCCTCGATCGGCCTTGACTTCCACAAGAATGACGAAGCGTTTCAACTGACACCGCGTATCATACATGACGATGATCGGGAGGCCGGCAGCGAAACACCGACCGTGGACGGGCAATACGACGCCAATCCCAGCGCCAGCATGGACTTCATGAATTTCCAGAATCAGAAGGTCTTCCTGGTGCCATCCAGCAAAGTCTTCCTCGGGCTGGGCATGCGCATGTCGGGCCACGGCCAACAGATGCTGACGGATGTGGCCCAACTGCTCAAGGCGGTGCCGAATCGAGTGGTGGTCACCGAGCATGCCCTGGATGACAGCGATCCGAGCGGCCGGATCGGGCTGACGCGAGCCTGGATCGTCACGCAATTCCTAACCGACAACCAGGGACTGGAAAGGACGCGGTTCAGTATCTCCTCGGCCAAGACGACAGACACCCAGACGATACGAAGCAGCGGCCTGCTGGCCGCAAATCCCGCCGCCACTCGTGTTCTCGAGATCGTTATCCTGGAACGGAGCACATACAATTGAAAGAGAAACGATCGGCTCCCGTTGAAGAGAAGGCGAAGGTCCCGGCGTATATCGTTACTTTCTCCGACATGGTCACGCTGCTGCTGACCTTTTTCGTCCTGTTGCTCACCCTGGCGCAGGTGCAGGACCCCGAGTTGTTCAATCAGGGCCGGGATTCCTTCTTCGAGTCCATCCATTACTGTGGACTGGGCAATCTGCTGGGCAACAAACCCTCTGTCGATCTCGGTGCGCCGAAGACGAAATACCCCACGACGGAGCCGGAAGTGTCGGAGGATCGCACGATCGATGAGTACCGCGAGAAACTCCGGCGGATCTTCGAGCATCTCAATCAGACCATGACCACCCTCCCCTCGCAGATCGTCGGCACCCGTCTGGACTTCTCCATCACCGATGTCCGCTTCACCCGGGGACAGGCGAGTCTGAACGACGCGGCACGCCAGACCTTGGCCAAATACTGCGTGGACCTCCAGCAGAACCTCACTCCCGACGCCTGCACGCTCTACGTTCTGGGGCTGGCCGGCGACGAGACGTCCGAGCGAAACCAATGGATGCTCTCGGCGCGACGCGCTCAGGCGGTCGCTCAGTTCCTGCAGGCGCAACTGGCACCGCAAACGCCGAGCGGATCTGGCGACCCACTGGCGGCCAGCTCGACGCCCTGGGACATTCTATGGTGGGGCGCCGGTCCGGGAGGTAATTGGGCCGGTCAGGATCGTCCCGATCCGGGGCAGTCCCAGATTCTCATCGCCGTTCTCAAGTCAGCCCGGTAGCGCGCGGGACTGTCAAGTTTTTCGACAGGGTGACCATTCTTCAGCCATCCGGAGGCGCAAAGCCCCCTCTGGCAGGCTCCCAGTCCCCGGTCTCCATTCCGGCACGTCGTTTGCACTGTTCACTGGTAGCACGATGGGTCTGTCCGAACCATCGGCACAGATACGCAAACGTAACGTCCCCGTGCCACGGGCGCGAAGTTGAGGGCAACGTGAACAGTCAGAATAAGAAGATGGCCACCTTGTTTCTAGTGCTCGTCGCGGGCGGCGGCCTCGTCGGTCTGGCTGCCCATTCGGGTGCGCCAAGCGCGACTCCGGCGGCAACGCCCGAAGCCCAAGGCAGCTTTCTCGACGATTCGGATCTCACCGAATCCCGGAGCCTGGGCCTCGACAACGGCCAGCTCTTTCTCAAAATGATGGGTTCGGTCGTACTCGTCATCGTCTTGGGGGTAGCGGCGTTATACCTGTCGAAGCGCGTGCTGCCGAAGGTGACCAACGCCGCGGGTAAGGAAATTCGGGTGGTGGAAACCGCCTATCTCGGCCCGCGCAAGGCCCTCCACCTGGTGGAGATCGGCAATCAGAAACTGTTGATCGGCAGCACAAATGAGAATATCGCCACGCTGGCCCATGTCGGCGACGCGTGGCTCGACCTGTCCCAATCAGAACGCGACCAGACGGTGAGTGCATAGATGGCCCGAATCCTGAGAATCAGCATCGTTTTGTTTCTGATCCTGCCGTCATGGGTCGGCCCTGGCTACGGACAGATAACGACGACCATTACCCCGCCACAGACGAACATTGCCCCGCCGGAAATGGCTGAACTACTCAACGACGAGACCGCCCAAGCCCCTCCCGGCAGCGTGCCCAGTATCGAGGATCTGGTCACCGTTCTCGACAAGGCCACCGGTGAGGAAGCGGAGGGCAAGGAATGGTCGACACCTGTCAAGCTTGTCATCATCTTCGGTGGGCTGGCCATCCTGCCGAGCCTGCTGGTCATGATGACTTCTTTCACGCGCATCATCATCGTATTGTCCTTTGTCCGTCGCGCCCTGAGCACCCAGACGATACCGCCCACGATCGCCGTGGTCGGTCTGGCCCTGTTCCTGACGTTGTATACCATGGCGCCAACGTATGCGCGCGTCAACGCCGAGGCGATTCAACCCTACCTGACCGATCAACTGGCCTTCGGCGCCGCGGCCGACAAGACGGCCGAGTGCATCAAGGAATTCATGCTACGGCAAAGCCGCAAGGCGGATCTGGCCCTGTTCGTACAGATGGCCAAGGCCACCCCGCCGGCCGCCCCTTTGGATATCCCCATGCACATCGTGATCCCGGCCTTCATCATCAGCGAGTTCCGCACGGCGTTCGAGATCGGCTGCCTGCTGTTTATCCCCTTCCTGCTGATCGACATGGTCATCGCCAGTGTACTGCTCAGCGCCGGTATGATGATGTTGCCCCCGGTCATGATCTCCCTGCCGTTCAAGCTGATCCTGTTCATTCTCGTCGACGGATGGGGACTGCTGGCCAAAAGTCTCAGCCTGGGATTTCGCTGATACCGCGGGGATCCAGGCCGGATGAACACCCAATTGACTGAGAGGACAGAAATTCATGGATAGCAGTTTTGTGCTCTACCTGGGTCGCCATACACTGGAGACCACGTTGCTTCTGGCAGCGCCGATCCTGATCACGTGTATGGCCGTCGGTGTCGCCGTGACTTTGCTTCAGGCGGTCACCTCCATCCGTGATATGACCCTGACCATCGTCCCGAAGCTACTGGCCGTCGGGGGCGTGACCATGCTGTTCGGCAGTTGGATGCTCCAGGTGGTCTTGCGCTTCACCACGGAAATCTTCGCCCAAATCCAGAACATCAAGTACTAGGTCGGAACGCGTCATGCTCGAGACATTGCTCGGTTTCGCATTGGTGCTGACGCGTCTCTCGGCTTTCTTCCTGATCCTGCCTGTTTTCGGATGGATGGCCATCCCGGTTCGTGTCAAGGTGGCGGCCACCGTCCTGCTTTCCGTATTCTTCTGTATCATGACTCCCCTGGGGGTCGATGCCGCAACCGTCTCGACGGTCAAAGCGGTCCTGCTGCTGGCCAGTGAGGCCACCTACGGTCTGGCCCTCGGACTCATGGTGACCCTGCTCTTCTCGGTCGTCAAGCTCAGTGGGCAGATCATCGAACGGCAGATGGGCCTGACGATGGCCAACATCCTGGACCCTATGACCGGTGAAAGCGCGCGGCCTTTAGGCAGTCTACTGGAGACGCTCTTTATATTGCTGTTCCTGGGGGCCAACGGACACCACCTGTTCCTGCTGATCATCGCCAAGAGCTACGTCGCCTTTCCGGCCGGCACGATCCCTACCGTGGGCGTCCTGACCACGGGCGTCATTACGGCCGGTTCCGCCATGTTGATCGCGGGGCTGCGTCTGGCCGCTCCGATGCTGGCGGCCTTTCTCGTCCTGATGGTGGCCTTGGCCTTGTTGGCACGGCTGGTCCCGGAGATGAACATTCTCTTCATCAGCATGCCGGTTCGCATCGGCCTGGGCCTGCTCATGGCCGGGACGTTCCTGCCGTTTATCAACGGATACATCACGGAGATGGCCAACTGGATGGCCCGGATCCTGCCACTTTAGCGCTGACCTGAGGAGAAACTGCGAAGGATCCGATGCCCTCAAGACAGGCATTGGCGGAGTAAACGATGGCCGACAAACCCGCCGCCGAAAAGACGGAACAACCCACATCGAGGAGGCTGAACAAGGCCCGGGAGGAGGGCCAGGTCCCCCAGAGCCAGGACATGGGCTCGGCGGTAACGCTGGTGGTCCTCCTGCTCAGCGTGGCGCTGTCGGCCCCGCGGCTGTTTGAGTGGTTTCGCCTGAAGGTCGAGTCGGGCCTGGCCGGCCGGATCGAACCCTTCGCCAATCCTCAAGCCTTTAATGCCTACTTCAATGACAAGATTGCCGACGCCATCGTGGCCATGCTCCCCATCCTCGCCGCGATCACCCTGGCGGGAATCTTCACCGGTCTGGCCATCAGTGGCATCTCGTTTTCGCCCAGCGCCATTCAGTTCAAATGGGACGCCATCAGTCCCGCCTCCGCCCTCCAACGCGCGCTTAATCCGCGCACAGTGGTCCGCCTGCTCTCGTCGGTCGCCAAGCTGTTTCTCGTTAGCCTCATTGCCTGGGTCTATCTGCGCACGAAGGTGGAAGTCCTGTTGCCGCTTCGGTGGGCCTGGTCCACACAAATCATCTCAGCCATTGCAAAGATCACCTTTGGCCTGGGCATCCGCGTCGGCATCGCCATGATCATTCTCGGTCTGGCCGACACACTCTATCAGAAATGGCAGTTCATCCAGGACCTGAAGATGACACGCCAGGAGGTCAAGGAGGAACGCAAGAGCAGCGACGGTTCTCCGGAGATCAAATCCCGCATCCGGCGGCTTCAGGTCGAGATGTCCATGAAGCGCCTGTCGCAGGAGGTCCCCAAGGCCAACGTGATCCTGGTCAACCCCACGCACGTGGCCGTGGCTCTGCGCTACGACGCCAAGACGATGGAAGCCCCTGTCCTGCTGGCCAAAGGAGCCGACCACATGGCTCAGAAGATCATCAAGATCGGACGCTCCTACGGCATCCCCATTGTCCGACGGCCGGAGGTGGCCCGCGCCATCTACGCCTCCGTCAAGCCTGGGCAGACCATACCGGAATCCCTGTACGTGGCTGTCGCGGAAGTCCTGGCGATGCTTTATCGCCTCCGACAGAAGCGCAAGGCCGCTCAGCAGAGCGGGCCGGGATCACTCTAGGCGTCTTCGAATTCAGCAGACCGTTTGAAGGGGTCCGGAGACGGCTCGTCTCAACCGAATCAGGACAGGGCACTCAGAGCCGACATCTGGCTTTGCATCAGCGTGAGCACACGTTCCAGGCGGGCGTATTGGGCCTGTAGCCTTTGCTCCCGCCGTG
>Ga0272443_10004533_pt1 | contig 15069 bp, 17 predicted proteins | sample SSMAcet12_FD_193581 | JGI IMG/M metagenome (GOLD analysis project Ga0272443, IMG submission 193581) | Marine sediment archaeal communities from Little Sippewissett salt marsh, Falmouth, MA, United States - SSM-Acet-12 | ecosystem: Environmental > Aquatic > Marine > Wetlands > Sediment ...
ATTGCAAAGGACAGGCCCGTTGGATTCTTCTCTCTTGAGATGTCATCTCGGGCACTATTAATTAGGCTCATATCGATGTACGGGAGAATTCCGAACACGCGGATTCGGTACGGGATGATGAACCGGCAGGACTTTGACGGGCTCGACCGCGCGGGAAATATTATCAACTCAGGGAACCTGTATATCTACGACCACGCGAACGCCGGGATCATGGACATAAAAGCAAAGGCTCGCCGCATGAAAAAGCGGGACGGCATGGAGATCATGTTCGTGGACTACATCGGGCTCATAACACCAGACAGGAGAGACCTCCCGAGACATGAGCAGATCAGCTCGGTATGTAAGGAGCTAAAGAACCTCGCCCGGGAGATCCGCGTCCCCGTGATAGCTCTCGCGCAGCTGAACCGGCTCGCAGAGGGCAAGAAGCCGTCACTCGCGGAACTGAAGGAATCAGGAGCACTGGAAGAAGACGCCGACGTTGTGATGCTCCTGCACCGGGAGCGGGGACTGGAAGGGGACCAGCTCACTGAAGTTCATATCGCAAAACACAGGAACGGACCGACTGGAGGCGTGCAACTCATGTACTTACCGCAGTATACGAGGTTCGAGCAGTACGCCGGGTATTCGGCATAACGTAATCTGGGAGGGGAACGGTGATACAGTTTCAGATGTCGACAAAGGAACTCATGGACCTCTGGCCGCAACTGATCGATTTCGCATGGGAGGAAGCAGGACGGTATACCAGAATATACGAGAGCAAGGAGGAGTATGTCGCCGACGCTCTCGTGAGGATAGGCCGGTGTCAATCCGGGGGGACGATTGCGTATTACCGTAATGAGATTCACAAAGGAATTCACGCGGCGTGGAAAAAGAGGTCGCGGTATCGCGGAAAGATCGGGGAGAAGGAGATAACCTTGGAGTACCTGGAGACGATGGACCGGCAGACATACGAGAGCTGGAGACAAGGATTTTACGCGCGATAAGCAAAGAAACCAATTATTTTCAAAATGGAGATTTTGGAAATGTCCACGGATATAGTGAAGGGAAAGAAGTTTTAGAACAGGTTACCGCGGGTAAATACCTTTACCAAAAAGCGGAACGAACACCAGGCCCGGAGACAGGAACTCCGGGCTTTTTTATTGAGCTCATCCACCAGGTGTGGAAGGAGATACGGGGCCCCCTCCCGGGGACCTCAGCAAAGACCATGTGATGAGCATGGCACTGACGGGCGGGAACGTCGACACCGGCAACCTATACTGCCGGAAACCCGGCCGTCGGACATGTGGCCGGTAGGTCGTTAACTCGACTCAACGGTCCTGGACGTGCCGGGTATCACTGACTGCCCTCTTGCAAGGAGAATTTTTTGAGCGCGTCGTTAGGAAAGGTTAAAAAATTAACACCTCAGGAAAGACGGTTTTTCCGTGATTACGTGAAGGGCTCGTCCGCTACTGACGCCTATCTCAATATCCACCCCGAGGTGACCCGCGAGTCAGCGGGGGTCCTCGGTTCTCGAATGCTTGCTCGCATAAAAAAAAAGCGGATTTCGAGCAACTGCTCGACGCGGCAGGGCTGGGGCCGGACAGGCTGGCGGACGAGGTTAATAAGCGTCTCGGTGCCAATGTGGTCAAGCATTGGCAGGGTATTGAAATCGGCATTTTCGAGGACAACGCGACCCGGCAGCGAGCGACTGAGTTACTCGCGGACCTGCTTAGCGTTCGGAAGCAGACGGTCGACGGTCATCACTCCGGCGATATAGAGATCATACCGGCGCCAGCGCCGAGCGAAGATGAAGATTGATTTTTCCCGCCTGCCGGAAGCGGTCAACCCGGTGTATTACCGGTACCTGAACGACCGGCGACGGTACAATGTTTTTTACGGAGGGGCTTCCAGCGGGAAGTCCTTTTTTATTGCGCAGCGGTATATCTACCGGTGGCTCACAGAGAAGGGGCACAACGGGCTGGCGGTACGAAAGGTCGAGAAGGCGAGCCGGGACAGTACATACGCCATGCTGAAGCAGGTAATTGGGATGTGGGGGCTCGGCGAGTTGTTCCACACGACGATCAATCCCCTGTCAATCACCTGCAAGCATAACGGCAACCAGATGCTGTTCCGCGGCCTGGACGACGTGGAGAAGCTGAAGTCAATCACGTTCGAGACTGGGCCGCTGACGGATATCTGGGTCGAGGAAGCGAGCGAGATCACGCCCGCAGAAGACCGGCAGCTACGGCTTAGGCTGAGAGGTGTCGCGCCGATCCCGAAGCAGATTACCTACAGCTTCAACCCGATCAGCGCGCTTCACTGGCTGAAAGGGCGGTTCATCGATAACCCGCTCCCGGCCGACAGGTGCACGGTGCTCAAGACGACGTACCGGGATAACCGGTGGCTGGCCCAGGAAGACCGGGAAGAAATCGAGGCCCTCAAGGATGAGGACCTGACGTATTACAACATTTATGCCCTCGGTGACTGGGGCATTATCGGCAACGTCGTTTTTCATAACTACGTGATCGAGGACTTCGCCTACGACTGGAGCGACTTCGACGCGATCTACCAAGGGCAGGACTACGGGTTCAATCACCCCTTCGCATTCGAGCTCGCGGGCTTTAAGGACGGGGAGCTGTATATCTTCGACGAGGTGTACAAACGGCAGCGGACGAACGCTGAGCTCATCGCCGACAGCAGCGAGTACTTCGAGGGGCGGGAGATTCTGGCCCAGGTCAAGAAGACCCTGACGACGGGCGACTCCGCGGAGCCCGACAGGATCAAAGAGTGGAACCAGGGCGGGTACCTGGTCAGGCCGTCGAAAAAGGGTAAGGACTCGGTACGGTTCGGTATCGACTACCTCCGGCGCCATAGGCTGCACATCCATAAAAGCCGGTGTCCGGGGATAGCCGCGGAGATCCCGATTTTTAAGCACAAGGAAGACAAGGACGGAAACGTGTTGGACGACTTCGTGAATTTTAAAGACGACGGTATCGCGGCGCTTCGCTATGCCTGCGAGCCGCTGACAAATACAAGGCGCTGGGGGCCTGCGTGAAAAAACAAAGACCGTTCTTCAGCCTGCTGAAAGCCGCGGCCGTCGGTAGCCTGTCCCGTATGATCTTCGGGCGTGGGTCAGGCCGATGGTCCTGGGCGCCGAGCAGGAATATTGCTTTTTCGAATTCCGTCGGGGACATGACCGACAGCAACGTCGTGATGTCACCGGTAAAGTATATCGCCCGGACGGAACCGGAGGCGCCGATCTGCCTGCAGGACAGAGACGCCGAGCTGATAAAAGATCACCAGATGCTGCAGCTTCTCAGGCGACCGAATCAGTATTATTCCGGGACGCTGCTCCGCATGGGACTGATTACCTCGTTCGCCATGGACGGCAACGCCTACGCGGTGAAGGTCAGAAACTCCCGGCTGAAGCCCGTCGAACTCTGGTACGTCCCTCACTTCCTGATGCAGCCGAAGTGGAGCAACGGCGGCGAGGAGTTTATCACTCATTACGAGTACTCGCCGGACGGGTTCAAAATAGAGATCGCCGTCGAGGACGTGATCCATATCCGTAACGGTATCGACCCGAACAATATCCGAAAGGGGCTGTCTCCCCTGAAAGACGTTATCCGGGAAATCTTCACCGACGACGAGGCCGCCGCCTTCTCGGCTCACATCCTCCGGAACATGGGAATCCCTGGAATGATAATATCGCCGGATAGCGATCAAGAGGCGCTGAAGGATGATGTCGATCTGCTGAAGGAGTACGTCAAGAAAACCTTCGGCGGGGCGAGACGTGGGGAACCGCTCATAATGCGGAGCAAGACAAAGGTGGAGCCATTCAGCTTCTCCCCGCAGGAGCTCGACCTCTCCGCGATACGGAACATCTCGGAAGAGCGTGTCTGCGCAGCCCTCGGAATTCCCGCGGCGGTCGTAGGCTTCGGGACCGGCATCCAGCAGACGAAAGTCGGGGCGACGATGAAAGAGCTCCGGGAGATGGCCTATGAAAACGGCATTATCCCGATACACCGGCTCTTCGGCGAAGAGTTGGAGGTCCAGCTTCTCCCGGACTTTGAGCCCCGGCCGGAAGAGTACCGCGTCGTTTACGACTACTCGAATATTCGTGTCCTGCAGGAAGACGAGACGGAAAAGGTAAAGCGGATCGTCGCGCAGGTTGAAGGCGGAATCATGCGAGTCGATCACGCCCAGGCGCTGACAGGCCAGGAGGTCGACGAGAGCCAGGCGGTGTACCTCCGGAAAATGAACGTCTTCGAGGTTCCGGCCGAGACGAGACGAGAGCCCCCCCCGGAGCCTTCCGGGGAAAAGCGCTTTAAAAGCGCAACGAGAAAAAGCGAATTAGCTGGGCGGTTAGCTCGGCTTTTTTTATCGGACGAGCTCAGGCTCCGGGAGGTCTACTACGGGGAGCTGTCAAAACGGCTGAAAGCCTTCGGCGAAAAAGCCGCGGCGCTCTACCTCGAAGAGATGGGGGCCCACGGAGCGAAGGCCCTGGACGCGTTCGACGAGATGGTCGGGACGCTGGTCATTGAAAAGCTGATCGACGAGGAGACGAAGGAGCTCGTCCTCGGATACGGCCAGCACTATCTCAGGACGGCGCACCAGACCGTTGACAGTATCAATGCGGTGACCGACCTCGGGATCGACTTCACAGACACGATGGAGTCGCGGGTTGTGTCATTGTCCAAGCGGCGCGAGACCTTGCTCGACCTGACCGGCCAGTCACGGGCGGCGCTCTTCGACGCGATCAAAGAAGGCCGCGACGCCGCCGAAAGCGTGGACCAGATAGCGAGGCGGATCAGCTCGAAAGTGTCATCCGGCAGATATAAGGACGTGCGCACCCGAGCGGAGCTGATCGCCAGGACCGAGACGAAGTACGCGCAGAACATGTCGAGCCTCGTGATCTACGGAGCCGCCGACGGGATAGGCGGTATCCAGGTCCTCGACTCACAGCTCGGGTCATTCGACGAGTACTGCGACGCGGTCAACGGGATCATTGTCACGCAGCAGGAAGCGGAGTGGCTCGCCAATGAGGAGCACCCGAACGGAACGCGGTCTTTTATCCCGGTATTCGGACCGCCTGAAAGCATAGCCTTCGACGGACTCCCTTATGGTGTCCCGCCGAATAATCCAGGAGTGTAACCATGGACGAAGAGAAAACCATTGCGCGGAAATCATTCACCCCGCGAGACCTGAAGCTCGACACGGACGGAGAGGGCACGTTCGAGGCCGTCTTTGCCACCCTGAACGTCATCGACAAAGACGGGGACATTACCGTCCCGGGAGCCTTCGGAGAACAGAAGGTCCTGATCAGTCAGTACAATCACGGCTCCTGGAACGACGGCGCGAAAGCCCTCCCGGTCGGGGTCGGCAAGATTTTCGAGCGCGGTAACGACGCCATTGTCCAGGGGATATTCAATCTCGCCTCGACCGACGGAGCCGAGACCTACAAGACCCTGAAGTTCATCGCCGAAAAAGGGCACACGCAGGAATGGTCGTATGCCCTCCCGGAGATCGACTACGAATACCGCGAGGAGGACGGCAAGCGTGTCCGTGTCCTGAAAAAAATACGTGTACCAGAAGTTTCCCCGGTGCTCATGGGCGCCGGCGTCAATACCCGCCTGCTCTCGATCAAGTCGGGACAGGGGGAAGAAACGAACGAGGAAGAAACACCGAAATCCCGCACCTTCGCGGAACAGGCGGCGGAGACTCTTGAGTCTGTCGTCGAGCTGGTAAAGCGATTTCAGGAAATCGCAGACCTGCGGAAGGCGGCCGGGACACAGGTCTCCTCGAAAAGTACCGACGCGCTCCTTCGTATCCGCGACCAGATCAAGGAGATCATGACTCCCCTTGACCGTATCGCTGAGGCGGTGGACGCGACAAAGAGCGATTATCTCGCTCTGAAAAAACTCAAACAGAAATTCACGGAGGAATAAACCATGGGACTGAAAACAGATCTCGTTGAAAAAAGAAACGAGCTTGAAGCCAAGCAGGACAAGCTCGGAAAAGTCATCAAGGAAGCCGGTGACGATCTCGACATGTCGAAGGTCACCCTGCTCGAGGGGACCTCGTCCGAGAAGGTCGCCAAGATCCGGCAGATGAACGAAGAGCTCGAAGACCTCTCGAAGCAGGTCGACGACCTCGTCGCCGCAGTCAAAGCGGTAGACGATTCCGGAAAGTTCGAGCGCCAGCAGGAAGCGCAGAAAGGCCAGGGGATGCAGTTCCCGACCAAGAAATCCGGCGAACCCCTCTCCCTGGGCGAGCAGTTCACAAAGTCGGGCGCCTACGACGACAAAGGCAAGGTCGTTCTCAACAAGGCTGTCGACCTCGACATCCCGCTCAAGACCCTCATGACCTCGTCCGCGGGCTGGGACCCCGGGAACGTCAGGTCCGGCAGAGTCGTCGATTATGCCACCCGCCCGGTACAGATCATCGACATCGTGCCCCCGGGCGTCACCAGCGGCGACGCGGTCGTGTACATGGTCGAGTCGACCTTTACCAACAACGCCGCGGAGGCGAACGAGGGACTCACCTCTACCAACTACTTCGGAGAGGCCGCGCTCGCCCTGACCGAGACGACCTCCACCGTTCGGAAAATCGCCGTATGGCTGCCCGTCACAGACGAACAGCTCGCGGACGTTCCCGCGATCCAGGCATATATCAACCGGAGGCTTCCCTTCATGCTCCGCCAGCGGCTCGACTACCAGATCATCAACGGCGACGGAAGCGCCCCGAACCTGGACGGGATCATCAACGTCTCCAACGTCCAGACCTTCGCCCGCTCCGGCGATGTGTTCGACACGCTGTACGAAGCCGCGAAGAAGGTACGCGTAACCGGCCGAGCCATGCCGAACGCGATGGTCATCCATCCGAACGACTACCAGGGTATCAGGACCGCCCGGACCGATGACGGCCTGTACATCCTGGGGAATCCCGACCAGCCCGGACCCGCGAGAATATGGGGCCTGTTCGTCGTAGAAAGCGACGCCTGCCCCGAGAACAGCCCGGTTGTCGGCGACTTCAACAACTTCATCGAGCTGACCGAGCGCCAGGGAATCCAGATCGAGGCGACCAACAGCCACGACAAGTTCTTCATCCAGGGCAACGTAGCTATCCGCGCCACCATGCGCGTGGCTCTGCCGGTATACCGCCCGGCCGCTTTCTGCTACATCACCAGCTTCTAAGGTGATCCGCGGGGCCGGTATGGCCCCGCTTAATAAAACTCATTGAAGAGAAGGAGAGAAAAATGAGTGTACCCGCTTACGTTCATGCGTTCAAAACCTTCGGTTACCACACCGAAACCGCAGGAACCACAATCGACGAGGAAGTTCCCGGGAGAGACGGAGAGCGCCTGGCGCTGATCTCGGCCTATGTGACCGCCGCCGCAACCGCCCACACGATGTACCTGATGTACGCCGAGGGAACAGGCTCGAGGAACACCACGAGCGCCGTAGCTGCCGCAGCGCAGAAGGTGGTCAACGTCACAGACACCCCGAAAAGCCCTGCGGGAGACGCCGCGGCCGCGAGCGACATCGTCGCCTATAAGCTGGCCGGGGGGACCTGGGAGTTCAACACCATCGCGAGTGTTGCGACCAAGGCCATCACCCTGACCAACAACGTCGGGACCGGTGGAATCGCGTCAGGAGCGCAATTCCTAATTCTCGGCATCGCTGGCGACGGAGCGAATTTCCCGCTGGCAATTCCCGCAAGCGCCCAGGCCGAATTCGGCCCTGGCGAGCTCGTTGTTGTGCATCCCTATGCTAGCGAACCGTTCTACGTCCAGGACAGCAACGGAACGAACGCCGGATCGATCGACAACCTCGTTTTTGCCTATCTCGGGAAATAACCCGAGACAAGAAATCCATGAGGGGCGGCTCGGGTCGCCCCTCATTATCAGGGGGATCGCATGAGCGATTATACACACGATGAATTATTGGTAATCCTCGGGAAACACGCGGCGTGGCTCAGAGGAGAAGCTGGCGGCGTTCAGGCGGACCTTGCTGGTGTTGATTTTTCAGAGGCATACATGCCGGACGCCGACTGGCGGAGCGCGATCTTCAACGGTTGCGATTTCACCGACTCCTATATGCCCCGCGCCGATTTCGGCGGAGCGCTCCTGGCGAAGTGCAACTTCACGACCGTCAATGCGAGAGGCGCTCGCTTCGAATCGGCGACGCTCCAGAACTGTGACTTGACCGGGGGCAATTATCAGGGGGCGGATTTTGATTCCGCGTCAATGACTGATTGCGATTGCACATCAGGGAAATTCTTAGCCGCCAGCTTTCGATCGGCCGATTTGACTGATTGCGATTTCACCAGTGCAAACGTCAAGGACTGCGACATGGACGGAATCAACGGTACCGGCATTACCTGGAGCAATACCTTCACCCACGGCCTGCACTTCCGGGACGCGGATATCGACTGAGGAGAAGACCATGAGTATGAGAGTTGACTGCAAAGTCTACAAGACGGCTATCGGAACCTTGACCAACGACCCGGGAAAAGCAGCGACCGTCTTTCTGCCGAACGGCGCGCACGTCTCGCCCGCCATGCTGAAGGCGGAGCCGGGACTTGGGAAGTTTATCCCGATCATCCGGGAACAGCTCGAAGCCGAGGCGAAGCGGAAGAAAGCCGAGGAAGCAGAGAACAAGAAACAGACCACCCCGCCGAATAAGGGCGGAAGCAAACCACCTAACAAGGGAGGAAGTAAATAATGTCTGACGTAACACTCACACCGCAGAACGCGGTAGCATCCGGCATAACGCCGACCAGGACCGGGAGCCTTTCGACCGAGAATACCTACTACGTCCCGAACGACGGACGCGTGATCCTGATGTTCCAGAAATCGGAAGCCGTCGCCGCGACGATCGCCATACCGTCCACGGCAACCCTCGGGGGCCTGGCCGTCGCAGACCAGTCCATCACCGTCGCCGCCACCTCCGGCGATGTTGTATGCGGACCCTTTCCGCCGAGTATCTACAACTCGTCCGGGAACCTTTCGTTCACCACCTCGAACGCCGCGGGCCTGACTGTCGCGGTCGTGAGGATATAAGGGGGGATCTATGTCATTGATTACCCCCGCCGAACTCCTCGAACACGTCGAGACCGATCTCTCGACAACCGCACTGCAGCGGATCATCGACGGCCAGGAAAAGGCGATCACCAGGCTTTACGGGGAGCACGAGACACAGACGCAGACCTTTTTCCCGAACTACTCGAAGGTAATTTACCCGACGAGGCGCGTCTCTTCCGTGACCTCCATCGTAGAGCGTGACGGTGATACCGATACCACGCTCGCAGCCGACGACTACGAGATCACCAACTCGATCAGGCTCGACCGGCTCCCGACCGGGACCAACCCCCGGACCTACTGGGCGCCCCGGGTCCACGTGACCTATGTACCCGAGAGTGAATCGGCTCTCCGCATCCAGGTGCTTATCGATCTCTGTAAGCTGACCATCGCCTACAACGCCCTGAAGCGGGAGGCGACAGGCGACTACTCGGCGGAAACGAAAGAGTACCAGAAAGAGCGGCAGGACATCATGTCCCAGCTCGGCGGCAGAGGGCTTGCATAAATGAGCGCCCGCCAGCGGATGACGATGAGATGTACGACCCAGAGGAACGCGGAAACGGACACCGACGGGTACGGCCTCCCGGAGGCCCCCGACTGGGACGACTACCTCACCGATGTACACTGTTACGTCTGGTACTCAAAAGGCGGGTCGAAGCGCACGAAGGCGGAAAACAAAATGACGCTCACCCTGGACACCGCGCACATGATCGCCCCGCTCGGTACGGACATCCTGGAAAGCGACCGTATCGCGGAGGTGCGCAACAGGCTCGGCGTTCAGCTCTTCGGAGCGTTCACGATCGACTCGATCCACCGGAGGGGCGACCATCTCGATCTGCTCCTCTGTGAGGTGAGCTGATGCCCCTGAAGTGGTATGGCGAAGAGCTGATCAAAAAGATGCACGAAGCGGCGCGGAAGGGAATCGACGAGACAACAACGATCTGCGTCGCCAAGGCAAAGCCGAAGATGCCGGTCGATACAACCGAGCTGCAGGGCGCCATCCAGATGAGGCCAGCCCGAAGGGAAGGCGCGGCGATGGTAGGCCGGTGGGGAGCGTTTAACTGCGCTCATGCCGTGTTCGTAGAGCTCGGGACCGAACCGCACTTCCCGCCGGTCGAGGCTCTGAAGCCCTGGGCGCGGCGGAAACTTGGCGACGAGGATCTCGCGTTTGCCGTGGCCGTGAAGATATCGAAGGTGGGGACGAAGCCACAGCCGGTCTTAAGGCCTACGGCCGACGAGGAGTATCCAAAACTGACCAGGAGGATAAAAAAACACTTTGGCAATTGACGCGATAGAAGCAGTACGATCAGTCCTCCTCGAAGACGCAGCCCTCGCCGACCTGACGACGTACATCTACGGCGCGGAGTTTCCGGACGACGAAGCAATGAACATGCCGCGAAAGTGTGTCGTTCTCGCCGGCGCAGGCGGCCTCCAAGATAACGGGACCGTCGATATCGTGAAGCCCCGGATCGACATCTACAGCTACGGGGAGACCTACAAACAGGCGGGACGGGTAGACCGGGCGATCTACGACGTACTGAAGCACTTGGCCAGGAAAACAATAAACGGCGTTTTGCTGCATAGCGTTGCTTGTGGCAGCGGACCGTATCAAGTAAAGCATGCCGGGACAGGCTGGCCCGCCGTATGGCGGTCGTACCAGGTAACGGCGGCAGATATAGAAACAGAGTAAGGGAGAGGAAAACATGACACCTTATGAAATTGTAATCGAAACGGCCGTTGTCTATCTTGCACCGGTCGGCGAATCGTTCCCGGAGATCCAGGCGACTCCGGCGGGAAACTGGGCTGCCCTCGGCACGAATAGCGAGAGAAACTACGCCGAGGCCGGTGTGAAGATAAGCCATAGCCAGACCATCAAGGAACACCGGAACGCCGGAAGCACCGGGCCTATCAAAGCGGTCAGGACCGAGGAGGGCTTGAAGATAAGCCTGGAACTCGAAGACATGAGCGCCGAGACCTACGCGAAAGTGATGAACTTCCAGACGCTGGTCGATACCGCGGCAGACGCGGATACCGGCGGGTACAGGTCCGTCACCCTGCGAAGCGGCGAGACCGTGGCAACGAAGGCCATGCTCATCAGGCTGCCCTCCGCCTACGGAGACAGCTGGAACGCTCAGTACGAATTCCCGGTCGTCTACCAGTCGGGCAATCCCGAGCCGGTGTTCAAGAAAGACGCTCCCGCGTCCCTCGCGGTAGAGTTCACGGTTCTTGAGGATCCGAACGCGGCAACCGCTGCGGCTCGGTTCGGGCATTACAGGGTGCAGGACGCATCCGCTACCGGTTAAGGGAAACGCCATGAAAGACAACTTACTCGACCTCTCGACGATCCACCAGCGGCCGACGATCACCATCGACGGCACCCGATACGGTCTCAAGACCTGGGACGACTTCGGGCTTCTCGACGTTACCTATTTCCAGGAAGTCGGAAAGAAAGCTCTCGGCATGGGAAACACTATCACGGACGAAGAGGTCCCGGAAGTCGCCGAGATGATTAACGGGATGATAGACAAGATCGTCGTGGATCTTCCCGCGTCCGTCCGGGATAAACTCACCGACTGGCAGAAAATAAAAATCATAGAGGTTTTCTCCGAAGCCGTGACCCCGCAGGAGGGGAGCGGGGAAGCGGCGACTCAGGAGAACCCGTCGACTGGGGAGAACTCATCCCCCGACTCCAAGACCGATATGGAGGAGACCCCGAGCGCTGGCTGACACTCCCCTTACGGTATTTAACGTGTTACGCCGCCATGCTCCCGCGGCTGATGGCCGAGGACGCGCTTGTGATGACCAAGGCAGTCGCTGTAGGAAACGGAACGCTCGAGGGCGACGAGGGAAAGAAAATTCTGAAAGCCTGGGAAGAACAGGCAGGCATAAAGCGGTCTATCAGGCCGCTATCGAAAGACAAGACGGAGGCCGCACTCGCGGTCATGGGGATTGAGGTATGCCCGGCGAAAAGTTAGGCGAAGCTGTACTCGAATTACGAACAGACGATAAAGGACTCGACACAGGGATACAGAAGGCCCATAAAAGCGCCGACCAGCTCCAGGCAAAATTCGAAGCGGCTGCTCGGAAAATGTCTGACGCAGGCCGCCGGATGACCATGGCGGTAACGCTCCCGATTATTGCTATCGGGGCGGCTGCCCTCAAGAGCACGGCCGACATGGAAATGCTCACCGCCTCATTTACAACCATGCTCGGAAGCGCGGAAGCCGCCACGAACATGATCGATAAACTCACAACGATGTCGGCGAAGACTCCCTTCCAGATGACCGATCTCGCGAAGGGCGCCCAGACCATGCTCGCCTTCGGGATCGCGGAAGAGAAGATCCTCCCGAATCTCAAGATGCTCGGGGATATCGCTCAGGGCGACGCGGAAAAACTCAAGAGCCTGACACTCGCTTTCTCGCAGATCCAGTCAACCGGCCGCCTCATGGGCCAGGACCTTCTCCAGCTCATCAACGCCGGATTCAACCCCCTTCAGGTGATCTCGGAGCAGACCGGAAAGTCAATGGCGACCCTCAAGGACGAGATGTCAAAGGGTGCTATCAGCGCCGAGATGGTCGCCGACGCTTTCCGGACGGCAACCGAAGAGGGCGGGAGATTCTACGGAGGTATGGAACGCGCCTCTCAAACCCTGGCCGGCCAGTGGTCCACCCTGAAAGACAATCTCGGAATTCTCGCCCGGAGCTTCGGGGAGATCCTTCTCCCGCAACTGAAAGAGTTTGTCGGGAAGATTACCGAGATGGTCCAGAAGTTCACGCTCCTGGACGACAGCCAGAAAAAGATGATTATGAAATTCGCAGCGGTCGCGGCTGCTATGGGTCCTGTCCTTCTCATCTCGGGGAAAGTTGTCGGGGCTATTCTGGCTATAAAAACAGCCGTCCTCGCGCTCAATACAGCGCTCGCCGCGAATCCCTATATCCTCGCCATAGCCGGGATTGTCGCCCTCGGGACCGCTATCTTCGCCCTGACGAAAAACATGAGGCAGGAGAACCGCGAACGAAAAGAGCTCATGGAAAAGCAGGACCAGGGAATCGAGCTGACCTATGAGGAGGAGATGAAGCTCATCGACCTGGAGATGCAGCGACTTCGGCATGTAAAGGCGATGCAACTCCAGGCCCTGGAAACCTCCCGGTCCCTCGGTCAAGGCCCCGAAGCCCTCGCGCTTATAGAGGCCAATATCAGAAAGACCGAGGAGGCTGTCGCTCAGACCGCTTTACACGCTCAGTCCTTGAGCATGGACAACCGAGAGGCGACAAAGCTCACCGAAACGATCATCACCCTTAACGACGCCATGACGGGGATAAGCGGCACGACCGGAGGAGGATCGACAACGCCACCCCCCGGAGGTTCAGGAGGCGACAGCGACGCATGGTCCCGGGCCGACTGGGCTTTCTTCCGGCTCGAACGACTGGCGGAAAGCATGTCAAAGGTCGCCCCCGCGAAAGAGGGCGGCTCCGAGTCTTCTGGATTCGGCGGGGTTATGTCCGGTTTCGGGTTCGGTCCGTTTCTGGAAAAATTAAACGCTGCGACCCAGGCCTTCGGCTCTTTTCTCGGCCCGCTTATGTCCAGCATCGGCGCCCTGTCCTCTGTCCAGATGGTGCTCAATCCACTCTCGACAATCCTCAAGGGCATGATGGACATACTCGGCCCTGCGATCGATAAAGTCCTGACCCCGATCATCGGCATCCTGCTTATCATCGGACAAACGATCGGACAAATCCTCATGCCGATTCTCGACGCTCTCATGCCGATCATCGAGGCTCTGGCGAAAGCCTTTGTCTGGCTCTACAATAAAATCGTCGTTCCCGTCGGAACCTTTTTGATGAAGGTTTTCACCGGCATCGGTAACGGTCTTATCGGGCTGGTAAACGGGGTGATAAAAATCATAAATGCGGTGATCACATTCTTCGGCGGTCGAGCACTGGCGACACTTGGATACTTGAGTATGTCCGCGGCCATGCTCGCTCCCATTACCTACGAGGATCTCACAACGACAGGCTCCGCCGCCATCGCGGAAGCGAACGGCACGACAGGCGGATCGGCATCGTACAACCAGGTGCGACCGATCGAAAATTATTTTTACATCGAGGACAACATGTTCAACGGCGCCGGAGGCCTGCAGGAATTTATCATTACTCTCGATGAGGTGTGGCGGGACGCGAATCACCTCGGGCTGGTACCTACAAAATGAGTCACTTTAACGTTCTCGCTGATTTCGGAAGCGGATATGTAGACGTGCCGATCGTCGCTCCCGTAAAGCGCAATTGTCGCATACACACCAACCTGAAGCCGGTTATAGACACCTGTACGCTTACGGTCGAGGATATCACCTCGGCAAATCTATTTAACACCACGACCGATGAAATCCCGATAGCCGTCACGAAAGACCTGTCGTCCTACTTTTACGGAATCGTCAGGCCTACCTTTACAAATCAGATCGGATCGACCCTTGAGGAATTCAAGGTCGAAATCACCGACTACACGATCCGGCTTAAAAAAACGATCAACCAGAACCTCCAGTATGCCGGGTACAAAATCTGCAATCCGTCGAACACCTCTGAAAGCATTCTCCATCAACTCCTGTACGAGGTGGGGTTCGTTGACGCCGAGCTTGACCTCTCGGAGATAGACGAGACCATCGATTACTTTGTCGTGTCGGCGGATGAGAAAAAAAAGTACTGGGACGTGCTCGTAAAGCTCCTCGGAGAATTCGGGTACGTGTTCTACTGCGACCAGGACGACAGCGGGAAGGTAAAAGTATACGACCTCTTTCCGGCGTCGATCTCTGCCGCGGTGATTGAAAACAAAGACTACTACGCTCCGCTGGTTATACGGAAGCACGAGCTCAAGGCGAAGGCCGTCCGGGTAACCTTCTACCCGCACGTCGTTAAAAACGGGATTATAGTATTTTCCGACACCTCCGGGGGAGACGAGACGAATAAATGTAATATCTCGCTCGGGGCGGCTGAATACTACCCGGACGGATCGGA
>Ga0272443_10004534_pt1 | contig 15054 bp, 13 predicted proteins | sample SSMAcet12_FD_193581 | JGI IMG/M metagenome (GOLD analysis project Ga0272443, IMG submission 193581) | Marine sediment archaeal communities from Little Sippewissett salt marsh, Falmouth, MA, United States - SSM-Acet-12 | ecosystem: Environmental > Aquatic > Marine > Wetlands > Sediment ...
GTAAATGATATAGATTTGAACGAGGAGGGGGGTGTTTCTGATAAGTTCCACGTAGGCCAGGGAAAGTCCTCGCGTAACGGGTTCTTTTGAGAGCCTTGCAATACCCACGATGGTTCCGATGATGATACCGAAAACAGTTGCGGCAATAGAGATCTTCAATGTCAATACAAAGCCCATCATTAGGATGCCCATCCTGAGCCGAACCGCTGGATCATCAGCAGATTTTGCGCCATGATAAAATAGCATTTCAGGGACTTTTTCCCAGTGCCAAATATACGTGATCCCCTTTGTTACGAAAAAGTAATAGGCAGATGCTACAACAATGGCCAAGATGCAAAGGGTAATCAATGATCTCTTATTGAAGGTCAAAGCAGGCCTCCTCTTTGTGATAAAAGGGGGATACAACTGTGCTCCCCCTTTTGCATTAGTCGTTACTGCTTCTTAGCCATTTCTTCTACATAGTCCACAAACCATTTTTGTTTGAGTCGATCCCAGCGCCCGTCACCGCGCGTTTGCTTCAGAAAATTATTGAGAAAATTGAGAAAGTCCGGGTCGCCCTTGCGGATTGCCCAGGCGAGGGGCTCATACGTCAAGGGTTCGAAAATTCCAACAGTTGTGTCTTTGTATTTGGCTGCATTGACCCGAACCTGCGGTTCATCATAAACAAAGGCATCCGCGATGCCGTTTGCGACCTGAAGGGCCGCCTCGGCCTCAGTCTTAAAAAACCGGTAGGTCGCTTTTGGCATTAATCGTTCAGCCGTAAAAGATCCTGTCGTTCCCAGTTTGCTGGTAAGAATCACGCCCTTCTTGTTGAGATCCTTGTAGCTCTTGTATTTGTCTTTATCTTTTCTCTGGATCAGCAGACACTGACCAATGTAGTAATAGGGTTCACAGAAATTAACCTTAAGGTTACGACTTTGGAGAAGCGTCATGCCTGACATGATGATGTCAAATTTATGTGTCATCAGGGCCGGGATGATCCCTTCCCAGGCTGTATTGACAAGTTCGACCTTTTTTTCTCCCCCTTTACCAAAAATAGCCTTTCCCATTTCATAGGCCATATCCACGTCAAAACCCACAATGTTGCCCTTTTCGTCCTGCATTTCAAAGGGCTGATAACCGGCCTCCATGCCAACGAGGAGCTTTCCACGTTTTAGAATTTCTTCAAGAGCCGACGCTTTAGCAATATCTTCTGCTGTAAACGCCATGGCAGTGCCTACACAAAACGATCCAACAAATACCAGCGCCAAAAATGCAAACAATACTTTTTTCATTTTAAACTGTCCTCCTTTTTTTTGAATGAAAAGTAAGTATGAGCCCCTATTCTTTTCATGGCTCAATAAAAGAATGTCCTTTATCTTCACCTCCCTTCTCTTTATTTCAGGCCAACTGTAAAAACTTGAAACTCCTGTATTAATAAGACCTTATTGTATTTTTTTCTGGTAATAAAAAATTTTTATTTCCCGTAAAAGACACAATTTTTATTTATAATGGATTTTTCAATAATGTCAATAACTTTGTTAAAAGGCCATTGGTTTACTTTTGGTTCATCCGGTTAATGAGTACGACTCAAGAAAACATACGGTTGTGGGGTTGAAGGTTGAAGGAGTCTTTTCTTCGATTCCAGGCTTCTCAGCCTGGTGATTTCAGGCAGTTATGGGCGGGTGATGCCTCCCCCCTCCGCTGTTCACCGCCGTTCCTTCGGAACGTCGGTGCCACGGGGTCCCCCATCCCATAACCGTCTGAAATCACGAAGGCCTTCCAGCAGTCACTCCGAAAAGGCCCCTTCAACCTTCCCTCCTGCAAACTTCATCTCTGATCAATTTTGCGGTACTCATTAACCGGATGAACCTTACTTTTCTCTCTGCTCTCATAACCCGTTTTGATCCCGTACGATCGGTCGAGTAAGGCAGGTCGGTCCTCCTCCCCCCTTCATACAAATCTCCTTTCCATGGAACCCGTAAACCTCCACCCCCGATCGTTCAAGCCGTGATCGTGTTTGAGGATTACCGGCAAGCATGATGCACTTTCGCGGAGCCACAGCGAGGACGTTGCACCCCATTGTCTCGAATTCTGATTCAGGGACTTCAACGAGCTGAATTTCTCGAGACAGCAAGGTTTCACGAAAGGGTACCGGCATCAGGGGCGAGTAGGCAAGGGCCAGGTCGCTATCGATTGGGCTCAAGATGGACATCAAATGAAAGACATCGTTTGGCCCGTGCCAGTGAGGCAACGGGACGACGATCAGCTCGTCTATGCAGTCTCCCAAAAGCGCTTTGAGTTGACGGATCCCTTCGTCGTTTGTGCGGTAGCCACGACCGATGGCAAGCGTTTTCGGGTCAATCCAGGCGACATCACCGCCTTCTACCCGCCCGTCTCCGGTAATGGCGCCCAGGACGGGTATACCTATGGAATGGAATACGGCCTTTTGAGCCACCGGCTCGGCGCTGCGTTCGGGCTTGCCCATGTTGCAGATGATCATTCCTTTGCTGCAGACGATGGAGGCATCACGTGCGTAAATGGAATCGAGGCCCACCTTATTATCTTTGGGAAGAAAATGAAGATCAATATTGAAACTCCTGAGCAGGGTGACAAAGCGTTCATACTCATCCACAGCCCGGGCAAGGTCAGGGCGTTCCAAATAGTTGAGCCCCTGCCACTGCCGGTAAATGGCTTCATCGTTCACAAAGGCATCTTTGGGATGTTTGAGGACAAGGCTTTTGATGGGCGAAACATCTGATTGGTAGAGGGCGGTCATGCTTTGAATTCTCATTTAGAAAATCCCTCTCAATCCCCCTTTTCAAAGAGAAGAAGGTTTGGAATGCCAAGTCTCAAGTTTCCAGTTTCCTGTTACCCGTTTCTACCATACGTGCGGCAATCTCCTTTAGAAACTTGGCCGCGGCCGTTGCGGTGATGCCAGACGGATCACGTTTTGGGTTACATTCGACAATATCAGCACCGACTAGTGGTGCATTTATGCCCTGAATGATCTGAAGCACATTACGAGTTGACAGTCCTCCGGGTTCGGGGTGGGAGACACCGGGTGCGAATGCCGGATCAAGCACGTCCATGTCAAGTGAAAGATAAACCGGTCCTGTGAGATCCAGGATTTTTTTGGGGCGCCATTTTTGCATATCTATCACGTCGACACCAAATCGCTCGGCCTGTGCCTGCTGGTGGGGATTCATGGTCCTGATCCCTATCTGTACCAAACGGTCTGCCAGGTTGCGCTCCATGATTCTGGCAAAAGGACAGGCATGGGAATAACGGTTTCCTTTGAACTCATCGTAGAGATCGGGATGCGCATCAAGATGAAGGATACAAAGTCTGTCATATTTTTTTCTGTATGCCATCAAGATTGGATAAGTTATGGCATGATCTCCGCCAAGTGAGAGTATAAACGCCTCACGTTCAAGCAGATCTGTGATGGTTTTTTCAATTTGGGCGAATGTTGCCGGCCCAATAGACAGGTTCAAGTCTCCGAGGTCACGAAAACGCGGCTCTGCCCCAAGATCAATTCCGCTTTCAGAACATAGATTCATGGCGCCTGAGCTTAGCGTCTCACGGATCCGGGAGGGTGCCGATGCCGTCCCTTTCATGAAGGATGAGTTTTCGTCGTATGGCACGCCGAGAACGGCAACCATTCCGGCTTGGAGATGGTCGAATGATTCTAAAGGATTATTCATCGTAAACAATTCAAATAGGCTGCCATTCGATATTTTACATTTTGAACTCGGCCTCAAAGACGCCCTCTGCGATCATTGTGTCATTCCGGCAATCTTCAACATAATGGCATTTTGGGCATGCATCCGGTTTTCCGCTTCATCAAAGAGTATCTGTGCATTTGCGTCCATGACTGAATCTGTGACTTCAATTCCCCTCTTTGCCGGGAGGGGATGCATGAAATGGGACTTTTTTCCTGTAGCTGACATCAGTTCATCGTTTACCTGAAACCCCTGAAACCGTTTCATTCGTTCTTCTAACTCATTTTCCTGTCCCATGGAGGCCCACACATCCGTGTAGACTATATCAGCATCCTTGACAGCCGTCTGGGGATCATGGGAAATTTCGATTGTTGACAGGCCTGCATCTTTTGCGAGTTTTACTGTGTCCGAATCAGGTTCGAATCCCTCGGGACAGGCGCAGACGAAATGGAAGGGCAGCCGTGCCGCCAACCTGAACCAGGAATGGGCAACGTTGTTTCCGTCCCCCACATACACAACTTTCAGGTCATCCAAATGCCCCCGGTGCTCCCAAACGGTTAGAATGTCGGCCATAATCTGGACAGGATGATTATAATCGGTGAGGCCATTTATGACCGGTACAGTGGCATGATCTGCCAATTCAATTATATGGGCATGGGCAAAGAGCCGTGCCATAATCATATCATTATATCGGCTTATGACCTGTGCAATATCTTTTATCGCCTCGCGTTTCCCTATCTGTATGTCATTGGGACCCAGGTACAGGGCATGACCGCCAAGAAGGAAAAATCCCGTTTCAAACGAAATACGGGTTCTAGCGGAGGGTTTGGCAAAAATCATCGCCAGGGTCTGATCTTTGAATGGTTTGTAATCTTCCCGATTTTTTAATCTGATTTTGACTTCTTTTGCCAGATTAAGCGTTTCCCATATTTCCTCGGTAGAAAAATCGGTTATGTGCAGATAATCACGTTTCATCGGATCTCCTCCTTCGGATTCGCGAAAAAATAGTGTCACATTTTCGCATCCCATCTTCAGGCCATCTTTGTCCGATCCTCAACCGCAAAATCCTCGAAATCCCGATGATATCGGGATTCCTGTGGTTTTGCGTTTTCGGATCAAACAAGGCTAACCTAAATCTGGGCGCCAATTCTGTGAAGTTATTTTTGCGCGAACCCTTAGCTATCATTGTGTTTCTCTAATTCAACATTCGATGTTCGGTGTTCATCTTTTGGGCCGCCCCTGTGTGCACTCTGAGAGACAATCCGCAATCCTTCAGGTCTGTGCTACGCCGTTAGAACCGTTTCAATTCTTTCCAGGGCCCAGTCAATCTCCATTTTTGTTATCACCAAGGGCGGGGCGAAACGGATGGTGTTCTCGTGGGTTTCCTTGCAGAGCAATCCGTGCGCCATCAAATTTTCACAGTAGCGACGAGCCCCGCCGGCCTCCGGGTTCATTTCGACAGCAATAAAGAGTCCTCTGCCCCTGATCTCCTTAATGTGAGGGCTCTTGATATTTGCCAAACCGGATAGGAAATATTCGCCCATGACCGCAGAATTCTCGACCATGTTTTCGTCAACGATGACCTTAATAGCCGTTCTGGCAATGGCGCAGGCTAAGGGGTTCCCCCCAAAGGTACTCCCATGTTCCCCCGGGCGCAACACACCCAGGACTTCCTTATTGGATAGGACAGCCGAAATGGGATAAAATCCGCCGGAAAGGGCCTTGCCTATGAGTGTCAGGTCGGCCTCGATGCCGTCATGTTGCTCGGCCAGGAGCTTTCCGGTCCTGCCCAGACCGGTCTGAATCTCGTCGAGGATGAGAACCACATTATTTTTTTCACAAATGGTTTTGACGTCCTTTAGATATCCTTGTGGCGGGATGATTACACCGGCCTCTCCCTGGATCGGTTCAACCAGGAAGGCGACGGTATTTGGCGTAATGGCCTCTTCCAGGGCACCGGCGTTACCAAATGGGATTATCTTGAATCCGGGCGTAAAGGGGCCAAAGCCGCTTCTAGACCCCTCATCTGTGCTAAAGCCGACGATCGTGATCGTCCTGCCATGGAAGTTGTTTTCACACACGACGACTTCAGCCTGATCCCGTGGGACCCCTTTGACCTCGTATCCCCACTTGCGAACGGCTTTGATAACGGTTTCCACTGCCTCGGCCCCGCTGTTCATCGGAAGGACCTTGTGTGAATTGGTCAACTTGCAGATTTCCTGATAAAAAAGGGCCAACTGATTATTGCGAAAGGCCCGGGAAGTGAGGGTAAGGTTCTGGGCCTGTTTCATCAAAGTACGCATTATTTCCGGATGACAGTGCCCCTGATTGACTGCCGAATACGATGCCAGGCAGTCCAGATACTTGTTGCCTTCCACGTCCCAAACCCAAACGCCCTCACCGCGATGCAAAACCACATCCAGAGGATGATAATTGTGGGCACCCAGTTCTTCTTCCAATTTTATGTAATCCTGCTGATCCATTTTTACTCCTCCTTCTCTTTACCCTAACATCAATGTCATTAACTTAAGAACCCCTAAATCCTTCACCCTATCTTAAACGTGGGTCTTGAGTTAACAAAATCGGCGCTAGGGTTAATATTTCATGATCTCAGTGCCAGCCTTTCCTTTGATAGATTTTTCAATTGTTGCAATTGAGGTGATCAAGGCCCTTTTCCCATTGCCTTTAAGAAACTGAATGGCGGCCTCTACCTTAGGTCCCATGGAGCCGGGCGGAAAATGCCCTTCTGCCATGTACCGGGTGATTTCATCAAGTGTCACTGTACGGATAAGTTCCTGATCCGGCTCTCCATACCGAAGAATGGCCCCGTCAACATCACTGGCTATGAGCAGGATATCGACGCCCACTTCTTCGGCCAATTTAGCACTGGCCAAATCTTTGTCAATAACAGCATTCACTCCTGTGAAAGTACGCCCTTTCTGGATCACCGGTATACCTCCACCCCCGCAGCAAATGACGATGAAATCCATTTCAATAAGTTGAATGATTTCATGCTTTTCTATGATGGTGACGGGCTGGGGAGAAGCGACAACCCGCCGGTATCCTTTTTCTGTTTTTAGGGTCGGGTAAGGCAAGGCCGCTGCTTTTGCCTCTGTATAGACAGGGCCAACAGGTTTCGATAGATTTTTAAAGGCCGGATCATTTTCATCCACGACCACATAGGTGATAAGATTCACCAAAGATTTCTGGGAGATAACCCCCATCTTTCTCAGCTCACTGTCAAGGGTTGACTCGATCATATAACCAATTTGGCCTTGAGTTTGGGCGACCAAAATCTCAAGGGGTAATTTTGGTACCGCATTGCAGGATTCCTGCTGCAAGAGAAGGTTTCCCACCTGAGGGCCGTTTCCATGAGTAATAATGATTTTGTAAGCTTCAGAAAGCCGGGCAATCTGCCGAATGGGCACGTTGAGGTTCTGAAACTGTTCTTCAATAGTGCCCGCCTGCCCCTTACGAATAAGGGCATTCCCCCCGAGGGCCACCAGTAACGTTTCCTTTTTGTTTCTGGTTTTCATTGTGTTGTCTCTGAAATCCCCAAAAGAGGAGTGGCTATGGTCTTATATCATCTCACCGTCATACGCCCACATGCGGCAACCGCCTGTGGCAGGTCCGAGAGTTGTGTCGTGAATGGCAATAATGGCCTTAAACTCAAGGGCCTTATCCTGGCAGAGAAATAGGTTTTCATAATCGTATTTTTCCATGTAATCAAAAATGGGTTCCATTGCTGTCTCCCTACCCTGTTTTATCCAGGCTCTCTTCGGCATACATTCGCTTTACCTCGGCCCTGTCAACAATAATTGCCTTGACAACAGCGGAATTATTTGGTGGGCAGCCTTTGACGTACCGCTCATTTCGATTTTCTTTGGCCGTACACTTGCCTACGCTAACAACGGTATCCACAGGGACATCTTCCGGAATGGGGGCCCCCCCGGTCAAAACGGTTATGCCCGGCAGATAAATCAACTGGTCTGCATTGCGCATGTCAATCAGTGCGCTCATGACGGTATTGCGACAGCCCGTACAGGCGGCTTCCCCGTGTATGAGCTGGAACCCCTCCACATCTTTGACAGGACTGTCCTCAATGGAGCGCAGAAAACGGCGTCTGACAGCGTCCAAGGGCTCTCCGACGACCTCGATCTGTTCCGGGTGCATCACACCCAGTCCACGTGCCGCTGCATTAACAGTCAATAATGTCTCCTCCGGTTTATATCCGATAAGTTGAGCACAGATAGAATCAACAGCCACAAGATCTTTTCCAGCTAAAATGAGATTCATCTCCACCGGTTTTCCAAACACAGGGCCGACTCCTTCCTGACAGATGGTGGCGTCTACCACGGACAGGCGGGGTTTTATGGCAGACAACAGATCTACAACCCCTTCGAAAAGACCCTCCTGATGCATGCCCTTTTTACCCTTGTCCGTGAGCAGACCCTTCAGCTTTTTGATAGAGCAGGTCATTTCTGTCTGATCATGGGTCTTTAGTTTGGGCACACTGATGACCACATCTGCCTGCTGTGCCAGTTCCCAGCACTGTACGGTCTTAAATATTTTGCCATTTTTTACAGGAAGTTCAACATGGGATGTTTTCTTTAAATTGATCACCTCATAATCCATGTCTCTCAGTTCCCGGTACCCGGACTCCTGAATGACCTTTTCAGAATCCACTCCCACCGCAGAGGATTCAGCAATTACCGGACGGGCCCCAATCTCTTTTACGATGTCGGCAAGGGCTCGCGGTATCTCCGGAATAGTGATGCACCCCGCCTCCCTTTCCACCGGGGGCGCTACCCAACTCGGGTTAATGAGAACCAAATGCCCGGGCTTGATGATGTCATGAACCCCATCAATGAGATCCAACGCCTCCTGAACGGCCTCACGAATTTGAGGATACCCAGGTTTGGGCTTTGTTTTTACGATTGATACCTTGGCTTTGTTCATGGAAAGTCCTTCCGATCCACTGAAGTATTGGGACGATTTTATCACCTGTATTCAAACACAAATGAGGCCGGCTTTGATGCCTTATGGTGATGTATTATTGAATTTTTTATTTTTCGGATAAATGATTAGACGATCCCCAGGGTATATAGGGTGGCTGAGATCAATACTATTCCAGATAATAAGGGATGCAATAGGGATATCGAATTTGTCGGCAATTGATGATAAATTATCTCCGCTTTTGATGATATAGATCCGTCCTTTTTGAGACTCCAGGAAACTTTCTTCAAGTCGCCGAAACCGGTCTTCAAAACCCTCAGAAGCGCCTTCAGGGACAATCATATTGTGGTTTCCGGCGGCTAAGTAGTGCCCTCGAATTTCGGGGTTGAGGTCCTTAATAACCTTGAAATGTGTATTTGCCGCTTTAGCCACAATCCTGATCGGGGTCTCCTGGAAACAATCAAATTGAATCCTATCAAATGTCAACGGTGGATAGTAGTCCTCGGCAGCAAACTTGAAACCGTATGCCTCCGGATTAGAAAGAATGAGTTTCACCGAAAGAATGCGAAATATGAATCTCTGTGTTTCAATGGGAAGATATAGTGAGTAATAGTTATTTGTTTCCTGCTCCAGAATTTCTGCCATCAGTCCTTGCTCCCCCATATTATAGGCGGCAACTGCGAGGGTCCAGGTTCTGAATGCTTTGTGGAGTTCTTTAAAATACGTGATCGCCGCCCGGGTGGAGGCGAAAACATTTCGGCGCTCATCAATATGTTCGTTGATGACAAGTCCGTTCTTTCGGCCGGTATCAGGCAAGAATTGCCAGAATCCGATGGCCCCTTTCTTTGAACCGGCATGGGGCCTAAGCGCGCTTTCAGCAATAGCTACATACTTAAGATCATCCGGCAGACCGCTGTCTTTTAACATTTTTTCAATATGTGGAAGGTATCGATGGGAGCGCTTAAGCCAGAGAATTACCTGGGGTCTGTCCCATAGGGAAAGCAAAAGCTCCTTTTCCAGTCGCTCCTTAATCTCCTGAACCTCTAACGGGACCTGTTCTCCACAGAATTCAAGCGTATCTATGGTTTTGAGGGAGGAGGTTAGAGAGGGAAATTCAGCAGGCCTGAGAGGTGTTCCATAGGTCTCAGCAGCCAATAAGATCCCTGCAAAAAGCGCCAATAATATTTTTCGTTTCATATGTATGGCCTTATCGGTCTATTCCCAAATGAGCTGTATTTGATATCCGGCAACGGTCTTGTGGTTAACTACTGGTGTTTCTTTAAAAGTCTGTCCTGCTCTTTAAAAGCCAAACCTGTTTGTCTTTCAATCTGCTTTGCCTGCAGCAAAGAGTATGCGGATGTGAATAAGAGTCCTCCAACAACGACGATGACCAGTGCGTACCATTTCCAGAAAATCCAGCCCAGGACGCCGGTCAGAATGATGAAGGCAAATAGCACACCTCCAATGATACGGGCCTTCTTCCTTGCTGCCAATATGAGCGCTAACGCCTTTTTTTCCTTCATACCATTTGTTCTATTTAGTTTCCAAACGAAAACTAGGGATCTTTCAAAGATAGAGGACGGCGGAAATTATAACTGTTTGAATGCATTGAGTATTTAAAGGATTTATCCGCCTCTGGCGGGTCATAATTTTTGTCTGATGCAGAGATTGGGAAAAATAACAGTTTTCGGTCGGGCACTACTTAGGGTTTACGGCTAAATAGGCCTTGATAAATTCTTCCACCTGGGCTTTTACGGATGCCCTGATTTTGTCCAGATCAGGTGTTATACCGACAATTCCCCCTGTTGTCCATGTTGCGGCCCCTGTAATTTCTACTGGTTTTCTTGCTGGATACACCGTCTGTTTAAAAGATATATTAATTGAGTAAATATATTCACTTGTGGCCGGGAGTTTTAGAACATGGGCATTCACATAAAGGAAAGGACTTCCTTCTGTATCAAACCATTCTTTTTTTGACAGAATATATATTCCAGCCTTACGAAGCATCAACTCCGCATCTTTGCGTATCCGATCTTTTGTTAGACCGTCTTTTTGGATCCCTGCGGAGAGGTTCTCCACTGAAATGTAAACCCCTTTAAGATCACGGAGTGATTCTTGTTGCACAGTATATTGACCTGCTAAAGAGGAGGACGTTGTGTTTAATAGTAGAGCGACAATCACCCCTGAAAAAAAGCCCCAATATTTTCTATAAACCATGCTGCAGCCCCTCCGTGATTTGCATCAGATATGCATAAGAATTATTAAAGTTACAATGAAGATTCCCGTCGGTCAAGGGTTTTAAAAACGTTCTAAAAACGTAGTTCCGGATGAATTGTTGTCATAAAACAAAATAGGTTGAAATTGCAAAAAGTAGTGCTAAAATAGGAAACAAAGCAAAATCTCAATAAATCCGGGCATTCCAAATGGCTCCCGCTTTCGCGAAGCGGAATGGAGGGAGGGTTTTTTTGATATCGCCCTGATTTAATGAGAACGCACCAAATTATCTCCATAACGGTTTAAAGATCTGAGAATCTGTCAGTGTGGATCCATAACGTCAGGGTAAACAATGGAGGTGCCCCATATGCCCAAACTCACTGTCATTAAAGGACCAATGGAAGGTCTGAATTTTGAACTCATGGGCGGGACTGTCTTTGTCGGCAGATCTTCAAAGAATGATATTCAGATAAAAGATAGTACGATTTCCAGAAAACAGTTCAAGATATTTACGATTGGAAATAAGTTCTTTATCGAAGACCTCAAAAGTACCAATGGTACATTGATCAACGACGAGATGATTACCCCGGGGGATGGTTATGAGATGAGTGAAGGAGATACAATTTTCATTGGGAATACCGTTCTCAGGCTGGCCGAGGTTCCTGTGGGAGAAATTTCTGATGTAACTGATTCGATGATCCAGGACTCCGAACCTGATTTAAACAAAAAGGACCCGTTTCACGAAGAGCGGCGGTCCCAGTCACCCAGAACACTGGAGCTGATTTCAAAGGTATCGGAACTCCTTGGAGACACGTTGAGTATTAAGGAGATTTTCGAAAAAGTCCTGGAGTATCTTATGGATGCCCTTCCAAGGGTGGATCGGAGCGCTATTCTGCTATATGATGATCAGAAGGGAGATATAAGGGAAGTTTTTTCAAAATCAAGAAAGGGTCCATGGGACGAGGCTGTTCGGTATAGCCGAAGTATTGTGGGCCGGGTTTTGGAAGAGGGCAAGGCCATCAGAATGTCCAACACAGAATATGAAGCGCCGGATGATTTTTCTGAAAGCATGAGCACCATGCAGATCGGCTCAGCCATGTGTGTTCCCGTAATCAGCCATTCGGTAATGCGGGGTGCGATTTATGTGGATTCAATTCATGTCCCCTACGGATTCAGAAAGGACGACCTGTTGCTGCTTAAAAGTTTCAGTGGCCCGGTGGCAGTTATTATTGAAAATGAAATGCTTTCGTTAAAATTGAAAGGGGCCACCCCCTGAGGCCTTGATTCAGTTAGTGTTTAAGCGAAACCTGTTATTTTTCCTCAAGCTCATCCAAATCCAACTCTAAATCTAATTCTGTATCCTCCAACCCCTGTGAGGTTTTTGAGTCCTTCTTTTCAATAACCAGCGTAACCATTTCAGCTTCATTAAGGGAATCCTCTTTTGCTGGGTCTTTGGCTGGAGACGCGATCTCATCAAGGGATAGATCCTCAAGGTCTATTCCCAATTCCCTTTCTTTTGTGGGGACGGATTCCCCGGGAGTTTCTTGTTCGGATTCAGGTTCCTCCAGGGAAAGCTCATCTGAATCCAGAGAAATAATTTTTTCCATTTCTCCAGTATCTGAATGAGCTAATGTTCTTTCAGAATTCTCTGGGGAAATCTCAATCGCTTCTGGGGAAATTTTCTCACCCTCATCTTCTTCAAAATCAGACAGGGGCTCCAGATGCTCAATTTCTTCTTCTTCCTCCAACAGATTTGATTCCAATAAATCAGAGGACAAACTCGATTCTTCAGGTTTTTCAGCCTCCCCATTCCCGGTAATTTCAAAATCCATATCCAGGTTCTGTCCTTCATCAAACACCGAATCTTCACCTCGGGCAGCCTCTCCCGTAAGCGCCCCCAATAGGGACAGGGGTGCAGGCCTGTAGGCAGGAAGGTTCATCCTTAGTTGTTCTGCGCTAATATCTTTGTTGCATTTGGGACAGACCTGATTATAGTCGAAGCTGACATAATTACATTTTGGGCATTTCATTATCTGACTCCAGATATAATAGAAATTAGCTGAATTAGCTTATTTATACACTTTATAACATATATTTTGTATTAAATCAAACTTTTATACAAAATTATTATAAAAAGTATCAAATGACAGATGTTATGACAGATGAAGGGTTTGGATAACTTTCTTATTGAAATTTATGCAAAAACTCTGGCCATCAAAGGTATGGCGACGAAGGCGCCCAGCGAACTGCCTAAATTTGTAAAGACAACAATCAACAATATGCGCGTGATTTTGTTTTTCCAGAATCCTTTCAGGGACAAGATATCTGCGGGCAGGTTTTCGAAGTCCTTAACCTTTGGTTTTCCTATGAATGCCTCTACCAGACCGGCAACCCATCCGGCCGCAATCATAGGATTAAGGGATGTGATAGGGGATGCCACAATTGCGGACACGACGGTCAGGGGATGAGCTAATGCGATGGCTGCTCCAATGCCTGCAAAGACGGCATTGGCTAAAACCCACCATTTGATCATATGGGTTCCAGCAGAGGACCCCGCATAGAAAAATCCCAGGATGATCAGCCCGACAACCAAAGCGGGAATCCCCCATTTCAAAAAGGAGAATATTTTGCCCTTTGGCGGCAGTTCATCCAGGGCATTGAGGTCTATCCTTTCATGCCAGTTCCTCTTAATCCCCGGAACATGTCCGGCCCCCACTACCGCAACTATCCTTTTGCCGGGCGCGGCTCTGATCTTTTCGGTCAGGTACTGATCTCTTTCGTCGATCAGGATGCGCCTGAGTTCAGGAAGGGTTTCTCCGATTTCTGAAAGCAGTGTTTCAAGGACATCTTTATCCTTCATCTTTTCAATATCTTCTTCTTTTACAGCGTCCACCTCTCCCATGGAAGTGACTAGTTGGGCAAGCAGCTTTATTTTTGTCCAAAGACCCATTAGCCGCCAGGTTCTTGAAAGGGTAATCCGTATATCTCTGTCTGCCAGATGAGTATTCGCACCAACAGAATCGGCGGCCTTCATGGCGCGGATCATTTCTTCCCCTGGTTTGATCCCCAATTTCTGTCCAATTTTTTTCTGAAAAGATGTGAGCAAAAGATTGGATAGGAGAAGGAATGATTTTTTTTCCCGAATAACCTTAATGAGATCCGTATTCTGCCATCGATTTTTCTGTTTTATGGCTTTGTATCTGGACTCACACAGTTCAACACAAACCGTATCCGGCTTTTCTGTTTCAATCACCTTGCCCACGAGGTCTGCACTTTCTTTTGACACATGGGCAGTCCCTATGAGGGTTATTTCCCTGTCTTCAAATGTTAATCGATGTATATTGTCGTTGTCTGTCATATCTATCGGGTGTATATTTCATCTTAATCATTAGACCGCCAATCTTCTACAGCCTCCTGAGGAAACGGAGGACGGATGGAAGCGTGTTCCGTCTGCGAGCAGGTTTTGGCTCATACCACAATCAATGGCTTTTTCCAAGCATTATTGTTTGCCATGATTCGGATTTTTTACGAGTTATCAGGGTTAATTATTGATTATTGACGACTGCAAAACAGCAGGGGGTCGGGTTGCGGGTTGGATTCGCGTTAAGCGACGGATTATATAAATATATGAGGTGAAAACGTTTCTGTTTTGAAACTTAAAACGACCCTATTGGCGATAAAAAAAGCGGTTCATCCGGTTAATGAGTACCACGATAATGATCAGAAATGAAGGGCTTCTCAGCCTGGTGATTTCAAACAGTTATAAAAAATCGGGACATCCTATATTCCCCCTGTCAAAAAAAATGATCGCTAATAAACAATTGTAAATTCAAGGAGATAATGGATACCAGGGGGTCCAAAGGTTTATAAAAAATGGGTCAAGTCCCGGTTAAATAGGCCACAGTGAAATTGATACGGCATTTCACATGGCGAATTTATTTTTGACGGGATAAATCTGCTTTTGACCCCTGATCAAATAGGGTTGACTGACAGGGAGGGTTTCAGGCAATGGTGAAGCGAACACGACCATGGGGGCTACTGATCATTGGGGCACTCATTCTTGCCTCCGCCTTTTGCTCTCCCAAGGACGATGAGAGGGCGCTCAGGGGGTTGGTGGAAAAGGCCGCCCGATTTGCGGAACTGCACGACATTGGGGGAATTATGGACCTGGCCACCGAAG
>Ga0272443_10004535_pt1 | contig 15050 bp, 13 predicted proteins | sample SSMAcet12_FD_193581 | JGI IMG/M metagenome (GOLD analysis project Ga0272443, IMG submission 193581) | Marine sediment archaeal communities from Little Sippewissett salt marsh, Falmouth, MA, United States - SSM-Acet-12 | ecosystem: Environmental > Aquatic > Marine > Wetlands > Sediment ...
CATCCAGTCGAAGTCTGGGCTGTAATCCACCAGATCGAAGGAGGCCGATATCGTCTCCTCGGAGAAGGACAGGGAGATCATTCCCACGGAGGGCATCCCGTTCAGGTAGACCTTTCCCTTCAGGGACCCCTCGATGCCGGCTCCTTCCTGCTCGATCCATATGCCGTGGGTCCAGTGGGGGTCGGGCACATCATGTGCACCCCTCTTCTCGACCGTGAGCACCAGATCGAGGGAGGAATCCTCTTTTCCAAGGTCCCAATCCATCCTAAAGTCCGTGGAATACGTGCCCACGGCCCGTGTGAGCGCCGAGGAGAGGCCGGATGCGACCTTCAGCCCGTCCATACCGAGTACGGACAGGGAGAACAGGATCTGGGCGTATTCGTCTATCGACTGGATCCCCGACAGGTCCGGGAAGGCGAAATCGGGCCTCTCCATCAGGGAGGGGAGCATGATGTGGAGGTGTTCAGGAAGGGGGTGGAGCACCAGGTCCACATCCATCCGGTTGTCCTCGTCCCTGACTACAATGTAGAGATTGGCACCTCCCGCCGTGGTTATGTTTATGAAACCTCCGGTGCCGTTGTAATATGTCAAGGAGACCAGGTTGTTGAGGCGCAGCCCCAGCGCCGTCCGTCCCTCCTTTGCAAGGACGGATGCGAAGTTACGGTCTATCAGATCGATGGGTTTCAGGTCCGTGCCGTTCGTTGCGAACACCTCGACCACCCCGATCATACCCTCAAGGGCCCTGACGTCGATAAGTCCGTTTCCCTTGTCGATATCCAGCGATCGCGGCAGGTCAAGTATGTTGACGTCGAACAGCAGTTCATCTGTCCTGAGGGAATATCTCAATGCACCCAGGCCGTCTGTCCCCTCACTTCCCTGACCGGCATACCGTATGGTACTCTCGGAGGTCCTCAGGGATATGTATTCCGGCGGGTCCTCCAGAGTAAGCATGGAGATATCCCCCTGGTCCAGGGCGATGATCCTTATCGCGGACTGTTCGGTGAAGGTAAGCTCCATGTGGTTCTCTTCAAGGAAGGAGGTCCTGAAACGGGACAGATGTCTTACGTTAGCCGAGATGGATGTACTTCCATCATCCTGAACCAGGAAACCGACGCTGTTGGCAGTCCCGTTTATGAACTGCCCCTGGCTGAAGCGGTATACAGCGTTTCCGATGGACTGGTCCCGGCAGTCGAGCAGTGCCCAGCCCTTGCTGGAGGGGAGCGTCGATATTCCCCTCGGAACCTGCCTGAGTGCTGTCCCGACCCTGTAGAACCTGCCGGCCATCTGGGACATGAACACGTCCAGTATGTTCCCGGTCACCGTCGATACCGGCTCGTCCTCGAGGTTGAAAGGCAGGTCCGTGGTCGTCTCGAGGGAGACGCGTCTTGGTATGGAATCCAGCTTCAGCTCCATCGTCTGCGGTTTTACCAGTGGGCCGCTCTCGTTCCAACTCTCGTAAATGGATTCCTTAAGGTAGAGGGAGGGTATGACGGAAGATGAATCTATCTCGAGCCTGGTGGTATTGCCCTCTGGGTTCTCGGAGGAGGTGATGTTTATACCGAACCTGCAGGGAAGGGAAGTTAGTGATATTTCCGCATCCACCAGGTCGTCGCCGAACTCCGAGTACCTTACCGAGAGGTCCAGCGTATCAGCGGGGTCCGGGTCCTCCGGATCTCCTCCCACCCATTGTATTCCGTCCACGGGGGAGCCGAGGTCCTTCACGTTCAGCTGGATGTAGCCCCGGTCGAGCACCCTGTCGTGATACCGGTCCCTCTCAAGTTTGAGATCGAGGTAGGCCATATCCCTCAGGGTCCTGTTGAACATCCGCATGACAGAGAGCAGCAGGTCCATACCCTCGGGAGGGGTGCCGAACTCATAGGAGACCTTGAAAGGCCCCACCACCTCCAGGAAACCCAGGTCCCGGAGGTCCACTGTCCCGGACAGGATCTGCGAGATGAGGTCGATACCCCCGGAGGGTTCCGCTATCCATCTGGAGGCACTGACCCGCACCACCAGTCTATCCGCTATGTCCCCCATGGAGATACCGATGGACCACAGGTAGTTCCTTTCCTCGTAGCTTATTCCCTTGACGAAGTAGATATTGCCCTCCATGCCGGAGGTTCCGTTGATGGTCTCCAGCGCTTCGAGTTCGATCCTCAGTCCGGCGTTCCTGAACTGGATGGACGGTGGGACCAGGGTGATGTCCCAGTCCCTCTCGAGCAGGTCCCTGGCGAAGGTCATTCTTGCCCGAATGTCGCTGCCGTCGGCGTTCCCCGTGTACGGGTTCCCGTCGAGGTCCATATAGAGCCACTTGTCGAGTGAGGAGTCCGTGAAGAGGCCGATCCTCGGTATCATGGAGCCAAGCGACCATGATGAATGGTCCGGGTGGTGAGCATATACGAGATAGTTCAACGCTCCCTGGCTGCTGAGTGGGGGGGGGAGCAGCCAATCCAGTATCTCCGTGTTGTTCACTATCGGGTTCTGCTCGAGTGCGTCGAAGATGATCGGGCTCTTCGTGAGCGGTTCTCCAGATGTGATGCTCTCGACCGAGAACCTCGATGTGTCCGGATCGGGAAACTCGTGGTCCCCCGCCACCATCCCCCCGAAAGAGCGGGTCACCTCCTCCACGACAAGGGGGTCGTCCACCCTTGTCTCCTGTTCGGTATGCAACTCGCTTATCCTGTCGAAGATACCGTAGTCCGCCCTGTTCAAGGGCCCTTCGCTGATCGCTTTTTCCGAGAAAGGGTCCACCCAGCTCAGTAGAAGGAGGAATGTGACGACTGCCAGCGGAACCATGCGGGAGTTCGACCCGTCCCGCCCGTGCTGGTCCACATTCACGTGTTTTTCCGCGGGGAACCGGAGTGTGGTGGCCCTCCCGACGACGTTCTTGCCCGTCTTTTTCATTCCTTTCACCCTTGATAGCAGACGCCTCTTGCATCCAACGGGTATATCGTTCACCTTTATGTGGCCAGGAGGTATTTAGTCAATTTGCATATACATGCGGAGGCAACCTCCCGCGGTGATTAACTATATGTCGTATAATGGACCTTGACCGGTCCATGATCGAGGCCTCCGCACCGGCCAAGGCCATCCTCTTCGGAGAGCATGCGGTCGTCTACGGAAAACCGGCAATTGCGGCGGCGCTGGATATGCGCATCCGGTTGAGGGTCCGAAGTTCGGGTGCCTCACTCGTGGACGGAAGGGGTCTGAAGACTAGGAGGAACAGGTATTTCAGATGGGCCCTGGAGAACCTCTGGGACGGCGGCCCCCTTGAGATAACGACCTCCTCGGAGATCCCCTCTGCTTCCGGCCTGGGCTCATCTGCCGCGGTTTGCACCTCCCTGGACGCGGCCTTTCAGATGATGAGGGGTGTATTCGACGAGGAGGAGTGTGCAAGGGATTCCTTCGAGGTGGAATACAACGTCCAGGGGAGCGCCTCACCCACAGATACCTCCTGCTCCACACACGGAAAGGGGATCCTGGTCTCCTTTGAGAAAGGGAGAGAGGACCACCTCTGGAGCATATCAAAGAACGACAGGACCTGGCACATTCACCACCTGGACATTCCCCGGTTGACCCTCGTTGTGGGTTTCACGGGAAGACCTTCCGTCACCCCCGTCCAGGTGGGAAAGGTCGCCCAGTACTGCGGCAGGTCCGGATTCGCTCGGGAGACCATAGATGAGATAGGCGAGCTGGTATTGGAGGGCAGAAGGTCACTTGAAAGGGGCGATAAGGTTGAGATAGGCGAGCTGATGAACAAGAACCACTCTCTGCTCTCGATACTCGGGGTCAACTCCAAGGAGCTGCAGAAATTAAAGGATGCAGCGGACCCACATTCCTACGGTGTCAAGCTGACCGGAGCAGGAGGAGGAGGGTCGATCATCGCACTGACCGACAGACCCCGGGAAGTTGCAGAAGCAATAGAGAGGAGGGGTGGTGCACCTTTCTGCGTCAGGGTGGCCGAAGAGGGGGCGGGGGCAGTCAGATACGAGGGATAGTTTTTTTTATCCGTTCCACGATTTTATGGGTGCGTTTTCGGTTCTGCGGGTCGAAAACGGAGGGCCTAGGGAAAACCATTAAATAAAAAGGGACCGGATTGGAGGGTCCCTGGGGTTTGTGGCGATCATGAAGTACGGGGACGAGGATGGTTACAACAGCATTTACGACGGGAACGGGGACCCGATACTGCACCCCAAGGAGAGGGTCCTTACGAAGGAAGAGGCGGTCGTACCCACTCTGAAATCGACCTGGAGGTACTACGGGGGGGAATACCTTATCGACCCGTCAAAGGGGACCCTTTACCTTACCAACGAGAGGATGATCTTCATCAACATACCCGAAAGGATGGTGGCAATCGGGGGAGGGGACCAGATGAGGGCCATGAGCTCAAGTTCCAAGATGGGGACCTCCTTCTCCCTCGGAGACCTGGCCCCGGAAGCAACCATCAGGGAGTACTTCGATATCCCCAACATAGAGATAATGGCATCGGAGCGGAAGGAGGGTGCGGTCTCCGTGGGGCTGATGGTTAACGTCTACATTCTGTCATCGGGCAACCAGTACCATCTCTCGATGGTGCTGGACGAGGAGTCCGATCTGCTCAAGAGGCTGATGAACAAGAGCGTGAGATCATCAGATGAGCTGGTCAAGAACCTCAAGGACTTCTTCAAGAGGACGGACTGGATGTTCCTGGAAGCGGAGAAAGGACTGTACGATGATGTCATAGCCCAGCAGCCGGAGGAGGAGATACCCGAGAAGGAAGCCCCCGCGAGGAGGCCCGTCCTGAGGTCCCCCAAACCGGCTCCTCAACCCTCACCCCGGCAACCCGCAAAACCCATCTCGAGGCATATCAACAAGAGGTTAGAGAGCAAGTCCCTGGAATACTTCGAGAACCTCTATTCCAAAGGGCTCATCACGGAGGATATCTACAGGAGGCTGATGAAGGAATACGGCCTGACCGACAGTGCTCTCCGGACAGGGGCCAAGGAGGCGGATGAAAAAGAACGGGCGTCAGTTCCCGCCCGGGAACCCATCCAGGATACGGGACTGGCCCCAGAGCAGGTGACCGGGGAAAAGGCGTATCCCGAGGCGGATATATCAACCACCACTGCAGGCGCACAGACTGAAACCACCGGGCCAGCTGGCGGGGCGGAGGGAAGCGACGAGGACCTTATCGGTATGCTCTCAGATACCCTTTCCGACATTTCCGAAACACCGCAGGAGGCCCCGGGTACAGCCCCCGGAACTCCCTCTCCCCCTCCGGAGGAGCCCGTACCTGCCCCTGAACCCACCACGGGATCCCGGGATACCGATGGGCCAGGAGAGAATATATCCTCCCCTTCCATGGAAAGCGGGGGTGAAGCGGAGACGCAAACTCCCGAGGGGACCCCGGCAAAGGTCAGAACGGCGAGGAAGGTGAAGCAGCTCACCGTGAAAAGGACGTGACCCTCCCCCTCTTCGATACGATTCTGCCCGGCCGGATTTGGCGAACGTGCAACTCGATTGCGATCGATTCTAGGATCGACCTGTGTTTTGTCCTGAGTACCCCTCCAGGAAGGTCCTGAAGGCCTTCTTTCCCATGTAGATGTCCACCTTGGAGGAAACCTCGAAAGGTGAGTGCATGGAAAGCAGAGGTATGCCGTTGTCCAGGACATCCATGTTCCTGCTCGCCAGGAACTTGGCCACGGTTCCTCCCCCGCCGGCATCGACCTTGCCCGTCTCCTGCATGTGCCAGAGGACATCGTTCTCGTTGTAAAGCTTCCTGATCGCTCCGACGAACTCGGCAGATGCATCGCTCGCCCCGGCCTTTCCACCCCTGCCGGTGTATTTTGTTATCGTTATTCCCCCACCAAGCCTGGCGGAATTGTTGATGTCCTGGACCCCCTTGTAAGTGGGGTTCAGCCCGGATTTCACATCCGCGGATATGCAGGCCGAATTGGTGAGGGTCCTCATGAGGTCCCTCCTTCGGTCCTGTTCTCCCGACCAGCAGAGGAGCCTGTAAATGCAAAGCTCGAGGAACTGTGACCTTGCCCCCGTGTTCCCCTCCGAGCCGACCTCCTCCCTGTCGAAATTCGCAACAAGGGTCCACCTTTTCGGCCTGACCTTCTCCTCCATCATGCTAAGGAGGGCCATGGTGGCGCAGAAGCATGAGATCCTGTTGTCCTGACCGTAGGAACCGATCAGTCCCCTGTCCAGGCCTATCTCCCTTGCGGGCGGCTCAGGCACCAGACACAGCTCCGACGATGTGAGGTCCTCCTCGGTGATCCCGTACCTAGAGTTCAGGTATGAGAGGATATCCTCCACCACTGGCTGCCGTTCGCCCTCCTCGCCGAGGGGTCCCGAAGCGGCGAGTGCCACCAGCTCCTCTCCCTCGATACCCTCGGAGAGCTTCCTGCCGTACTGTTTCTTTCCTGCAAGGTGGGGCAGAAGGTCGGGGATAACGAACACGGGAGCATCCTCCTCCCTGCCTATGTCAAGGGTTCCTCCATCCGCCCTTGTCACCCTTCCCCTGAGCGACAGAGGTATGTTCACCCAGTGGTATTTCTTTATACCTCCGTAATAGTGGGTCCTGAGGATGCCCAGACCGGTGTCCCCGTCACCGTCCAGCGGAACGGGCTTCAGGTCAAGCCTGGGAGAGTCCATGTGCGTGGCCACCATGTTGACACCATCAAGGAGGGACGATGTACCGGCGATGCCAGCGATCAGCTCCCTGTCCCTGTTGACCATTAAAAAACCGGTGCCCGGTCCGCATTCGGCAAGTCCATCCCGTTCCAGATCGATGAAACCGGTTTCTACGAGCATCCCCCGAAGGTATTCCACGCATTCTTTCTCCGTCCTCGCCCGGTTCAGGAATGCCATGTATTTACCTGCTGCGCTCTCGACATCGGATGTGTCCTTTACCCTCCGGGATCCCCAACCCCTGGTCCATTCGTGGGGGTTCTTGCTATCCCCCCTGGACCTTCTCTTCTTTACCTTCCGGTCCCCTTCGCCTGTCATCTTCCCTTAATCGCGGGGTGGGGACTTAAACATATCCCGGCTGGGGAGCGTAAATGCACACTCATCGAACATCGCGATCGGCATGGATCATATCGGATCCCCCCTGCGAAGGGACGTTGATATCCCCCTCCGATCGGTACTTCCTGGCGCAAGGTACTTTCGCATCCACATACCATGTTATTTCGAATATTCGGGGGACCCCCCCGTATTTGTATTAATCCGGTTCCGGGATTCCACACGGCAATTGTGGTCTTTTGCTTCGTGCACACAGGTAAGATGGAGGTGGCCGCTTGGAGGATGACCTGAGGGGGCTTCTGGCGATCCGGGGCATCGGCAAGGGAAAACTGGCTCATGTCGAGAAGGCCCTGGGGGGCCCGGGGTCACTGAGAGAGGCGCTGGAAGAGGGGAACGTATCCCTGCTTTCATCCCTAGAAGGTATCTCCGAGAGGATGGCCGTGGACATGGTCCTGAGGCACAGGGGAGAACACAGACTGGAGCTCCTCGCCAGCGTTGCCTCCGCCGAGGTCTTCTCAAGTATCCAGGAAGAACTGAGGGGGTACATGCACACTGAAGCGGCCAGGAACAGGATCTCCCTGAGCGTGCCCAGGATGGACCTGGAAGAGATGGCCGCCCGGGCCCGTCTGGTTTACGACCATTCCCTGCTGGTCGAGGGGACCGACCGCCGGAGGGTCGAGGGTCTGCTGTCCGGTCTGAAGCGGAGGGCCTCGGGCAGGGCAAGGAGAACGAGGTTCCCCTACGTCCTTGTAGCGGAGGACGATGCCGCACTCTCCTCGATCGAGGAGATGGGACTGGACAGGTCTTGCCTCGTCCTTTCCCCGGAGGAGGTGGACCCGTCGGTCGAGGGGCAGCTGATCTACGTGTACGGTTCGAGGACCCTGGATGAGGTGGACCTGCCCGTGATCGCCTCCGTATCCCACGACTCCCCTGCCTGCCGGATCGTTCCGGAGGTGATGCTGGACAGGTACCGGGAAGAGAGGGAAAGGATAGAGAGCCTGTCCATGCTGGAGTCCGAGTTCGATCATCCGGGAAAGGCGGGCAGGTTCCTCGACCTTTTAAACGATCTAGCTGGCATGGAAAAGGCGGGAAGGACCCCGGATGCGGTAAGGTCCGCTGTGGAGGAGATAGCCTCCGAACTGAACCGTTTCCTGAAAGAGAGGATCTCCTCCCTTACGCTCTCCGGCAGCGATGCGCTATCCCTCCTCGAGGAGGATGACCCTCCCGAGATCAGCTCAATATATTCCGAGTGTGCGGTGCTGGCCTCCCGTTACTGCCGTGAGAGGTTGGGATGCGTTCTCGACGTTTTCAGGATCAGGTACCCCGTATCCGTGGACAGGGAGGCCCTGGAGGGGCATATCAGGCGCATCTCCGACGAGGAGGAGGGTAGCAGGTTCGGGAGGAAGGCTGACATCGCAACCGAGCTGAGCTCTCTGGAGGAGGACCTGGAAAGGGAGTTCTATTGGGGGGAGGACCTGGATCTGAGGTATTCCCTGGGCTGTTTCGTCATCGATCATGGACTGAACCCCTTCCAGGTGGTGGAGGGTTTCTTCGGTTTCAGGGAAGGTTGCGATCTCTTCCTCCGAGGGGGGAATCACCAGCCGGTGACATATCATCTCGGTGCGGTCCCCGACCCTGTCTTCGGGGATTTCCCCAGATCCTCGCTTTCGGACGCCAGGATATCGCTTCTCACGGGTGCCAATTCCGGGGGAAAGACCACCCTCCTACGCACCATCGCCCAGATAGTGATCATGGCCCATATGGGCCTTCCGGTTCCCGCCGCTCAGGCCCACGTTCCCGGGTTGAAGAAGCTGTACCTCTACAAGCCGGGAAAACACCTGGATGCAGGAGGTCTGGAGGGTTTTCTTAGGGACCTGCTGCCCCTCTCGCTGGAGGCATCCGAGGGCACCATGATGCTGGCGGACGAGCTCGAGGCGATGACCGAGCTGGAGGCCGCATCAAGGATAATTGGCGGTTTTGCCGGAGAGCTCAAGGAGAGGGGCTCCTACGGGGTCATTGTCACACATATGGCCGGTGATATCGGCAGATATGCCGAACTCCGGGTGGACGGGATAGAGGCAAAGGGGCTCAGCGAATCCCACGAGCTGATAGTGGACAGGACCCCGCGGATAGGACACATTGCCCGCTCCACTCCCGAACTCATACTGAGGAGGTTGAGTGCCAGGTCCAAAGGCGAAGAGAGGGAGCTTTACGACAGGATACTGGACAAGTTCTGATACCCCACATGATATCAGTGGCCCTCCGGTTCGGAACACCTTTTAACTTACAGCCCTGTGGGGCCTTTCTGTCCCTGTATTTTGATGATGTACTAATCGTTTGATGTACATCAAATATATCGGGGCCGTTCAATGGATCAGGGATAATCGTACTTGCCCCTTTCTTGGCTGGACCTCTGTGCCGTCTCGTGGTCCATCCAATTGGTTGCTATTGTCTTTTTATCCATGAGGTCTGCGACCTCCCAGTGGTCTATGGAGACAACCTCATCATCATAGAGCATGTTGAGCATGACCATCATGTTGTCGATATCGTCCATGTATTCCCTCATGAACTCCCCGGCGGATTCATGATCGGGGAAGGTCCCGATGCAGATCGTCTTGTGATGGTCATAATCGAGACCGTCGTCCCTTTTAAATCTCAATTTGAATAGTATGGCACAATTTTCCAATGGAACACCCCCGGGAGGTAGTTATATCGATAGGTTTGGGGTGATTTATATTTGTCCCGGAAACACACAGGAAGCAACCATTTGTATCTATATCCTGTATCGAACCCATATCCCGGTTCGAGAAGGGTCTGAAAATGCACCTTTCCTGTGATCGTCCCGGGCAACCCACGGATGCTTACTGTGCAATTATCTTACTCCCTCTCCAAACCACACGGGATTCAGGGCCCCGCGTGCATGAGGCCCCATTCCAGCTCGTAATCCTCCTCGAGGTCTATCCTCTCTTTCTCCTGCTGAAGGAGGTTGAAGTGGCCTTTTTCCATATCGGAGAAGTAGAGAAGCATTTTACGGGTGGGATCCTCATCCTTGTACCTCCCCGCAAGGTACAGGTAGAACTCGGATGCCGCTGTCTCGGATTCCATGGCCTTCATCAGCACCTCGCTCACCGGTACGAACCTACCATCCACCCGCACCTCCGGAAGAGGCACCGGGGAATCATCGGGTACAACCATCTCCTTTTCCGGGTAATGGGTCCTGTAGATCCCCTCCACGAATTCCCTGTGTTTCTTCTCCTCATCGGCTATGAACCTGAGACGGTCCTTCAGATAGGAGCTTTTGGCCTTTTCGGCCACGCTCAGGTATATGTTCCTGGCATCGATCTCGCTCTTCAGCGCCGCGAGCAGAAGGTCCTCGGTCTCGAAAGCATCAAGGTCCATTTTCACACCACCCTCATATCTTACCTACAAGGTCCAGCCCCTCTTTAAGTGTATCCTCCCCCGGCTGCCAGCTCGCGGGGCATACCTCGCCGCTGTGCTCCCTGACATATTTCGAAGCCTGGAGCTTTCTGAGGATCTCCCTTGCACTGCGACCTATGCTGTTGTCATGGACCTCCATTGCCTTCAGAACCCCGTCCGGGTCGATTATGAAGGTAGCCCTCCGGGAGAGCCCCTCGTCCTCCATTAATGTCCCGAACTGCCTGGAGAGCTTTCCCGAGGGGTCGGCGAGCATGGGATAGGTGACCTTTCCTATGGCCCTGGAGCTGTCGTGCCAGGCAAGGTGCACGTATGCGGTGTCGGTGGATATGCTCATTATCTCGGCCCCCTGCTCCCTGAACTCGGGGTAAAGGTCCGCCAGCTCCTCCAGCTCCGTCGGGCAGACAAAGGTGAAATCCGCGGGATAGAAGGCCAGCACCACCCATTTTCCCCTGTGTTCGGACAGTCTGATCTTCCTGATCTCGTCGTCCACATAGGCGTCCGCCTCGAAGTCTTCCACGATCTCCCCTATCCTGACCATGTACATGCCTCCCACTTTTATTTCACTCATCCTCGGGTGTGAAGGTCCTGGCGGCCATCTCCCTGTCCAGCTGCAGAAGCAGGCCCTTGTGGTCACCTATCATCCTGAGCTTCTCAACATATGCTAATGCGGTGTCCTCCTCCTCGACCTGCTCGTCCACATACCATCTGAGCAGAGACTGGGTCGCGTAATCCGATTCCCTTATCGCCACATCCATCATGTGGTTGATCCTTCCTGTCACATGTTGCTCGTGCTCGTATGCGGCCTCGAAGGCGGCAAGGGCGCTATCCCATTCGAACCGGGGCTCCTCTATCTTGTAGAGCTTGACCCTGCCCCCTCTCTCGTTCAGGTGGTCGAAGAACTTCATCGCGTGGAACTGCTCCTCCTTCGCCTGCACCCTCATCCAGTTCGCGAAACCCGGCAGGTTCTTGTCCTCCAGGTCCGCCGCAATTGCGAGGTAGAGGTAGCCGGAGTACAGTTCCTCGTTTATCTGCTTGTTCATCTCATCTTCCATCACTTTCCCTATCATGGCAAACACCTTTTTCCATTCCATTGTGTCGGGTATGTCCCGTTGAATCACTCGGATGGGGACGACTAGTAAGTTGTTTGCCCCGTACATGTATGGCCCCATCCGGCCCGGATGACCCGGTCTCCTATCAAAGATGTGCTGGAAAGCCCATATGCCCGGGTAGAAGACCGGGTTTGAAATTGTGGTGGGAGATTCCAGGAAGAGGGCAAAACAGCCGCTACCGGTCAGCCCAGCCGTCGTAGGTCGGGGCAGTTCTGGGGGACCGGCCTCCTTTCACGTCGCGGTAGTACGAATAGGTCATAGGCTCATCATCGGAGAGCCTGACAGCATCGATCACCCTTCCGATGAGGATGGTGTGGCTCCCTACATCCAGCTCCTGGTCCACCTCCGCCTCGATATAACCGAGTGCGTTCTCCGTCACGATCGGCACCCCGTCCTTCCCATTCCTGTATTCCACATCCTGGAACTTGTCGATGTCCCTGCCGCTTCTATGGCCGAACCTACCTATGAAAGAGAGCGGGGTATCCCTTTTCAGTATGGAGACCGAGAACCTGCCGGAACTCCTTATCATGTCATGTGTAAGGCATTCCTTGCTGACCGTGATCGAGATCTTGGGCGGATCGGAGGTGACCTGTGAGCAGGTGGTCACAATAAGTCCGTTCCTTCTACTCCCGGCGATAGAGCTCACAACATAGACACCGTACGTTACCGATGCAAGAGCCTCATCCAAAAGGGATCCCTCCATTGTATGGATGGGGCACCTGGTATATATTCGAAATGCATGGGACATACGATGGATGTGAAAAGCGGGTCGGGTGTTGATCACGGCACCGTTATGAGGATAGAAGCGGAGATCGAGGGGGTCCTGCTGGAGAGGGTGAACAGGTTCCTTTCCGTAGTGGATGCGGACCTGAACGGAAGGAGGGAGAGGTTGAAGGTCCACGTGCACGATCCGGGCAGACTGGAAGAGATACTCTACCCGGGGAACCGGGTCCTTCTGAGAGAGGCTGCCGGGGGGAACAGGAAGACCTCTTTCGACCTCATAGCCGGCCGAGTGGGCGGCAGGTGGGTCCTAGTTAACTCAATGTTCCACAGCGATATTGCAGCGTCCCTGCTGGCCGGAGGGGGGAAAAACCCATTTCCGGGTTATTGTCTGGTAAAAAGAGAGGTCAAGGTTGGGGGAAGCAGGTTCGACATGCTGCTTCGATCCGATGAGGACGAGATGCTGGTGGAGATCAAGGGTTGCACGCTTACAGAAGGGGGAACGGCGCTCTTTCCCGATGCCGTGACCGCAAGGGGCGCCAGGCACGTTCTGGAACTCGCATCCCTTGCCAGGGAGAAAATGTCCACGGCGGTCCTATTTCTCGTTCTGGGGCCCCCGGCGACACAGCTTATGGCAAACCGGGCGACGGACCCGGCGTTCGCCGACGCGATCCTGTCCGCATTGGATTCCGGCGTTTCGATCAGGGCGGTTAGAATGGGTTACGAACCCCCTCTTCTGCTATACGAGGGCTCCATACCGGTGGTTGGGATTTGAAACGCTACATTTAATTCGTAGATAATACCTTATATACTATATGGAGAAAATGGATGAGCGGCTGGCAGTCGACATCTCGCTTCTCTTCGTGGGCATGAGTGCCGTGGACAGCAAGATAGTCAACGAGGAGGTTTTTCTTCTCGAGAAGCTGTCAGATGATTATTCCATTCCACCGGATATCTGGAAGGAGAAGATGAACGAGGCTTTCATCAGGTACATCAACGAGGGGGACAGAGGGGTCAGGGAGGCCGTGATAAGGCTGTCAAGGGAGCTCTCGGACGATACCAAGACGGACCTGATCTGCGACCTGTACTCCCTGGCACTCGTGGATGACCTGTTCCACGATAAGGAGGAGGCGATGCTCAGGGATATCTGCACCCTATGGGGGGTGGATTTCGACCTTTGCACCAGGGAATGAGGATCACTGGAGCTCATATCAAAACGCCATTTTCAACTCCGGTAGTTTAGGAGGGGCAGGCTGTTTCTCGTCTGTAGAGAGTATCGCTAAAAAAGGACTGCGACATCACCGCAGATGTCCTCGAGGAACTCCCGGTCCGAGGAATCGAAGGGATGAAGCTGATGCGAGTCGATGTCAAGCTCTGCCACGAAAATGTCACCCTTCATTATCGGGATGACGATCTCGGAGAGTACATCGGGTGAACATGAGAGGTATTCCGTCTCCTTAGAGACGTCCTGGATGACGAGAGGTGCGCGGGTCTGGGCAACCCTTCCGCAGACCCCCTTTCCCACGGGGATACGGTCGTGTTGGGTGGGCTCTCCGGCGTAGGGTCCCAGGGCGAGGACTCCCTCTTCCTCGGCAATATAGAAACCCACCCAGTCGTAATGGTCCACTTTCTCCTTCAGAAGTTCGCAGATCGCCCTTAGTGCCTCATCCCGTCCGGGGCGCTCCTTCAGCAGCTCATCTATTTTGTCGGTCAACCTGTCGAAGGTTATCTCCTTTCTGTCCATTATAGCATCATCCCCGTTCACTTGAAGATCTCACCTGTCTCGCGGTGCCACAGGAGCAGGTCCAGGTGGGATACCGGTATACCTATCTCCTTTGCATACTTTTTCATGGCCCCCTCTATCTCGAGGTACCTTCCATCCGTGAGGTTCCCGGGTATTGAATCTATCACCTTCAACCTCAAAAGGTTCTTCAATATATGCCTGTCAAGGATCGTTATATCCTCCCCGAGCCCGATGTTACGGAGGAAATGGCTGGCCTCCTTGTATCCCAGACCCTTGATGTTTTTGACGAGCCATCTTCTCGCCTCGGCAGGTTCTTCAAAAGAGGCGATACGCTCCCTGATCCTCACCCTGCCCCCTACGGTGAACCGCTCCCTTGCCTCAATTATGTAGGAGGCCTTCCTGTATTTGAACCTCACCTTGCCCACGGCCCGGAGGACGTCCTCCCTGTCCCCTCTCAATATCATGTCGGAGCACCTTAAGTCCTCCACGGCCTCCCAGCAGGTTCTCGCCCTGGACTGGGGGGTGAGAATGCAGAAAAGCAGTTCCAGCAGTACGGGTTCCTCCTCTCCGGAGTTCCATACCCCCAGAAACTCATCCATTTTTGCCTCGATCTCACCTCTTAGGTCCGAGTACGAGCGGCGCAGTTGGGCATCCCCTTCCGAGACAGGATCCATCATGGTGTAAACCAATAGGATGCCCCCTTCAATACCTTTCCCCTGAAATGGGGTTATTAGTCGCCCAGTCCGGTGAAAGCCTTCACACGGTCCAGGAACGTGGGATGGAGCTCCTCCTCCATCTCCTCCCTTATCTCCTCCTTGATCTCGTCGTAAATATTGCGCCTCTCCTTTTCGCTTACACCGATTATCCTCCTGAGGGTTTCTAGGAGCTCGAACTCATCCTTCCTGATGTTCTCGTCCTTGACCGCCTCCTTGAGGATATCCTTGTAGATGGAGAGCTCGAATATGTGGTTGGACCTGTCATCCCTTATCCTCTCCATCTCCTCCTTTGACAGGTCGGGCTCCACATCCTCC